>Ga0181520_10001019_pt1 | contig 59132 bp, 50 predicted proteins | sample PEATcosm2014_Bin_29_FD_132451 | JGI IMG/M metagenome (GOLD analysis project Ga0181520, IMG submission 132451) | Peatland microbial communities from MTU Mesocosm Facility, Houghton, MI, USA - PEATcosm2014_Bin02_30_metaG | ecosystem: Environmental > Terrestrial > Soil > Wetlands > Peat | place... | reverse complement strand
GCGTCTGCTTGATGCCCTTGAGCAAGCCATCACAGCAGCCATCGCTTCCGTGACTGCGGAGAACTCGGCAGCTTGGTTCCACCATTGCGGTTATCGGATACAGCTACCATGAAACCGCTCTAGAGCAATTCCGCGGAAGATGTATCCTCCCTAAAAACAAAAACATAATGCAAGCAGCCGGCAGTTGTTACTCATTCACTCCCGGCAGCAGATTGATGTCTTTCCCTCCAGTTGCCCCGTTCATGTAATCCGTCAGGCCCAAAAGATGGATGATGGTGTGCAGCGCATCTTGGAACTGATAAGTCGTGCTCGTGGTCGAGTGCGGAATCACCTGGGGGCCGATCATGACGAACGCGATATGTCCGCCACAGCCGGAGGACTGAGTCGGAGAGCAGGAGTCATCTGTCTTGGTGCCTCCCGATTCGCCTGCGACTTCCCCTTCATCGAAGACGATGATCAGAATGCCATCTCCCCCGGGTTGGAAGGTGGGCGTTGCGAGCAAAGGCGCAAGGTTCTTCTTCAGCCAATTATCTGCTGTGGCGAGCAATACACTTGAACTTTCGTCGGGCGCATCGGCATCATCAAACTCATTGGGAATGATGAGGCTGAAGTTTTGAAATGAATTGGCCTGTTCATCCGCCGCCAATTGGGTGAACGGGAGCATATTCTTTTGCTGCGAGGACGAGTCCGCGACATCCGAATACCACGGGAAAGGATTGTGATGCAGCAGATATCCGCCGGTGTCTCCGCCCATGTAGCCCGGCGATGGCATGCCCTCGAAATAGCCGCGCCAACTCTTGCCGGCTGCAGTTAGGGCCCGCACCAGGTTGTCGGCGGTGATTACGCCAATCTTGGCGCAGCCGCCTCCGCCACAATCGTCAGGGGCTGACGTCCAGCCTGAGCCTGATGTGATGTAAAGATAGCCCCGCAGGGAGCCATGCAGATTGGCATAGAAATTCAGCGCTAGTCCATTGGCGGCGGCAAGGGTGCACAGGTACGGCATACCCGCCGAGTTGCAGTTGGTGGCGCCTCCGGATGGAAAGACCTGCGCAAAGCCCTGGTTCTCCTCCATCAACACGAACACATGACTCGAAGCCGGAAAGCCGTTGGGGGCTGTGGTTACGTTCACCGCCGCAGTTGCAGACTTGGTGGAGTCGGCCACGCTCGTCGCGGTAACGGTTTGCGGTCCGGTTACGGAGGGTGCGGTGTAGATCGCGGACAAAGTGCTTCCAGTGATTGTCCCAACGGTGCTGTCGCCAGTGGGAACGCCGCTGACGCTCCAGCTTACGGCGGCGTTAGAGGTGTTCTGGACCGCTGCTGTGAACTGCTGCGTGGCATCGGGCATCATGCTTACCGAGGTGGGAGAGATGCTGACGGCGACCGCAGGGGGCGAAGCCGAAACGGTAAAGTCCTCCGACTGCTTCACCCAAGTGCCGTTGTAGAACTGCGCCACCAGATTGTGAGTGCCGGCAGCGACGGTCAGGTTGGCGTTGACACTTGTGGCGTCCGGCGCCTGATAGACGAGAACGTTATCGATATAGAGAAGGAATTTTGTTACCGCGGTTTTTGAGGCCGCAGCGGCTTGCACATTTACGGGACTGGTAGTGGTCGAAGATGACGCAGGCTCACAGATGGTTACAGAAGGCGCCGCGGATGTTGCGGTACAGGCGCTCGCAGAGGAAGTGGCAAAGGCGGTCAGCAGCATGATCACGATTCCACGGATGGCGTTCGCGAGCAGTACTCTTCGGCAGGCGCAAAGCGCGATGCTGCCCACGCTGAGCGAAGGCACGCGATTGCAACTCTCGTGTGCGCGCCGTATTTGTAATTTTTGATAGGGCGCTGCGAGCAAATTCATGGGCGGTGAGATGCCGATGCGAATTGCCGGTTTGCACGCTTGAGTTGATTGCGGCAACCCGCAACGGTAAGTTTGAGCGGCAGCGTCGGATACCCATGGCTGGAAGTAGTAGGAAATAAACCTGATGCAGAACTTGATAGAGGCCGATAGTCAGGTCGCCTCCTCTCTCGTAGCGAGCATCGACTTCAAAATGTGCTGGCGCGTTGGCAGGCGAAAGGGAAGACCAACTATGAGCCTCAGCATTCTAAATAACATCTCGTCTCTCATGGCGCAGAATCAATTGTCAGTGAACCAAGCCAGCCTCCAAACGGCACTGACTCAGCTCTCCACCGGCAAGAGAATCAATTCGGGCGCAGACGACCCGGCCGGGCTTTCCATTTCGAATGGATTGCAGGCCAACGTCACGGCACTCACGCAATCCTGCCTGAACGCCGCAGATGGAATCGGCCTGCTGCAGACCGCGGATGGAGCGCTGTCACAGGTCACCTCGCAACTCAACCGTGCGATCACCTTGGCCACGCAGGCGTCGACCGGCGGACTCGACACGAATGAGAGCAGTGCACTGAATAACGAGTACCAGTCGATCCTGAACTCGATCAACGACATCGGAAGCTCAACCACCTACAACGGCAGCCAGATCTTTACCAACAACGCCATGACGCCGTTCCTGAGCGATGGCACCAGCGGAAATACACTGTCTGCCATGAGCGTTGGCACGCTGTCCACTTCCGGGCTCGACCTTGGAGCGGGCGGCAGCATCAACGCCACCAGCGCCAGCAGTACGCTGACACTGACCTCCAACCTGGCGGCTGGCAGCACGGTCACAATTGGGTCGCAGCAGTATACGTTTGTGAGCGGCGCGGCGGGCAGCGGGCAGGTATCACTTGGCGGCAGTGCGCAGGCCACCTTGACGAACCTTGCCAACGCCGTCAACGGCGACGGCAACAACACGGCCAACGCGAGTGCGACGGCGTCAGCCTCGGGCAGTGTTATCACCTTTACAGCAAAAGCCACCGGAGCCGCTGGCAACGGGGTTACCACAGCCGGTACGCTTAATGCGGCATCCGGTCCCACTGGTACGTGGTCATCGCCCGGAGATTTGAGCGGTGGCGCAAACGTAACAACCGCTCAAGAACAGCTGTTTGCAGATCAGCCGCCTGCCGACGGCGACGAGGTTTCGGTGGGAGGCACAACGTATAAGTTTGTGAACTCCCTAAGTGAAAACGGTGGCGCCGCCGACCAAGTACTTATTAATAGCGGTTACGGCTCGATGCAGGACCTGGAAGATGCTGTCAATGGCGGCAGCGGCAGCGGCGCAGGCACGAACTACACCGCAGGCACCACCCCCAACGCTAACGTGACGGCATTTGGCCTCGCCCACGGCGTTGGTTACCCCAATTCCCAAGGTTACCTCCAATTCCAGGCGGACACGCCCGGGGCGGCAGGCAATAGTGAGCTCGGCGCCCTCACCACCACCGGCAACAGCTTGAGTTTCAACTATTCCTGGACGGGAGTAAACGAAGCATCTGCCAGCGACACCCTCACCATGTCCACGGTCCCGCAAAACGGCAACACCGTTTCGGTTGGTGGACAAACCTACACGTTTACCAGTGGCACGCCAACTAGCGGCCAGGTAGCGATTGGCAGCGACGTACCTTCGACTCTGCTCAACCTGTCCAATGCTGTTAGCGGCGACAGCCACAATACGGCCAACGCCAGTGTGACCTCCATCGCTTATGAGGGTTCCACCGATTACATTACCTTTACCGCAAAGACCGCCGGCAGTGGCGGCAACAGCATTCCGGCGTCGAGCAATCTCACCACCGGCGGTGGCGGTAGCACCGGCAGCTGGTCATCCGGCAGCTTGGCGAACGGCGTTAATGCGTCCACTTCCACTGGAACGGACCTGAGCAACACCACTGATGCGCAGGCAGCGTTGCTCTCGATCACCAATGCCATCAGCACGGTTGCTGGGATGCGCGCCTCGATCGGCTCCAACATCAATGCGCTGCAATCTGCCACCAGCGTGATGACCACTCAGAGCCAGAACCTGACGAGCGCCGAAAGCAACATCACCGACGCAAACATGGCGCAGGCGGTGGCGAACATGACGCAAGGCAACATCCTTATGTCCACCAGCATGGCTGCGCTGCAGCAGGCCAACCAGCAAGCGCAGGCCATATTGAAGCTGCTGCAGTAACGTAGTGTTTCACGGCTGAATAGAAGCAAACTTTCGGAAGTGCGGGAATCCTTGTTGGCAGCAGGGATTCCCGTTTTCGTGAGTGCGAGCCTGCTAGTGGGTTGCGGGAGCGGGCGGCACATCGAAGACATATAGGGAGTGATTCAGGATTGTGACCGGGTACTGAAGCAGCCAGCGGTAGGCGTAGTGGTTTTTGAGAAGCTGGCCGGAGAGATGAGTGGCGCTGACGACGACGAGTCCGGTGGGGTGGTCTTCCTCGTGGAGGCGAGTGTAACGAATGCCGTACCAGGCAGGATCGACTTCTCCGACGTAGGCGAGGTGCATGGGCCGGGAGGGATGAGCGGCCTGGAATTGGCGGAGGGCTACGAAGCCCTGTCCCCAGTCGGTGTTGCTGTCACTGAGATACTGCCAGGTGTTGGCGGGCTTGACGAGGACGGTGAAGTAGGAGAGATAGTCGGGCGCGTAGCGGGCGATGTCGGCCGCCTGGGCGACGAGCAGAATGGCGAAGACAAGGCGAGTTTTGCGCCAATCCCAAGGCAGATGGCGCGACCATTCAACAAAGGCTCCGGCGTAGAGAAGCAGAAACGGGTAGAGCGGCAGAACGTGGCGGACGCCGATGTTGATGCGGGCGGTGACGGCGAAGCAGAGATAGACGGCGGGAAAGATGCTCATCAGGAGCAGCTCTCGCCAGTGGGGAACGCGGCGGCGAAGTATGACGCAGGCACCGGCTAGGCCCAGCAACAGGATGATGAGCGGCCACTTCAAGGCCATCGCGACAGGGAAGTAAAGCTTGAGTCCTGCGGTGGGGTACTGGCCGAGGAAGAAGCTGCGATGCCCCTCCATGTTATGAAAGACCACCATGCCCAGTCCGGTGAACCACTCACATGCAGGCCAGAAGATGGTGATGGGAGTGTTGAGGGTCGGCATCTCGTACTGCAAGAGCTTGGTGTAGCCGGAAAAGTGGATGGTGACCATCTGATCGGCGAAGGTCACTTTGGAGACGTGGAAGAAGTATCCGGCCCAGACGACCAGGCAGACGAGGAGGAGGATAGCTGCGGTGCGGCGCCACTGCAATCCGCGCGGGTTGAAACGAAATTCTCCGGGTGCGAGTGCAAAGACCAGCAGCAAAATCAGGGCGAGCAGCGGTGGACTGTTGAACTTGGCGAGCAGCAGGAGGCCGAGCAGAACTCCGAGGATGGCGGCCTGCGGACGTGAAGGATTGCGCCAGTAGCGCATCCACTGCAGGACGGAGGCAAAGACGAAGAGGCAGCCTACACCATCGATGGTGGCCACGGAAAAATGCGCGATCAAATCCGGTGAGAGGACGGCGAGCGCAAGTACGAAGTGGGCGGTTGTCTCCGAAAAGAGGCGTCGGGCAGCGGCCCAGATCAGGAGTAAGAGCGCCACTCCGAACACGACGTTGACCGGGCGGGCGCGGTAGAGCCAGACCTCCGGCGCGGGAGTGATGGGATGGACCTGATCGCCAGTGTAGTCGTAGTGCCAGTTGGTGCCGATGAGCGGAAGCGCAAAAAAGAGGCGGCCGAGTGGAGGCTGATCGTGCCACTGCTTGAACTCTCCGAAGCGCCACGCCTCAAGTCCGGCGACGAGGTGCTCGGGTTCATCGTTGGTAAACGACTGGGTGCGGATGAACCATGCGCATTGCAAAACGAAGATCAGGATGAGCAGAGCGACGATGAGCAGGCTGCCGCGGCGGAGAGGGATGGTGGCCGCGGTGGAATCCACCGGTTGCGTGGGAGCTGTTGCGGGAAGAACGGGATTCAAAGGGTTGCGGCTCCAACGGCAGATTTCAGTTCCCAAATTTCACAGGGCCGAGTTCCCACATTCGCCAAAGGAAGGCGGATGTGGGCCACCCTCAAATATTGGCCACCTATCACCTGTCTATTATGTCAGATCGGTAGCCCACCGTTATTTCTCCTGACGTAGAACCTCGAGGCTGGCGGAAGGGACAGAGATGCGCACGAGTTTCTGATTGGGGTCGAGCCAGAGGTTCCAGTCAGTGCCCTCGGTTTGCAGGAGGAAGTGGCGAAGGTGCTGGGGACGTCCGTTGAGCGGGGTGTCGTCATATCCCTTGAATTCGATGAAGACCTCCGAGGAGGTGTGGCGTTGGGGAATGAGGACAGGGAAGCGGGCGCGGATGAGGTCGCAGCCGTCTCCGCCGGTACGCTGTTTGCAGGAGCTGGCGAGGTAGCGCCAGAGCAGAACTTCGCGGGTGGAGAAGAAATAGTCGTCGAGGATAAAGGCCGAGGTCGTGAGGAAGAATGGCTGGTCGGAGATTTTGCCATCGGCCTCAGTGTGCATGGCAAGGAATTCCTTGTCGGGCTCGACCGTGGCGGAGCTGTGGACCGGAGCAAGCTCTTTCCGTTCGTAGCGGGAAAGAGTGGCGTCAGGGTGCAGCACAAGCTCGCAGCTCTGATCGATCCCGTCGGCCTCTCCGGCTTCCGCCTTGATTCTGGAGGAGGTGATGCTGGAGTCAGGGAATTGGCGGATGGAGAAGGTTTCGGTGGCAACGCGGCGGCCATTCTGGAAGACGCCGAAGGTGCCCTGATCGACGATGGTGGACGACTTGTCGGCAGGCTTGCTGCTGGCGCAGCAGAGCACGGCGAGGACGAATAACGAAACTACGATGCATGTCCGGCGGATCATGAAGAGTTCCCCGCTAGAGTTTATCGCGAGCGGAGGAGCTGACGCCAAGTTGGTTGGCAAGCTGAACCAGATGGGTCAGCAGGATTGAAGGGTCATCCTGCGAGGCGTCGAAGGTATGGCTGGCGAGAAGATAAGTGGGACGGCGTTGTTCGTAGAGCTGGCGCAGGCGGTCGAGGTCGGCGGCAAGCGGCCTCTGCTCGGCGGTTCCACTGATGCGGGCCTTCACCACTTCAAAAGACGCGTCGAGAAAGATGACGGTGGCAGCATGGCGGGTCAGCAGCTCGCGATTGGCGGGCTGGAGAAACGCACCACCGCCAAGGGCAAGCACTCCGGGACGCGCCAGGGTGGGAAGGATGCGGTAAAGATGATGATGTTCGATGGCGCGGAAGCCGCTTTCGCCACGCGAGGAAAACAGCTCAGGAATCGGGCCGTGGACGCGCTCAATCTCATAGTCCAGATCGACGAGTGAGCAGTCAAGCTGGCGGGCGAGAAGGCGTCCGAGTGTACTCTTGCCAGCCCCCATGAAACCAATGAGGACCAGCAACGGCGCTGAAGAACTGTTGGGCACTGAGGGAGATTGTAGCAGCAGCCATGGAGCGGCCAAGCGTCCACGACCGGAGGGCCCGCCGTTGGCCCCGTGCCCGTCGCTGAGCGGTTGCCGCGCACCCGGCTGCGAAGCCGGCCGAGGATCACATTTTGAGTAGTGGGGCGTGAGCAGGAAAAAGGCCGCGAGTGGGTCGCGGCCAAGGGGAGATTGAAGGGATGCTGCCCTAGCTAAAGAAGGGGTCGCCGAATGGACTGCGCAGGCTTGACCAAACCCTCGCTCTTCAACCTTTTCTCAATGCCATCCCACACCCGCGGACTGGGATCTTCCATGGGGACCAATAACTTGGCTTGTTCGGCGATGTAGCGCAGGTCGCTGACGAGGTCGCGGCACACATCGCAGGTGCGCAGATGTTCTTCTTGCTGCGTGTCCCCGCCGGAATCAATGATAAGCGGCAGGTCGCGCTGGAATTCAGCACAGGTCATCGGATTCTCTCTCCCCAACTTCGGATCTGCGGCGAGGGCCGCGGCTGTTGCGGTTGCTTCTAATGTCATGGTTACGACTCGCTGGTTCTTCATTTTCTTGCCGCGGTCCTTTCCGGACGGGTAACTTTGAGCAGTTCACGCAGCTTCATGCGTGCCTTGTGCAACTGCGATTTACTGTTGCCGATCGAGCAGCCCATCATTTCGGCAATCTCGTTATGTTCATATCCTTCGATGTCATGCAGGACAAATATGATGCGATAGCCCGGAGGAAGACTTTCAATTGCCCGCTCCAAATTTACACGGTCAATGGAGCCGGCAAGCACGTTGTCCTCGGTACCAAAGTCTTTTTTGGGCTTATCCTCTTCGGTTGGCTCCAGGGTCTCCTGAAGGGAAACCTCGGGAAGTCCCTTCTTGCGCAGGTGCATGAGCACGACGTTGACGGCCAGGCGGTGCAGCCAAGTGGAAAACGCGGATTCTCCTCGAAAAGTTCCGATCTTGCGGTAGAGCTGGAGAAATGCTTCCTGGGTCAGATCCTCGGCCTCGGCAGTGTTACCGGTCATGCGCAAGCAGAGGGAGTACACGCGACGCTTGTGCATACCGTAGAGTGACTCAAAGCACAGGCCATCACCTTGCTGGGCACGCTGAATGGCTTCGGCTTCCGACATTCCCGAAGCCGTCATTTTTCTGGGTGTGTTCAAAGGGGCCCTCTTGGAGGCGTTTTCAAAGTTGAAGTTGACCAGCAGGGGCACCGAACCAGTGGCTGGCATGACTTGCAGATCGTCTACAGGTCCCGATTTGCGCATCGCCACAGTAAACCTCTGCCTAGTGAGGCCTTGTCAGAGTTATTAAAGTTCGATGCCCAAGAAAAGAGATCAGTTGCTTAGATCAGAGTAGCTGGTGCGACGGCCACTGCGCCACTAGAAAGTGGCCCCTGACTGCGTTTCGAGGCTATCCCGCCGCCGCTCAGGCCGCGGGTGCAGGGTTTATCCGGCGGTGATGGTTTCCAGGCCGTGGCCGTGAGGGCCAAGCTCCCGCTGACGAAGCAGGAAGGCAAGCACGGCTCCGAGGATTCCGAGCAGGGTGAGGATCTGGAGCATGGGCTGATATCCGGTGGGGTGGGCGGCGCTGGCTCCGGCAACGTCGTTGGCTTTACCCAGTCCCCAGTTCATTCCGGCCATGCCCATGTTCTGGATCATGGTCATAAGACCGAGGGCGGTGCCGAGGGTGCGGCTGGGGACAATATAAGCCACGGAGGGCCAGATGATGGCCGGGACGAAGGTGAAGGCAAAGCCGAGCATCGCCATCGGAACGTAGAGCGAAATGTGGGTGTAACCCATCATGAGGAAGACAGGAATGAGTAGCAGCACGCCGAGACACATGATGGTGGCGCGGCGTCCCATTTTGTCTGAGAAGAGACCGACGATCGGGGTTCCGAACATGGTGAAGGCGGTGAGCACGCTGAGGAGGAATCCGCCGAGTTCGCGGGTGGTGCCGTGGGCATCCATGAAGTACTTTACGGCAAAGGTTTCAAAGGGAAAGATGGCGGAGTAGAAGATGACACAAAGGCCGACCAGGTACCAGTAGGAGAGGCCGAAGTTCTTCACATCCTGCATGACGATTTTGTCGGCCTCGCCTGCCTTACCCAGTGAGTAACGCTGCTCGGCGCGGGCCTCCATGATCCAGTAGGCGATGGGGCCTACGACGCAGAGCGAGACGAAACAGACACCGATGAGCCAGGGACCCTGCCAGCTGTTGTAGGCGGAGTGTGCCCAACTGGGGGAGTTCTGCGCCAGCCAGCTGCCGAAGCGGGCGAGCATCAGGTTGAGTCCGAGAGCGAAGCTGAGCTCCTTGCCTTTGAACCACTTGGCGACCGCAGCGGTAATGGCGACGATGAGCGACTCGGCGCCCATGCCGAAGAGAAAGCGTCCGCCGGCCATGACCTCAAAGCGCGGGCTGAAAGCGGTGAGCATGGAGCCGGCGAGGCAGATGCAGCCGAAGAGCAAGAGTGCACGCCGCACGCCTAGGCGGTCGATGAGGATTCCGCCGATGAGAACGGTCGCAATGGGCGCAATGGAATAGAAAGAATTGAGCAGGCCGATGTTCTGGTCAGTGAAGTGAAGCTGCTTCTGGAGGACGTCGGCCAGGGGCTCCAAAGCGTCGTAAAAATAATAGTTGCCGAACATGGTGATGCTGAGCCAGAGAAGGACCAGCCAGCGATAGAGCTTGCTGGGCTCGGCTGCGGAGACGGACTGAGACATGAGGGAACCTTCCGGCGAGTGAGTTCGACAAAAGTGAATGTAGCAGGAAGTGGGGATTGGGTGCCAGCGGAGGAGTGGGGCACAGCGCAGCCGCTCAGTGACGGGTACGCGGCCAACGAACGCCCTCCGGTCGCTGACGCTGACGGGTACGCGGCAACAGACGCTCCGGCCGCAGGCGCTGGCTACCAGGATTCGATGGGTTTGGCCATGGCGTTGGGGGTGGGAGAGTTTTGCTTTTCGGCGCGAAGGTGGCGGGCGTAGTCGCCAAGGCTGATGGAGGTGTCTTCGATGCTTCCGGGTGTGGGCTGGTCGAGGGGCGAGACGATGTAGTCGAAGTGGCGTTCGGCGAGCAGCTCGGTGCTGGCTGGGGTCGCGTTGCTGACGGCTGGCGCGGAGGACTCGCCGGGTACTTCCTCAACTACCGGCGGCACGGTGACGATGGTGGGCTGGGTTGAAGAGCCGAGCTGAATCTCGGGGGTGTAGACGTTGCCGGGCGTTTCCGGCGGGAGGGTAGTGGCGTCAGAATTCTGGGCGAGGAGCGGCGCGGCGGGCAGAATCGCAGCCAGCAGAAGCGCGGCGATCAGGAGGGGGCGGGTCATGGGGGATAGGACGGGAAGAACGAGCGGCGGGGATGTCTGTGTGCGGAACCTGATGCTGGCGGGTACGCGGATACCCGGCTTAGCGACGGGTACGGGGCAACAGATGGCCCTCCGGTCGCTGACGCACGGGTTACAACAGATGTTCTTGGAGATTCAGTGATATTGCCGCGAAGCCTTATGATGGTTCTCGGGTTTAAAGCAAAGGTACTCATCGACATTCGTGGTGGTGTGAGTGAATGGTTTAGCGGCCAGGGTGACGGGCGCACGCAGATGGACGGCTGAAGCGATTCTGCTGGTGGGTGTGCTTTGCCCGCTAGTGGGAGTGGCGCAGTCTGCGCCGAGTGTCAGCGGCCGGAGCCAAATCCAGGAGAGCCAGATTCCGGAGAGCGCGCTGCCCGGCGCACAGACCGGGCTGCTGGGGCGCAGGGTTGACGAGGTGCGGTTGCTGGGCGCTGGTGGCAAGCCGGGCGAGCTGCTGCAGAGGATTCCGCTGAAAGGCGGAGACCGGTTGGAGCGGGGAAGAGTGCGCGAGAGTCTGCGTGTGCTCTATGAGAGTGGCCGATTTGCCGAGATCGAGGCCGAGGGTCACCCGTTGCCATCTGGCGGCGTAGCAGTGGAGTTTCGCACCAAGCCGAATTATTTCAACGGCAATGTCACGGTGATCGGACTGCCCAAGATCGGTCCCAACGAGACCCAGGTGGTAAACACGGGACGACTGGAGCTGGGCACGGAATTCACGGATGAAAAGCTGAAGGACTCCGAGAGCCGGATTCTTCGCCTGCTGCACGACAGCGGCTACTACCAGGCGCAGGTGGGAGCCAAACTGATTCGCCACGAGGATACGCAGCAGGTGGACGTGGAATTCCAGGTGGCGGCTGGGGTGGTGGCGCGGGTGGGGAAGCTGGTGGTAACCGGCGACCCGGAGTTGACGGCCGATGATGCGGTGGAGATCTGCAGATTGCGGCCTGGAATGCGGGTAAGCGGCGACTTGCTGCAGAAGGCCGAGGCGCGGCTGCGAAAAAGATACGTCAAGCAGCACCGGCTGCGGGCGCAATTGACGGCCGGCGTGCCGGTATATCGGGCGGAGAGCAACAGCGTGGACTACAGCTTCGCGATCGAGCGCGGGCCAGTGGTGGACATCAAAGCCGAGGGGATGAAGCTGAGCCGCGCTAAGCTGAGGCGCTATGTGCCGGTGTATGAAGAGCACGCGGTGGACGAGGATTTGCTGAACGAAGGAAGACGCAACCTGCGCGATTATTTGCAGGGGCAGGGATATTTTGATGCCTCCGTGCAGGTGCGGCAGGAGGAAGACACTGCGCAGGACCGGCAGCACATCGTGTACTCGATCCAACCCGGGGCGCAGCACAAGCTGGTGGCGATTGAACTGCGCGGCAACAGGCGATTTGACACGGCGACGTTGCGCGAGCGCATGGGGACACAGGTCTCCGGCACGTTGCAGCCTCACGGACGCTACAACCAGGCGCTGATGACAGCAGACCTGGATGCCGTCCAGAGCCTATACCGCTCCAATGGCTACGAGTCGGCGAAGGTGACCAGCGAGGTGATCAACGATTTCGAGGGTACTCGCGGCGACATGAAGCTGGTGGTGAAGGTGGACGAAGGACCGCTGGTGCTGGTGGGACGGCTGGAGATTCGCGGTGCCCATGCAGTGAGCGAGACGGAGATTCGCGGACTGATCAACACCCAGGCCGGGCAGCCGTTCTCCGAGGCAACGATTGCCGACGACCGCGAGGTGGTGCTGAACGACTACTTCAACCGCGGCTTTCCCTCGGTGCAACTGGAGAGCTCGGCAAAGTTTGCGGATGAAGCGCACACCCGGATGGATGTTGTGTACGACATCAACGAAGGAATGCAGGAGTTTGTGAGCCGCGTGCTGATTGGCGGAGTGGAACACACCAGGCCGCATATCGTGAAGCAGGCAGTGGCGATCCAGGAAGGTATGCCGCTGAGCCAGGAGAAGATGCTGCAGACGCAGCGCAATCTCTACGACCTCGGCATCTTCAACGAGGTGCAGACAGCGGTTCAGAATCCCGAAGGCCAGGAGCGGGAAAAGGACGTGCTCTTCCAGATCACAGAAGCCAGGCGCTGGACGGTGAACTACGGCGGTGGACTGGAAATTGGCACCGGGCTGAATACCGGGCAGGGTGGGTCTCCGCAGGGGCAGACTGGAGTGAGTCCGCGGGTGGTGTTGGAGGTGACGCGGATTAACTTTCGCGGACGCGACCAGTCGCTGATCTTCAAGTCGCACTTTGGCAATCTGGAAAAGCGAGCGTCGCTGAGCTTCGACCAGCCGCGCTGGTTCAATCTGCCAAACTGGCGCTTTACCGCGACAGGGCTTTATGACAATGAGCGCGATGTGAACACCTTCAGCAGCAACCGGCTGGAAGGCGCGGTGCAGTTGACCGAGCGCGCGACCAAGGCAACGCAGTTCCTCTATCGCTTCTCGTACCGCCGCATCGAGGTTGATCCGAACAGCTTTCCAGCAGGCTTCAGTCCGGACCTGATCCCGATCTACTCGCGGCCGGTACGGGTTGGAATGCCGAGCGTGACCTATCTGCGCGACACCCGCGACGATCCGGTTAACTCGACAAAGGGCACCTACAATACATTCGACATTGGAGCTGCCTCCAGCTATTTCGGCTCGCAGGCGGATTTCGGCCGCGTGCTGGCGCAGAACGCGACCTACTACAAATTTTTCCGGAGCTGGGTTTTCGCGCGCTCACTGCGCGTAGGGGTAGAGTCGCCATACGGCCACCTGGGCTACGTTCCTCTGCCGGAGGAATACTTTGTCGGCGGCTCGACCTCGCATCGCGGCTTTGCCATCAATCAGGCTGGGCCACGCGATCCCTACTCGGGAGCGCCGTTGGGTGGCGATGCGATGGTGGTCAACAACCTGGAGCTGAGGCTGCCTCCGATGCCGCTGCCTTACGTGGGAGACAACCTGAGCTTCGTGATTTTTCACGATATCGGCAACGCCTTTGGCACAGCCAACGAGATGTGGAAGAACCTGGCGCAGATGAATCAACGCGATCAGGCGAGCTGCCGCAACACGAGCCTGACGGCGACCTGCGATTTCAGCTATATGTCGCAGGCGTTGGGCACCGGGGTGCGCTATCGTACGCCGATTGGTCCGGTGCGACTGGATCTGGGGTACAACCTGAATCCGCCGGTCTTTCCGGTGAAGGAACCAAGCAGCGGCTCGCCGTACTCGGAGCAGGTACGGCACTTTAACTTTTTCTTCAGCATTGGGCAGACGTTCTGATGACGAGCAGGAGAAAACTCGCGCAACTGGCGATGGCTTTGGGGTTGGTGCTGCTGAGTGTGGGGGCCAGCGCCGAGGTGGTGGACCGCACCATCGCGGTGGTCAATCACCATCTGGTGACGTGGAGCGATCTGGATGAGCAGATGCGTTTTGAAGCGCTGGAGAATGTGCGTCCGCTGAATGAGCTGGGCGAGACAGACCGGCGCGCCGCGTTTGATCACGTGGTTGAGTACCGGATTCTGCGCGACCAGATGCAGGGAATTGCACCGGTGGAGGCCACGGAGGTAGATGCGCGCGTAGCCGAGGTGCGCGCCATTTGGAAGGTGGAAAAGGATGAAGCCCAGTGGACGGCGACGCTCGAACGCTATGGGCTTACGGCGGCGGAGGTGCGTTGGCTGGTGACAAACCAGCTGGAGATTCTGCACTTCGTGGAGTTCCAGGTGAGGCCGCTGGTGCGCGTCTCGCGCACGGAGGTGGAGGAGTATTACAGCAACACGCTGGCTCCGCAGGTGATGGCCGCAGGGCAGGCTCCTGCGCCGCTGGAACAGGTAGAGCCCAAGATTCGCGAGCTGTTGGCGGAGCAGAAGACAAATCTTGAGATGACGAAGTGGCTGGAGAATTTGAAGGCGCAGAGCAAGGTGCAAGTGCTATGGGATGGCGTGCGGTAAAGCGCCTGCAAGTAGCTTGAGAGAACGATGAGCGACGAGCCAGAGCAGGAAAAATCCGGGCAAGAGGACGCAGAGCGGGAACAAGCCGCGCAGGCGGAGAGCCTCGCGCAGGCTGCCGGTCCGGTTGCGCATCCGAAGCGGCGCGGGCGGATTTTACTCTGGCTGGGTGTGATGGTGGTGGTGCTGTTGCTGGCTGCGGTGGGCGTGCTGCGCTATGTGGCGGGTGCGGAATTCCACGAGCGGGCGCGGCAGTTTGCGATCGAGCAGCTGGAGCAGGCGAGCGGCGGGCGGGTGGAGCTGGCTGGCGTCGAATGGAATCTGAGGCGGCTGGAGTTTGAGCTGAACGGGCTGCAGGTTCACGGTACGGAGGCGGCGGACGAGGCTCCGCTGCTGCGCGTGGAGCGGGTGCGCGGGCGGCGGGTGAAGTTGGCGGCGCTGTTGCGCGGACGCATTGTGCTGCGTGAGTTGCAGGTACTACATCCGCTGGCCCACGTGGATGTGTACAAAGACGGTTCGACGAACTTGCCGGGATTGAGGGCGAGGCACAAGGTTCCAGCGGACGGGAGCGAAGAACTGCTACGGCTGGCGATGGATCGGGCTGAGATGGTCGATGGCCGGCTCGATTGGAATGAGCAGAAGATCCGGTTGGATGGCGTGGCCAGCGGCGTCTTCCTGGAACTGGGCTACCGCGCGGCGGATAACCATTACGAGGGCACGGCCAGAGTTGATCAGGTGCAGATGCGCTTGCCGGGCTGGGAGCCGGTGACGCTGGGCGCAGAGGCCGAGTTCCGGCTCTTCCACAACGAAGTGCAGGTGCGGCGGCTGCGGGTGAGCCAGGGGCACTCATGGGTAGAGGCCAGCGGTGCGATCAGCGGATTGAGTTCGCCAGTGGCGCAATTCTCCTATCGCGCCGTGGGCGATGCGGGCGAGCTGGCGCGGCTGATTCGCTATCGCGAGTTGGAGGGCGGCACTGTACAGCTGAACGGCGAGGGAGTCTACCGCTGGGACCGCGGGGAATATGCCGTGGTGGGCAAAGCACAGGCTGTGGGAGTGACCTGGGCGGATTCGACGGTGCGGCTGGAGAAGATTAACGGCGGTTTCGCTTATTCGCTAGACCGCGACCACTTCGATGTCTCATCGATGTTCGCCACGGCGCTGGGGGGGACGATTCACGGCAAGCTGGATGCCGAGCATGTACGGGGCGTGCCAGCTTCAGGGCGGATCGAGTTGGAGGTGAACGGTGCGCAGTTGGAGCAGACGCTGCGCGCTTTCTCCACCAGCAAGCTGCCGCTGGCGAGATTGCCGCTGGCAGGTTCCATGAACGGTCCGCTGAAGGTGAATTGGCGCGGCAGTCTGCTGAATGCGCGCATGGATGGCGAGCTGCGAGTTCTTCCGCTGCAGCGCGCGGGCGAGTTGCCGGTGACGGGCGTGGTGCAGGCAACGGTGGACTTCAAGGGCGCGGCGGTTGAGATCCATAACCTGGATGTTAGTACCGGCGTCACGCATCTCTCCGCGCGCGGGCGGCTGGCGGCAAGCTCAGAGCTGAAGCTGGATGTGGCGAGTGAGGAGCTTTCGGAACTGGCACCGATGGTGGCTTCGTGGCGCGGCAGCCGGGCCCAGGAGCTGCCCATCGAGTTTGGCGGTCGCGCAGAGTTTCGGGGTTCGGTGCAGGGCAGGCTCGACCGTCCCGCGCTGGCTGGACACTTGGAGCTGCACGACTTTACGACTCTGCTGCGAAGAGGGGAAACGCTGGCGGGCGATGCGGCTCCGAAAGAGCACGTGGTACGGACTCGCTGGGAGTTGCTGGCAGGCGACGTGGAGTATTCGCCGAGCCGCGAGAGCTTGCACAACGGCGTGCTGCGGCGGGGCAGTGCACGCATTGGGTTGGATGCCAGCGTAGGACTGGTGGACGGCAGTTACGACGCGACCCAGCCTATTTCGGCGCACGTCAGGGTAGAGAACGCCGATGCCGGTGATCTGCAGGCGCTGGTGGGTTCGAGTTATCCGGTGACCGGGCGGGTGAGCGGAGACGTGCAGCTGAGCGGTACCTCCAGCAACCTGAGCGGCAGTGGGCAGATTGCGATGAGCGATGGCAGCGCATGGAGGCAATCCGTGCGCTCGGCTCGGGCCAGGGTGAACTTCACCGAGAATCAGGCGCAGTTACGCGACATCGTTGTAAAGAGCGACGCCATGCAGTTGAGTGGCAATGCCCGCATCAACGTGCAGAGCCGCGAGTTCGGTTTTGATCTGAAGGGCACCGAACTGAAGCTGGAAAATTTGCGAGTGGTACGCGAGGGCAAAGTTCGGGTCAGCGGACAAGCCACGTTTGATGTCAGCGGTTCCGGCACGCCGGATGCCCCGGTGATTAACGGACGGCTGCGCCTGCGCAATCTTGCGGTCAACCGGCAGGCCATTGGCGACATGAATGTGGACGCAGTGACCCACGGCGCGGAGATGACGGTGACCGCGCGTTCGAACTTCAAGAACGCCGGAGTGAATCTGGACGGACAGATTCATCTGCGTGACCAGATGCCGATGCATTTGAGCGGCGATGTGCAGAGCGCGAACCTGAACCCTCTGCTGGAAGCATATCTGCCACTGCGGAATGGTGCGGCCTCGGAGCTGAAGGCGCATGTGGAAGCCTCAGGCGAAGCGCGCCATCCCCGCGCCATCACCGCCGAACTGGTGGTGGAGCACTGGGCTACCAACTATGCGGGCATCAACGTGAGCAACGATGGACCAATCCGCATGAGGATGGCCAACGAGGTGCTCAGGATTGAGCAGTTCCGAATTTCGGGCGAGCAGGGCACGCGCTTTCTGCAGGTGCTCGGCGAAGTGCAACTGGGCGGCAAGCACGAGGTTGATTTGCGTGCCGATGGCAGCGTGAACCTGAAGCTGCTGGAGACCGCCGATCCCAACCTGATGGCGGGCGGGGTTGCCAATCTGGCGCTGCGGGTGAACGGCACAATGGAGCGGCCTCTGTTGCGCGGGAGCCTGAGGGTTCAGAACGGTGCTGTGAACTACATTGATTTTCCCAACGGTCTCAGTGACATCACCGGCACGATGGTGTTTAACGAAGACCGCTTGCAGGTGCAGGAGTTGACGGCGCGTACCGGGGGCGGGCTGCTGCATTGTGCCGGCTTCATCACTTTCTCTCCCGCGCAGGGAATGAGTTTTAATCTCTCGGCCAGCGGACACGAGATCCGGCTTCGCTATCCGGAGGGATTGAGCTCGACGGCCGACGCATCGCTGTCGTTGAGCGGTTCGATGAAGAGCGCAGTGCTCTCCGGCGATATCACCGTGACCAAGGTGGGACTGAATCCACAGTTCGATTTTGCCTATTACCTGGTGAGCGGAATGCGTGGCGTTCCAGCGCAGAAGATCGATTCGCCGCTTAACAACCTGCACTTGGACATGCACGTGACCTCGACGCCGGAGCTGCAGGTGCAGACCTCGCTGGCGCGGGTGAGCGGCAATGTGGACCTGCGTATGCGCGGCACGGCCTCGCGTCCGGTGGTACTGGGACGGGTGAATCTGCTGGAAGGGACCATCTACTTCAACGCCACAAAGTACCGGATGGAGCGCGGCGATGTTACCTTTACCAACCCGGTGCGGATTGAGCCGTCGCTCGATGTGGAGCTCTCGGCCCGGGTGCGCGATTATGACATCACGCTTGGTTTCCATGGGCCCATCAACCGGCTGACGCCCTCTTATCGCTCAGACCCACCACTCTCCAGCAGCGACATTATTTCCTTGCTGGCGCTGGGGCGCACCGCCGAAGAGTCGGCCAATCCGGCGATGATGGGCACCGCGCAATATCAGCCCGCGGTTTCAGAGAATGCCTCGAACGCCCTGATTGGGCAGGCACTGAACGCCACGGTGAGCAGCCGGGTGCAGCGGCTGTTTGGCGTGAGCCGGGTGAAGATCGATCCGAATGTGGGAGGCGCGCTCACCGCCGGATTGGCGCGAGTCACGGTGGAGCAGCAGGTCTCCAACAATCTCACGCTCACCTACATCACCAACCTGAATCAGTCGGCCCAGCAGATCATTCAGTTCGAGTACAACGTGAACAAGGATGTTTCCATTGTTGGCGTGCGTGACCAGACCGGCGTGCTGTCGTTCGATGTGCTCCTCCGCAAGCGGCATAAATAACTCCGGCGATTCTAGAAGCGCCAAAATTAACCTTGTCCGGGAATAAAATCCGCCATCCTGAGTTATTCTCATTGAGCCGTGCCTGAGACCCAGAACGATTCCGGATCTTTCGAAGAGCTGGCAATGCCGCTGTTTGCCCGCCTCTACAATTTTGCGCACTGGCTTACGCAAGATCGTAGCGAAGCAGAGGACCTGGTGCAGGAAACCTGCATGAAAGCTCTGAAGGGATTTGATTCCTTTCACCAGGGAACGAATTTCCGGGCCTGGATATACAAGATTCTGAGGAACACGTTTCTCACCTCGCGCACAGGACTGAAGGCCGCGCCCGTCTCTCTGGACAGCGATGAGGATGCGGTCGTGGAGCCGATCGCTCCCGGGACGCCGGAGTCGATTCTGATTTCCAGTCTGGATCAGCAGATGATTCAAAAGGCCTTGGCGGCGCTCCCGGTGCAGTACCGTGAAGTCATTCTGCTGTGCGACGTGGAAGAGATGAGCTACCAGGAGATCGCCGAAACACTGGCAATTCCGATTGGCACAGTGATGTCACGGCTTTCGCGTGGACGGAAGGCGATGCGCGAATTGCTGAACGATGCCAGCATTCGGAGTGCGTCACGGAGTATCGACAAATGACATGTGATGAAGTACGCGGCAAGCTTACGCCCTATGTTGATTCCGAACTGCCCGCCGGTGAGATGACGGAGTTGGAGTCGCATCTGCGTGGCTGTGCCGCCTGCGCGGCGGAGGCACTGGGACTGCTGCAAACCAAGCTGGCGACCCGCGCTGCCGGAATGCGTTACGCGCCCTCTTCGGAGTTTCGTATGCGCATGGAGCAGATGATGCAGGCCAAGCGCAAACCGGCGTGGTGGAGGATTCGCTTTCCGAGACTTGCCACCGCCGCGGTTGCCGCCGTGCTGCTGATCGGGTCGATTGCGCTGTGGGTGAATCACTCCGGACGTGAACGTGAGCTCGCGGAAATTGCGGACCTGCATGTGACGGCCCTGGCCAGTTCCAACCCAGTTGATGTGGTATCGACGGACAATCACACGGTGAAGCCGTGGTTTGCTGGAAAGCTTCCGTTTTCATTCAACCTTCCGGAGTTGCAGAATTCCGGGTTCACGCTGGACGGCGGCCGGGTTGCTTACTTCGAGCGCAACGCCGGTGCGCAGTTGCTTTTCAAACTGCGAAAGCATCAACTCTCGGTTTTCATCTTTAAGAATGAATCGGGAGGGTTTCCATCTTATCCAGGTACGGTTACTGCAACCCGGCTCGAATTCCATATAGAGACGTGGAGTGAAGCGGGGTTGCGCTACTACATCGTCAGCGACGCGCCGGCCTCCGACGTACACGCGCTGGGCGAGCTGCTGAGAAAAGCAGCCCGCTCATGAGTTGTTGGAGTTATCGATTCGGCGGGGTCGAGGAACTTCTCTGTGAGGCGGAGAGCGACTTCAGGTAGCTGATAATCTCGGCGCGCTCATCGGCTTTTGGCACATGAAAATCCATGTTGTTGTCTTCGACCAATGAGTCCGTATCGGTGAGCCATTTTTCCATACGTTGTTCGTCCCAGACGAAGTGAGATGACTTAAGAGCCGTTGAATAGTTGAAGCCAGGAGCCGTGCCTGCCTGTCTTCCATACACGCCTGTAAGGTTTGGACCTTCTTTATTGCGCTCTAGCGAGTGGCAGCCGGTGCAGCGTTTCTCAAACAGCTGCTTGCCCTGGGCGGCTTCGTCCGCCGCACGGCTGATCTTTGGAAAGACAACTAGCGCGAGCAGCAGCAAGGCGAGTGGAACTCCGGCGAAGCGAGCAACCGGGTAGCCCACTTTGAGGATGTGGCGTGACTTCATTTCGTCTCCGTTCTTTGATTGGGGGATGTTACTTTGCCGCTGCGGCCATAAGCCGCTTTCGTTCGCCTTTTGTCCAGTCAACAATGAGTTTTCGCTCGGACTCAGAGAGCCGTGCTTCGGGATGCAGCAGAAGGTATTGTTTTAGTGGCATCTTGCCCTGGCGAAGCTGGGTGGCCATCTTCCCGAGGAGGTCGATGCGTTTGTCGATGTCGTACTGCTCCCACAAGGAGAGATTCAGATGTTCGCGTCCTTCGTGCACGTCATGCTCAACCAGCCACGAAGTGGGCGCAATCCGGCTATAGAGCGGCCATCGCGTGTTGCTCGAATGACAGTCGCCGCACTTTTGCGCAAGTACTGCTCGAAGCTCGTCGGGAGCATTTGCGCCTGTCAGCACGGTGTTACCTGCAGGAGAGCCGGTGCGCAGGTTTCCCCATGGGTGAGTGAGTGACAAAGCGGCGATGGCCAACGCTGTGATGGTTACGCCGCCAAGTAGTGTTGAGGTTCTCATCGTGCGGCCTGCGCCGTTGCGACGGCTGTGTCCGCCAGAGTTGAGTCGACCACCGCGAGCTGATGATTTTGCGGAACAAAGTGAACGTTGGTGAATCCGAGCACACTCTGCAATTTCTCTGCTGGAACCTTCATCGGACCAGGCGAGGGAGCCGCGCCCGGCGCCGGTTGTGGAAACGCAGTGGACATCGCGGTGTGAAACGTGACGTTGCCTTCCACTTTCTGCATTACCTGGTGGATGTGTCCGTTGAGCACCGTGAGCGAGCCGAAACGCTTCAGCAGGGAGAGCGCCTGCTCGCTGTCCGAGGTGCTCCAACCCCACTCGGGATAAAGTGCCCATAGCGGAATGTGCGCGAAGAGAACAATCGGCGTGCTGCTGCCCAGATGCTCAACATCCTGCTTGAGCCAGGCGAGCTGGTTGTTACCGAGACGTCCCATGCCTTCCAACTGAACCACGTTGACCAAGCCGACAAAGTGAACGCCCTTGTGATTGAAGCTGTACCATCCGTTTCCGGCGGTGCCTTTGCCATAGCGTTCGAGGTAGAGCTTGCCGTCATCCTCAGAGGTGTCGTGCTCTCCGGGGACGTAGAAGATTTTGCTCTTGGTTCCCCGCAGTACCTGCTCCATGGTGTCGAATTCCGATGGCTTGGAAGTGTGCGTAAGGTCTCCGGTATGGATCAGGAAGTCCGGTACTCGGGATGCGGCCCGAATCTTGTCCACGGCTTTTTGCAGCGTACCCGTTACATCGGGATTCGCCGCTTTTGAAAAACCTATGTGGCTGTCGCTGATCTGAATGAAACTGAAATCTTCGTCGCGCGTCCTTGGGATTAAGGCGCCAAAGGCTCTGGACACTGGAATACCTCCGGCAAAACTCCAGACGATGCCAGTGCCGGCCCAGGCCATGCAGTGCAGAAAGCCGCGGCGGTCAATGCCGTCCGAAGATGTGGGCGATGGGGTGGTGTCGGGAGATGCGTCAGCGGCCGATCTCGTTTTACTCATGGCTCCTCCTTGTGAATCCTCGTGCATATGGATACAAGAACTGAGACCGGCCATATTTATTCCCGATAACTTGGAGCGAAATGCGGCGAGGTGGTTCTGCGTGGCAGCTGCGGCAGCTTACAATTGTTGAATGATCGCGTGGCATCAATCTGTATTGCTTTTTGGGGTCTCTATCTTGTGCGGTGCGGTAAACTCGGTGGCCGGCGGCGGCACATTCCTGAGTTTTCCAGTGCTGCTTCTAATCGGCATACCGCCGATCCAGGCGAACGCTACCAACACGGTGGCAGTGGTGCCAGGGATGCTGGCCAGCGCTGGTGCGTATCGCAACGAGCTACGTGGCCCAGAGGCGAGGAGTGTGTTGTGGCCTCTGCTCGCGACAGGATGCATGGGCGGACTGCTGGGCGCAGTGACGCTGCTGATGACACCGCAACAGACGTTTCTGCGGCTCATTCCCTTTCTGCTGTTGTCAGCGACCCTGCTGTTTGCGTTCAGCCGGAAGATCACCGCGGCAATTCATGTACCTCAAGGCGAGGCTGCACTCTCCACCAAGGGAGGTGCGGTAGCACAGTTTTTCGTCGCCTTCTACATTGGATACTTCGGGGCAGGGGCAGGCATTCTGATGATGGCCCTGCTGGCGCTGTTGGGAGTGGAGGATATTCACCGCGTCAACGCCTATAAGACGTTGCAGGCGGCAGTATGCAACGCGGTTGCGGTTCTGATCTTCGTAAGCCGGGGCGTCGTCTACTGGAAGATTGCTGGAGTTATGGTAGCGGGAACCCTACTGGGCGGCTACTACGGTGCGACGTTCGCACAGAAGATGAACCCGAATCATGTGCGCGCTATTGTGATTGCGGTCGGCTTGAGCATGTCCTGTTACTTTTTCGTGAGGTATATCTTTTGAGGACTATTGCGGAGCTGGTTGATTGCTAAAAGAATCGTGTCCAAAGATAAGAGACGGGAATGGCAAGTATCAGTGCGGGCAACATATTTGCCACTGGAAATTTCTTGATGCCACAGATTCGCAGGCCAGTTGCTAACAGCAGGACTCCGCCGACGGCGGAGAAATCAGCCACCAACACAGGCGTGGTAAGTGGCATGATGACGACCGCACCATAAGCAAGTACTAATTGAATAAGAATTGACGGAAACGCGACGGCGGCAACTGCATAGCCCAGCGAAGTCGCGAATACTCCTGCGGTAAACAGATCCAGAATCGACTTGGCGATAAGGATTGACGAGTCGCCGCTCATTCCTTCTTTCAGCGCTCCAAGAATCCCTGTCGCGCTGGCGCAGAACAACACGACGATGGCAACAAAGGATTGCAAATACTCCTCTTCGGATTGCTCGGCCTCAGGGGTTCTCGGCAGGAATCGCTCCACCAGCAACCGAGCCACGTCGCTTAGTTTATTGATTCCACGCTCCAGATAAATCAACTCGCCGGCAATCGCACCTAAAAGGACTGACAAAACCATCGCCGGCAGGTGCTTCGCCTGCCCGATCAGCACGATTCCCAAGGCCATGGAACAGGCGCCGAACATGAGCGGCAGAGAAGTGCGGAAACGTTGCGGAACTTTGTTGCCAAGCGCAGCACCGAGCAAGCCACCGACTAGGATTGATGCGCCGTCTACATAAGGGCCTATGATCACGATTCTCTCTTTCGCATGAAGTACTTACGCATGCGGACTTGGTATTGTGGGCGCGCAAGGTTCCCCCTGCGCACATGCGCTACGCCTCACCGCACCGCAGTCGATCATCTCCGTGGAAGGTCTGCACCAACAGGGACGACAAGCGATGCGATAGCCGTGAAATTAGTTGCAATATCTTCTGGACAACGCCACGTGAACAGGATACAGTTTTTTGCTGTAAACCAAAAATAAATAGAATGACGTTCTGCACAGTAGAATGCATTCGAATTGGACGCAGAATGGCCCCCGGGAATAGCCCGACCCAAGGTGGTGGTGTCGCAGCAGTCGAACGTGCATTAGCCGTTCTGACCGCATTCGACGAGAGCGCCTCGGCGTTGACACTTGCCCAGCTTGCATCGCGGACAGGCCTGTACAAAAGCACGATCCTGCGGTTACTTGTTTCTCTGGAAAGAACTGGGTTCATCGATCAGGGGAGTGATGGCCGCTATCGAATTGGATTGCAGGCATGGCGCGTGGGCTCCCATTTCACGCTTGATTTGGAAAAGCTTCTTCTCCCCACAATGGAACCACTTTCCGCAGAAACAGGCGAGAGTGTCTCTTTCTACGTCCCTGTGTTAGGCACAAAACCTGCCATGCGCATGTGTCTTCTGCGGGTTGACCCGCGGCGTCGCGTACGCGACACGTTCCATGTGGGCGCTTATCTGCCAATGGACAAAGGCGCAAGCGGAATCGTGATCCGGGCATTTAGTAAGCCCTTCCAGGAAGAGGACGAAGCGGTGCGGGCGACTGGAGTGCATATTACATGGGGCGATATAGACCCGGAAATCTGTGCCATCAGCGCACCGGTAATGGGCGCCGATGGGCTTGTCGGCGCCATAGTTTTGTCCGCTCCCTCTAATCGGCATGACCAGCAGTGGGCTGAGTTGACGAAGGTGTTCGTGATCGCCGCTGCTCAGAAGGTAAGCGAGAGTCTCATACCTCTGCGTAACTATCCATTCCCGAAAATTGTCGAATCCTACGCTCAGCGATTTGTTCCATCCCGGCCCATTGCCATGGCCGCGAACAGGGGCGCCCGTTGACCACCCTTTCTATAACGTCGTTAGTTACTTTTGGAATTCATAAATTGTCTTATCGCAAGAACATTCGTACTAGTTAGGCAGGTAAAAGAAAGCCATGATCGAGTTGACGTGCGATGTGTTAGTTGTGGGCGGAGGCGCCGCAGGAAGCCGCGCCGCCCTGGAAGCCAAACGGACAGGCAAGGACCTAAGCGTCCTGATCGCTGTGGCCGGCAAGAATGGACTGAGCGGGAGCTCTGGATTAATCGCCTCGGAAAGTCTGGGCATCAATGCTCCTTTTAACTTCGCGGGAGATGGCGACAATCCCGATGTCTATTTCGAAGACATGGTGGAAACGGGCGGTGGACTTGGCGACCCGAAACTCTTCCGGATCATTGCGGACGAGTCGCGCGCCAGGGTAGAGGATCTGATGAGTTTAGGCCTGCACTTCGACAGCGAAGGAGGCCTGCCGATTCAGAGAAAGCTTTCAGGATGTACCAAGGCTCGGTCCTTAACCTGCGGCGGCTCAACCGGCCTTAGGATCTTAACCGTCCTTAAACAAGCCAACATTCAAGCAGGCGTGCAGGTTGTTGAAGATATCAGGCTATTTGACTTATTACTCGACGATTGCGGCCGGGTGTGTGGCGCTGTTGGTCAGATCGGGCAGGAGCAAGCCGTGATTCACGCCCGGGCAGTTGTGCTGGCCACAGGTGGAGCAGGCCGGCTTTTCCGGAAGAACGTGAACCCTCCAACCCTGGATGGCGATGGTTGGGCCATGGCATATCGTGCCGGCGCTCGATTCGTCAATATGGAATTCTTTCAAATCGGCCCTGGCGTTGTGAACCCACACATGGACTTCATAATCCACAGCCATCTGTGGAGACTGAAGCCGCGGCTGACAAACATCAACGGCCAGGAGTTCATAGAACGTTACTGTCCGCCCGGGATCAGCGTGGACGATGTCATTGACTTGAAGGCAATGTCCTATCCGTTTTCCGTCCGCACCATCGCGAAGTACTTGGACATCGCCATCTTCAAGGAAATCATGGAGGGCCGCGGCACTCCCAATGACGGTGTCTATTTCGATGTAACCCACATCGGAGAAGAAGAGTTACTCGAGCGTTGCCCAATTACTTATAAGACCATACGCAAAGCCGGAAGCGACCTGGCCAAAGCAAGTATTGAACTGGGCCTGGTGGTCCAGAACTTCAATGGTGGCGTGCTGATCGACGAAAAAGGATTCACCGGGGTAGATGGCCTGTTCGCGGCAGGAGAGGTAACCGGAGGCGTACATGGCTCCGACCGTCCGGGTGGAAACAACCTGATCGACACCCAGGTATTTGGATGCAGAGCCGGACGGTTTGCTGCGGCCCATGCCCTGGAATCGGCAGGCAATGCACTTGGTAAATCTCATCCCTCCGCTCAGATTGTCCAGAATGCGGTTCTCGAGAATCAAGCGATTGCGATGGAAGCGGCGAGCGCGGACTTGTACTACCGGAATCTTACGGTGGTTCGAACTGCCGATGGACTCAACGAAGTATTGAACTTTATACAAAAGAACAAATCAATTGCTTGCACTTATTCATCCCTCAACCGGCTGTTAGTGGGCCAACTTCTGGCGGTAGCGGCACTCACGAGAAAAGAGAGCCGCGGAACTCACTATCGCGAGGACTTTCCCGCTACCAATCCAGAAGCGACAGGTAGGATCGTAATTCGCCAGGGAAGTGACGGCGAACCCGTAGTTACGATTGCGGGCTAGCAAGAGTAAAGACATATTAGTTTTGGCACTTCATGCAAAGTATTACCTAAGATAATTACAGGAGTGGTTAATGGCGACCGAAGGTTCTGTTATGCAGTCCACAGCTGTGGAAGCGGCCGTGGTCCCCGGATACTCGAACGCATATCGCGTAAACATTCTTTTTTTGCTCGCCGCCTCGCAGGCAATTGCCTATCTGGACCGCGTAAATATGTCAGTGGCAGCGCCCGTGCTGATCAGGAACTATGGCTGGTCTGCAGCGACTGTGGGCATTCTGCTGTCAGTGTTTAACTGGGCCTATTGTTTTACGATGTTAGGAGCTGGCCCCTTTGTCGATTGGGTGCGGGCGCGTATTGCCTACCCATTGAGTGTGTTTATCTGGTCCACGGCGACGATCTTGTGTGGAACAACCGTTCGCTTTGCCCACTTGGCGGTGTTTCGCGCAATGCTCGGAGTGGGCGAAGGACCGATGCTCGGAGCCGGAACAAGCGTTATTCAAGAGACATTTCCCAGGGAGCAGCGAGCCACAGCGGTGGCTACGTTCTTTTCAGGGAACAAAATTGGGCTGGCGCTCGGGATTCCGTTCGCCGCCTCCGTTTACCACTGGTTTGGATTATCTTGGATGTTTTACGCGGCAGGCATTTTGAGCATTCTGTGGCTACCGTGGTTCCTGCTGACCTATCGAGGCAAAGCAAGGCCTGCAGCTCGGGAGAAGAGCAATATCCGCTGGATTACGCTGCTAAAGTACCGCACCACTTGGGGCGCGATGCTGGGCAATTTCGGATACTTGTACGTTTATTTCGTGTACGCCAGCTGGCTCCCGGGTTATCTGGTATTGCAGCGGCACATGTCCATCATGAACGGCGGGTTTGTGGCAATGCTCCCCTTTCTCGTTGGCATGGTGGCAACGTTTTCTGGCGGCTATATAAGCGATTTGTTGGTAAGGAAGGGAACGCGTGTTACGGTCGCCCGCAAGACGCTTAGCTGTGGAGGATTGTGCCTGGCGACGATCTTCACACTGCTGGGAGCCTACAGCACTTCCACGTGGCCGGCAGTCACTTATCTTACGCTGGCGGTCGCTGGATTCAGCTTGGCCACCGGTTCCATCCAAACGATGATGGTGGACGTCGCTCCGCCGCGTTACGTTGCATCGATGGTATCGATGCAGAATTTTCTCGGCAATATGGGTGGGGCTCTTGCGCCAATGGTAACTGGAATTCTACTGGCCAGAACTAAGAGCTTTACGGCCCCACTGGTAGTCACTGCCGCGGTGTCACTATTCGCGGCTTTCTGCTATGCCTTCATCGTTGGCAGCTTGGACAAGGAATTGACGGATAAGCCGCAGGCCACCACGGTGACAGCTTAGCAGTGGATCTATTCAAACTATTTGCAGCAACTTGTATTCGGCGGCTGCAGAAAAGTAACACACAGTAACAATAACAATACGGAGGGTTTTAATCGTGGCTGATTTAAGCGTAACTGTAAATGGAGTGAAGTTTAAGAATCCGGTCATTGTGGGTTCAGCGACCCCGACCATGGATTGGCGCGGGACAAAGAAAGGCATCGACGGCGGTGCTTCTGGCGCAATCGTAAAGTCGCTCTTTGGCGATATGGGTAAGCTGGGCCGTACCTTCCCACGTCCGCGTTTCATGCTGTATGACTACAAGAATTTCCCCGGCTATCCGGAGAAGTTGCCGCACGCCTTTACCTTGAATTCATTAGAAGAGTGCTCGCACTTTGGCTACGAGGAATACATGCAGGACGTGGACAAGGCGAAGGAAATGATTGGCGATAACGGCAATGTTATGGCCAGCCTCTCCGGAGTTTCCCTGGAAGAGTGGATTCAGATGTGTAACATGGTCAATGAGACCAAGGCCGATTGGGTCGAGTTGAACGTCTCCTGTCCGTTTGCTGCCGACATGGGCGTCAAGATGGGTGCCGGAGATGTGGACCGGGCGCCGCTGATTGTCAGCACCTGCGCCAAGCTTTTGAAAAAGCCCTTCAGCGTAAAGATTTCGCCCCAGGCTTCTGATCCGGTGGCGATCGCCGAAGGCGTCGAAAAGGCCGGCGGAATGGCGGTAAACCTGTCTGCGCGTTTCTCGGGTTTCATGATTGACATCGAGACCGCCAGTCCCATCGGACCGGGAGCACAGGGCGGATGGGGTGGACCCTATCTTCTTGGCTACGGCTTGAAGATCGTCAGCAACGCCGCACGGCGCCTGAAGATTCCTATCATTGCTGGTCTGGGTGTGTGGGAATGGCAGGATGTCATCCGTTACACGATGTGCGGTGCAAGTCTTGTGCAGTCCGGCGTCGGCATCATGCTGCAGGGATATAACATCAGCAAGAAGTGGAACGACAACATCAATATTTGGCTGGACAGCAAGGGCTACAATTCGCTCGACGAAATCCGCGGCATTGCCTTGCCGAACATCCTCAAGACCAAAGAGGTTGTACGCGCTCCCGAGGGCGTGCATGCAATCGTGGACTACAATAAGTGCAACAAGTGCGGCGTCTGCAACAGAAGCTGCTTCTACGATGCCATCTCGCTTACCAGGGTGGGTTCCGTAGTGGACCCGAAGAAGTGCGACGGTTGCGGTTTGTGCAAAGAAGTGTGCCCTGAGAATGCAATTAGCATGTGCTCTCCGCGCGCTGTAGCTGCTGGTGTTTAAGAATAGTTGTAATTCATAGCTATAGGCAGGCGGTGTGTCTGGTGAACACCGTCTGCCGCTTTTACTCGTATACGAGGTACTTTTATGCAACTTACGCGTGAAGAAGAAGAGATGCTGGCCGGTAAGAGTGGATATCCGGTTCAGAAGTCCATGGAAATCCTTGTGCAGTTGGGCGAAATCTACGACGCCAAGAAGATGATCCCTGTCTCGAACGTACACATGCCGGGGTCCTCTGTCGTGGTTGCAGGGGAAGCTGGTACCAAGTTCGTAGAAAAGATGGCCGGTCTCGATGGTAAGTTCTGCGCCATGACTACCCTCAACAGTGGAGCGGTCAACTTTGACGACTGGCGTGAAGTCGGGTATCCCGAAGAGACATTCCTACTACAGACCCGGTTAACTAATGCTTACCAGGCCATGGGCGCTATCCCCTGCCATACTTGTACTCCCTACTTAATCGGAAACTGCCCCAGGAAGGGCGAACACGTTGCTTGGGGAGAGTCATCGGCAATTGCATTTGCGAACTCGGTGCTTGGGGCCCGGACGAATCGTGAGGGTGGTCCTTCCGCGTTAGCGGCGGCACTTACGGGACGTGTTCCAGAGTACGGGTATCACCTCTCCGAAAACCGGCTTGGTCAAATCAGGGTTGACGTTTCAACACAACTAAGCGGCGTGGACGAGTTTGGTGCTCTTGGGTACTGGGTTGGAACCAGGGCCGGAAGTAAGGTTCCGGTGTTCACCGGTATTACAAGTGTAAGCGCCGACGAAATTAAAACGCTCGGAGCGGGGCTTGCCTCGTCGGGCGCGGTTGCTCTCTACCATATAGCCGGAATAACTCCCGAGGCTCCGACCTGCGATGCCGCGTTCGGGGGAAGAAAGCCTGGAGAAGTTTTCGAGTTCAGCAAGAAAGAGCTGGCCGAGGCGAAGACTTCGCTTAATAAGCACGAGGGACAGGAAATTTCCGTTGTCTGTATTGGGTGCCCTCATGCGTCAATAACAGAGATTGAAGAGATTGCTGCTGGTCTTGCCGGAAAGAAAGTTAAGTCCCACGTCGAATTCTGGATCACTACTGCGCTGCCCATTCGATCGTTAGCTGAGCGTTGCGGCTACGCGAAAGTCATTGAGGCTGCCGGTGGGCGTTTTGTTATCGATACCTGTCCTATCTTATCGCCCATGGCTGAGGTTGCCAAGAAGAAAGGGTACACAGGACTAGCCACGAACTCATCGAAGTTGGCCCACTATGCTCCAGGGCAATGGGCGCTGCCCACATACTACGGCAGCCTCCAAGCATGTCTAACGGCCGCAGTGACCGGCAAGTTCGGCGAGAGATAGACAAAGGGAGGCGACTCAATCATGGAAAAAATACTTCACGGACGCAAAGTTGTAGGTGGAAAAGCGAAAGGCGTTGCATTAGTAACCGGCGAGCCGATCTGCTTCCTAGGTGGCATTGATGTAAAAACTGGAACGGTGACGGAAGTTGGTCATCCATTGTATGGGCAGTGCATAGCTGGAAAAGTTCTCGTATTTCCGACTGGAAAAGGTTCGACGGGCGGGTCATACCTTATCTATGAAGCCGTTAATAATGGTGTTGGTCCTTGCGCCATGATTAACCGGGCAGTGGAACAGGTGACGGTGATTGGTTGCATTATTTCAGAGATTCCAATGCTCGACAGGCTCGATAGTGACCCAGTTACGGCTATAAAAACCGGAGACGTAGTGGAAGTCAATGCCGACGAGGGGACGCTAAAGGTTGTATCGGCGTAAAACCGCCGTTACCGCCTTACCGGCATCAGGACGCAACAGTGAAAGGATCGTGTTATGTCGAATTTGGAGTTTGATAATAAGTACCGCCCGCGGCTTGCCCGCTTGTCCACTACCAACGTATCTGATGCACTCGACGCGCTAGGTTTGAAGGGCGCTACGTTTGGTGTGCGACCTCTGTGGGAAACTGCGGGAAAGGTTCTGGGAAGAGCGGTCACATTAAAGATCACCGCGGCTGGGTTGACTAAGTCAAGCGGCACTCACCTTGGTATCAGTGCAATTGAATCAGCCGATAAAGGCGATGTCATTATCATCGATAACGGCGGTCGGCTTGACACTTCCTGCTGGGGCGGAATTCTGGCGAACGGCGCCAAGCAAAAAGGAATCAGCGGCGTTGTCGTTGACGGAGCGATCCGCGACCTGGATGATTGCGTCGAAATACAGTTTCCTGCCTATGCCAGGGGCACTGTAGTTGCAACCGCCCGCGGTCGAATTATGGAAGAAGCGACGAATGTGATGATCCAGTTTGCGGGAGTGCAGGTGAGACCCGGAGACGTGGTGATGGGCGATCGAAGCGGCGTTGTTATTATTCCGCAGGAAAAGCTTGATCAGGTTATCGAAAAGGCGGAAGTCTTCCTTGGCAAAGAAGAACAAATGATTGCAGAGATTCGGTCTGGGGCTGGAATACTGGCAGTCGATAAGAAGTTTAATTACGAAACGATGCTGAAGTAAGGAAAGAGTGACCCAGGATGCAATTGACGCAGAAAGAGATCGAACAGTTCAAACAGTTGCCCACCGGAAATGTGTGCGATGCCAATGGGAAAATCGGCAATATGGACGCCGGAATCAAACCGGTTGATCCCAAGAGTAAGCTAGTTGGACCTGCTATTACCGTTGTTTCTTCTCCCGCTGACAACTTGGCATTGCATAGGGCGATTTATGAGGCCGAGCCGGGTTCAGTGCTGGTTATCAACGCCCATGGGTACACAAACGCAGGACCCTTCGGCGACATCATGGTAACCGCATCGCAGGCGAGAGGGATTGCCGGAGTCGTGATTGATGGCACCTGTCGCGATAGCAATGATATCCAGGAGTCCGGCTTTCCAATGTTCTCCCGAGGCTTCAATCCCGGGGGCACCGGTAAAGAGGACCTGGGAACAATTGGCGGACCCATCCAGTGTGGTGGAGTAACTGTCAGGCAAGGTGACTTGATCGTCGCGGACCGGGACGGCGTCGTGGTAATAGAGCAGGAAAAGATCCACGAGGTTTTGAAACGGGCTCTGGCAATCTTCGACAAGGAGATTAAGGTCAGGGAAATGCTCGCTCAAGGAAAAACTACATTGGAAATCTACGGCTTCGACAAGATAGTTGATCAGAAGCTTGAGAAACTGAGGGGATAGCTATGTTTCAGGTGAGTTCATCCGTCATGGAAGAGCTGAAAGCTCTTGACACTACCTGCGTATCTGATGCTTTAGACAAGCTCGGAATTATTGGCGGGTTACTGGGTATTGGTGCGGTTGTCCCTGGCACAAAAATATGCGGCCGTGCTTTTACCGTCCACTATGTTCCATGCGGCACGGTGAAAGGAACGGTCGGTGACTTTCTGGACGATGTACAGCCCGGCGAAGTGGTTGTGATTGATAACGGCGGACGCACTTACTGCACCGTGTGGGGCGACATTATGACGATTCTATCTTGTCAGAAGAAGGTCGCAGGTACGGTAATTGACGGAGTTTGCCGCGACGTGCCGGGAATCAAGTCTCTCGGTTACCCGATGTTTACCAAGGGCGTATACATGGTCACCGGTAAAGACCGTGTCGAGTGCGACGCGGTTAACGTTCCTGTTGCGGTTTCCGGAGTACAAGTTCGTCCGGGAGACATCATCCTTGGTGATGACAGCGGTGTTGTTGTGGTCCCTGCGGAAAAGGCAGAAGAAGTCTGCAACATCGCCAAAAGCATTGCGCAAAAAGAGGGATTGATCGAGCAGGAGATTAAGAACGGTATGTCTCTTCGCGAGGCTCGGAAGAAGACTGGTTATCACAACCTTCAAACTCGTGCCGTAACCAAGTAGGTTTTCAGAAGTCCCTGTTATTTACGGGTCGAGTTGCGCCTTAGTTTTAGAAGACGCGCTCGACCCATAAGTAACGTCCCGGGCTAACCGAAGCTGATTCGGTTTCGTCCCGAGACCTTACTCATGTACATCAATTCGTCTGCCCGTTTAACTACTGACGCTCCCGAATCTCCCTGTTTTATAAGTGTGGCTCCCAGTGATGCGGTGATTTGCAGGTGGCCGTCCGTGACGGGGATCGCCGACTGTGCAATCAGCATTCGGAATCTTTCGGCAGATGCACTCAGCGTGGCGGAACTAACATCGGTTACGATGACCAGGAATTCCTCGCCGCCCCAGCGGCCTACGGTGTCACCCGGACGCAGGTTGTAAGTGAGGGTCTTGCAGATCGCTCGCAGTACCTCATCGCCGGTCTCATGTCCATAGGCGTCGTTCACCCGCTTAAAGTGGTCGGCATCAATCATCATCACGCCGATTTTTCTGCCAAACTGCTCGAATTCCTGAATCGCCTGTCCCACCTTCAACTCTGTGTAGCGCCGGTTTGAAACTCCGGTCAGGGGGTCGAGGAATGCCAAGCCTTCCAGCTCTCCGACCCTTCTTTCCATGGTCTTTTTCGCAGTCAGGTCACTGAACACCTCGACCGCTCCAACTACGCATCCAGCACTATCCACGATGGGAGCGATTCGGACATAGACTGGAACGCGGTGCCCGAGTTTGTGGCGGAGATAGATCTCGGCAGTCCGGCGTTCGCCATCGATGATGGTCTTGGCCAGTGGGCATCCCTCGATGCAAAGCGCGCACCCTTCGTCGTCTACATGCATCAGGAAGTTGTCGAAGCAGTGTCTTCCAACCGCTTCATCGGCGGTGAATCCGGTTAAGTATTCGGCGCCTTTGTTCCAGTATTGAATTCTGCGTTCTTTATCGACGAAGTACACCCCATCGAACAAGCTATCCAGCAGCCTCTCATGGAAAGCGGGAGCAAAATCCCCAAATTCAGCCGCCTGCATGGAGCGTAATTTGATCAGACCCCCGGACTCGTCCATATCACCTCTGGTCAAAGATGTACATTTTTAAACGATACTACGCTTCTGCGTTACTATTTCTGCTCTCCTCGCGTGCGAAGCCTCCCTGCACGCTCGCCGTAGGCGCGGTGGAGGATCGTCTGAATGGGGTTGGTCAGTCGGCGGCAGGGTTGCGCGCCGACTCGATCGCCTGATCGATCACCAGCAACAGCTCCGGAAACTCCCAGGAATCGTCGTAGCGCAGCCCATTGATGAAGAACGTAGGCGTGCCGTTCACTCCGCTGCGGACGCCTCCGCTGAAATCTGCACGGACTCGCGCGGCGAACTGGCCACCCTCCAGTGCAGCCTCCAGTGCCGGCCGTGGTAGTTTCAGCTTCTGTGCAAGTTCGACAAACAGCGCGGTACCTAGCCGCGGCTGGTTTTCAAACAGCAGGTCATGCATCTCCCAGAACTTTCCGTGTGCACCGGCAAACTCCGCGGTTTCTGCGGCAGCCTCGGCGTTTGGATGCGCCTCGTTCAGCGGAAAGTTCCGGAAGACAAAGCGCAGGTCATCACCAAAGCGTTTCTGGAGTTGCTTCACAATCGGGTAGGCGTGCGCGCAGTGCGGACACTCGTAATCCCCATACTCCACCAGCGTTGTCAGTGCGTCCGCGGAACCCTGTACGTGATCATCGGCCGAAACTGGTTGCTTGAGCCGGGTCATAAACTCTCTCCTGCTCAGGCAGCCTTCGCAGACAGCTTTTCCAGGGCTTCCAGAATTCCGTCCGCACCGGGATTCACCCGGATCGGCGACAGATAACTCCACGCGATGAATCCGTTCTGGTCGATGACGAACAGGGCGCGTTCGCACAGTCCATCGTCCCTGCGATAGGCTCCATATTGCCGTGCAATGGCTCCCTTGGGTTCAAAGTCGGAGAGCAGTTTGAAGTGGAGTTTGCGGGCCTCGGAATAGGCCTTGTGACACCAGGGGCCATCGACGGAGATTCCCACCAGCTCGGCTCCAAACTTCTGGAATTCGGGAAGGATTTCGTTATACAGGCCAATCTGGTCGCCGCAAGTGGGGCTCCAATCGGCGGGATAGAAGGCGAGAATCACGGGTTTGCCGCTCAGTTCGCTCAGCGAGAGAGTTGCACGCGGCGCAAACTGCAGGGTGAAGTCAGGAGCTTTGGTGCCGGGAGTAAGCAGGCTTGTTGCTTCCGCTGTCTGAGTGTCGCTCATCTTCTAGTCCTTCCGGCTCGGGGTTGCCGAGGCAGGGGTATGGCTGACGGTGCAGTATTAGGTAACAGATGCGAAACCGACTCGAATGGCAGCTTACGGCGGACTGATTTTCGGATTCCAAAGGGTCACGGCAGGGCTAAATCTGTAAACTTTTGGCGCTGAGGTATGCGTCCGGCAGTCCACGTCAAGTAAACTGGATGGTATGAACCCAGGAATCGAGAACATTCGCAAACATGGTAGCCGCATCGTTGCCACAGGTGCTCACATGCTGCCGGCAGCTTCCCTGATGATGGCCGAGGGCGTAATCAGCTCGCTCGACGATCTCAAGAAGCCTTTTGTCACCGTGATCAACTCCTATACCAATCAGATTCCAGGGCACGCGCACCTGGATAAGATTGGAGCGCTGGTTCGCGATGAGCTGAAGGCGCTGGGTTTCAACGTGTGGTATGCCAACGTGGGCGGCGCTGTCTGCGATGGCATTGCCATGGGGCACTATGGCATGAAGTATTCGCTGCCTTCTCGCGAGCTGATTGCCGACGAGATTGAGACCATTCTAGGCGCGCATCCCTGCGACGGCTGGATCGGAATCGCCAACTGCGACAAGATCGTCCCGGCGATGTACAACGCCATGGCGCGCATCAATATTCCTGCCGTTTACCTGAGCGGCGGCCCCATGCTCTCCGGTCCCGGAGGCACGGACCTGATCACTGTCTTTGAAGCCGTAGGCAAACACAGTGTGGGAAAGATGAGCGACGGCGACCTGCGCTCTCTGGCTGAAAAAGCCTGTCCTGGCTGCGGAAGCTGCGCCGGAATGTTTACCGCAAATTCAATGAACTGCCTGGGCGAAGCCATCGGCCTGGCGCTACCGGGAACGGGCACCATTCCCGCCGAGCGCTGGACGGACAACACCTGCAGCCGCACCGAGCCCAATCCCGAACGCATCGCACTCTCCCGCCGTGCAGCTCACGCCCTCAAGCGCTGCCTGGAGAACAACATCCGGCCGTTGGACATCATCAACGAGCAATCCCTCACCAACGCCTTTGTGCTAGATATGGCGATGGGCGGCTCCACCAACACCATCCTGCATACCTTGGCGCTGGCCTACTCGGCGCAGGTTCCTTTTAAGCTTTCAAGGCTGAATGAGATTTCCGCCAAGACGCCGAACATCTGCAAGGTGTCGCCAAGCCGCCCGGAAGTGCATGTTGAGGATGTGCATCGTGCCGGTGGTATTCCGGCGATTCTGAAAGAGCTGAGTCGCGCCGCCAAAACCGAGTTGAAGCTCGACGTGCCCACCGTGACCGGTCAATTGTCCGATTGCGTGAACGCCGCGCCCGAGGCCGATGGTGACGTCATTCGCCGGGTGGACAAAGCGTTCTCGCAGACCGGCGGACTGGCTGTGCTCTTTGGCAATCTGGCGCCCAAGGGCGCGGTTATAAAAGTAGCTGGCGTTGCAGCGGAGATGATGGAGTACGAGGGAACGGCGCGCATCTATGAGTCGCAGGAAGATGCGCTGCGTGGCATTCTTGCGGGCGAGGTCAAGGATGGCGACGTAGTCGTGATCCGCTATGAAGGTCCGCGCGGTGGCCCCGGAATGCAGGAGATGCTCTCCCCGACGGCGGCGATGGTCGGAGCCGGGCTTCGCGCCGCCCTCATCACCGATGGCCGCTTCTCGGGCGGCACTCGCGGCTTGTGCATCGGCCACATCTCGCCGGAAGCTGCGGCCGGAGGCCCGATTGCCGCGGTTCGCGAAGGCGACCGGATCTACATCAACACCAAGACCTGCCGTCTTGAACTGAAAGTGAGCGATGCGGAGATCGAACGGCGGCTCGCCGAACTGCCAAAGTTCGAACCCAAGGTGAAGCGCGGCTGGCTGGCGCGTTACCTGCTTCACGTCACCAGCGCCGACACCGGCGCGGTGTTTGAAATTTAGAGATCGAAAGGTTCATTGATGGCGACCGAAGTCGAAACCAGATCACTTCCAGCCAACGCCTACAAGCCGCTCGCCGAGGACGAAACCTACCGTCCCATCGTTCCTGCCCCCGTGCAGGAGCGCGAGCTGACTTGGCGTTCCGTGCTGTGGGGCACCTTCCTGTGCGTCATCTTCACCGTTGCGTCCGCGTATTCGGGATTGAAGGTGGGGCAGGTGATGGAAGCCGCGATTCCAATCTCGATCCTGGCGATTGGGCTGGCGCGGGTCTATAAGCGGCGCTCCTCGGTGCTGGAAAACGTGATCATCACCGCCATTGGCGGCTGTGCCGGTGCTGTGGTGGCCGGTGCAATTTTCACCTTGCCCGCGCTCTACATCCTCAAGCTCGATCCCAAGCCGGTGCAAACCATCTTCATCTGCGTGGCGGGCGGATGCCTCGGCGTGCTCTTCCTGATACCGCTGCGCCGCTACTTCGTACGCCAGATGCACGGCGTCCTTCCATATCCTGAGGCCACGGCGATCACCGAGGTCCTGGTGACCGGCGAGAGGGGGGGCTCGCAGGCCAAATTGCTGCTGCAGGCCACGCTGCTCTCCGGTGTCTATGACTTCTTCGTCACCACCTTTCAGGTGTGGAAGGAGTTCGTAAGCTTCCAGTGGATTCCGTTCGTGAAGACCATGGCTGTCAAGGCGCGCGTCACTCTCAGCTTTGACGCTGTCAGCTTCATCCTCGGGCTGGGCTACGTCATGGGCCTGCGCAGCTCCATGATTCTCTGCGCTGGTGGTGTGCTGGCCAATCTCGTGCTGGTCCCTCTGGTCTTCTTCGTCGGACAGCACATGCCGGGCACCGTTTATCCCGGAACCATACCGATTGGCGTGATGTCGGCCGGCGAGATTTATCGCAACTACGTTCGCTTCATGGGCGTTGGCGCCATCGCCACGGCGGGCATCTTCGGCATCTTCAAGAGCCTGAAGATTGTCGCTGCTTCCTTTGCCATTGCCTTCAAAACCTTCACTCGCGGCGAAGATAAAGACGTGGACCGCACCGACCGCGACGTGCCCATGATCTCCATACTGCTGGGTGTGGTGGTCAGTGCGATTGGCGTGGCCGTGCTGTTGGGCAGCCTCAAGGTTTCCTGGACGGTGCTTGGACTGGGATTGCTTCTCACCCTTGTCTTTTCGTTCTTCTTTGCCTCGGTGGCGGCCAACGCCATTGCAACCACGGCCCGCAACCCGGTCAGCGGCATGACCATGCTGACCATCATCATCTCCTGCGTGGTGCTGCTGCGCTTTGGACTTTCCGGCACCACCGGTATGTTCTTTGTGATGGCCGTTGCCGGCATGGTCTGCACCGCGCTTTCGGTCAGCGGACAGACGATTACAGACCTGAAGGCAGGCTACTGGATCGGCTCCACTCCGGCATCGCAGGAGAAGGTGAAGTTCCTCGGCGTGCTTGCCGCCTCCATCGCCGCCGGATTGACCATCGTAATGCTGGCGCGAACCTTCCAGTTTGGCGAAGCTGTGGCCGGAGATTTGCGTCCCGTGCTGGTCTCTCCTCAGGCATCGATCATGAAGGCCTTGGTCGAAGGATTCATGAGCCGCCAGCCGGTAGCTTATGTTCTCTTCGGCGTTGGCGCCATGATCACGATTGTGATGGAGATGCTCGGCCAGCCATCCCTAATCTTCGCCCTTGGCATGTATCTTCCGCTGGAGTTGAACACCCCTGCGCTGGTCGGCGGATTCCTCTCCCATCTGCTAAACAAAAAAGCGGAGGCCGCAAACCCCGAAGCCGGACGAACCATCCGGGAACGTGGCGTCATCATCGCCTCCGGACTGATGGCCGGTGGCGCACTGGGCGGAGTCTTTGGCGCTGCTTTGCGCCTCTTCCCGTGGTATCGCGAAGACCTCGTCAAGATGCCGTGGTATGACCATCTCTCGGTCTCCGAGTCGGTCTCCGCCCTCATGTTCGTGGCACTTTGCGCTTACGTGTGGTTCGGTTCTCTGAAGAAAGAAAAAAGTTAGGAGGCGCATATGGACGCAGTAGGACGTTATTGCGCGGACGCAGTCATTGGCATTGATACTCTCTGGGGCGGCGACGTGATGTGCCCCTCCGGCACAGGACGCTTCATCGCCGACTCCTGGTTCAGCGACGATCCCTTGCCGCTGGCCTACACCGCGCCGTCGGCGGCTCGCGTGCGCGAATCGGGTGGTGTAGGCGCCAAGCAGATCGATCACGCCGCCATCGATGCCTACCTGAAAGAAGTCGATCTCCCCGCCGCCATCGAGGGCCTCAAGTCCGAGGTCCTCAAGGTCGGAGGCCTGCGCGCCAAGTATCTTGCCGGTCTCTCCGTTTCCATCCAGGTCATGTTCGACCTCGCCATGGAGATGCTCGGCTATGGTCCGGCCGTTCCTTACCAGCGTTGTGTGCAAGCATCTGCTGGCCGCAATCCTGAGCCCTCGCAACCGCAGGCCAAGCGTCAGCGCGTGGCAGAGCTGCTGGGCCGCGCCGGACATCCTTCGCACGACGACCTTTCACTGCTTACCGCCGTGGACGCCTGGCGCAACGCGCGCGTCACTCCCATGGCCAGCGTGCGCACTCTCAGTTCGGCGGTCATTGCCTATTTCGATCAGCTCAGCGCCAAGCATCTTTCGCCTTATCTGCCCAAGGAACTGGCTGGAGTTCCGCGCGCCAACATCGACTTTCTTCCCATCAAGGATGCCTGGTTCTCAGGCTCGATGAACTACGTTGGCCGCACCCGCAATGCTGACGGCTCCCCTAATTACGAGGCGACCTATGAGATCAATGCCTCTCTGCAGATTTCCGTGCCGGAGTTCTATCAGCTCATCAGCCACGAGGTTGTCCCCGGACACGTCACCACCTTCGCCTATCTGCAGAATCTGTACGTGCGCCGTCTCGCGGGTTTTGAAGCCACCGTGCTGACCATGAACACCCGCGCTGCCGCACTCTTTGAAGGCATCGCCAACAATGCCATCCTCATCGCTCACGGCGCAACCGAGTTGGACCAGTTGCCCGACGAAGACATGCAACTCGGCGCTCTTCTTGCGCTTCTGCAAGACGACGCCAAGAATCAGTCAAGCTATCTGACCTGGGGCGAAGGCCGTCCGCAGCCGGAAGTCGCCAAGATACTGCGCCATGAATTCCTGGTCAGCGAAGAGCGGGCTGACAAGTTGAGCGGCGCATGGGGAAGGCATCCTCTGCTCGGACGTATGTATCTACCGGCCTATCGCGCCGGCACCGAGAAGGTCGCCGAGTGGAGGAAAAAGTATCCGGCGGAAAAAGTGTTGCCGGTCATCTACGGCTGCCGCGGCATGGTGGATGTATGCACGGCAGAGGAAGTGCTGGAAAACAGTATTTAGTTTTTGGGGAGGCAGATACCACAATGCAATACCGTGATTTTGGAAAGTACGATTGGAAGGTTTCGGCCCTGGGTTTTGGCTGCATGAGGCTGCCCACTGCTGAAGGAGAACGGATCAGTCCCAATATTGTTGAAGACGAAGCGATCCGCATGATTCGCCATGCCATCGACAATGGCGTCAATTATGTGGATACCGCATATCCATATCACGGCGGCCAAAGTGAGATCGTCTTGGGCAAGGCGCTCGCCGGCAATTATCGCGAGAAGGTGAACTTGGCGACTAAGCTTCCCGTGTGGATGGTTGCCAGCCCGTCGGACTTCGACGTGTTACTCGGCGAGCAACTGCAAAAGCTGCAAACCGATTTCATAGACTTTTACCTCCTGCACTCGCTCAGCAAGGATCGCTGGCACAACATCGTCCTCAAGCACAATCTGCTCGGCAAGGCCGCCGAGGCCATTGCCGACGGACGTATCCGGCATCTCGGCTTTTCCTTCCACGATGACTATGAGGCTTTTGAGGAGATCGTCAACGGCACCGATCTGTGGACCATGTGCCAAATCCAGTACAACTACATGGACACGGAAAACCAGGCCGGTCTGCGCGGCTTGAAGCTGGCGGCAAGCAAGGGAATGGCTGTGGTCGTCATGGAACCGCTGCTCGGTGGCCGCCTTGCCGATCCGCCCAAGGATATTCTTGAGAAGATGGAAGGCTTTCCCGTTCACCGCTCACCGGCCGATTGGGCCTTGCAGTGGCTGTGGGATCAGCCTGAGGTGTCCATGGTGTTGAGCGGAATGAGCACTATGGAGCAGGTGGATCAAAACCTGGTCTCCGCCGACTCTGCGCGCATCGGCAGCTTCAGCCCGGCCGAGCACCAGTTGATCGCCCAGGCAAGGGAACAGTACCGCACGCGAACCGTCATTCCCTGTAACAAGTGCAACTACTGCTTGCCGTGTCCCAATGGCGTGGACATCCCTGAAAACTTCAATTACTTCAACTACGCACACCTGTTCGACGACACGGCAGCCGCGCGCTTCAGGTACAAAACGTTTCTCGCCGAGGAGCACCGCGCCACCGCCTGCATCGCCTGCGGTAGCTGCGAAGAGCTGTGTCCGCAAAAGATTGCCATCAGTGAATGGATGCCGAAGGTAACGGAGTTGCTGGGGTGAGCAGGTCAGCAACCGGCGAAGGGAGGAAGATCCTTGGCCAAAAGAATTTCGTTCTTTCTCATCGTAACTTTGTTTTTCCTTGGCTCGGCGATGGCAGAAGATACGCAGCGCGATTCTGCCACCGCCAGGCGTCTTAAGGCCGACACCGAAATCCAGGGCTACCCTTGCGCCGCCGGAAAAGTGTGGTACTACGTTCAAGGCGGCCTGAGAAGCTGCAAGGTTTCCCGCGAAGCGGCCTTCGGCGAGGCGCGCATTCCAGAAGGTTCGGCAATCTATCTGTCCAGTGACGGTAAGCCGGACTTTGCACTTCTTAGTCGCGATACCACCATTCATGGCTATCTCTGCCGTGGCCACGGACACGATTATTCGACCGCCTTCCATCCGGATGGTGCACTCAAAGTCTGCTGGCTCGCCGCCGACCAGGAAGTGCAGGGCATCCCATGCATGCAGGCCTCGCTTCTCTCCGACGTGTTCGGAGGCACGGTCGGCGTCTACTTCTACAACAGCGGAAAACTGCAAACTTGCAAGCTGTCACGTGACGCGAGTATCCAGGATCGAAAGCTCAAACGCGGCGAACACATCTTCCTCGACGCGGACGGCAATGTGATCCGGTAAGGCCGTCGAACTGCCCGGCGTTTCTTGTGGTGTGCACAACGAATGCTGTTCTACTTGCTTCCCAGACACGCAATAATCGCTTCCACCACGCGCTTCGTCTCATGCGTATCGCGGACGCAGATGGATTGCACGCCAATCTCTTTTGGCGGGTAGTCGTTGCCGCCCGGAAAGATTGCGTCTCCAACAAAAATCATCTCTTCAATGGATATCCCTAAAACGTCGCGCAGCTTGCGGATTCCGTAGGCCTTGTCGATCCCGGGTTTGGTCACGTCGATGGAAGTCGTGCCGCCCATCCGCACGGAGAACTCTGGAATATAACCATCGAGGATGGATTTGATCTTTGTTCGCTTGGCGTAGCCAGGGTCCCACTTTTCTTTTTCCGCCAGCGGAGCCTGCTGCCCCAGTGCTGAAAACGTGATCTGGCTGCCGCGATCTTCAATGATCTCGCCCCAGGTCTTTTCCGGCTTAAAGCCTGCAACCGCAAGCGCGCGGTCCATCGACGAAATGATCTTTTCCTTCTGCTCCGCCGTGAAGTCTTCGCTGTAAAGTTTTTTCCACTCGCCGTCGTATTTCAGGAACTTCGTTCCGCAGGTGGGTAGCAGAAGAAGGTTTTCCATCCGCTGGCCCTTCGGCAGATTCGAAACCAGTTGTTTTTCAAACTGCGGCCAGTCGCCACCGGAGATCACGGCAACCTTGGCCACTTCCAGCAGACCAGCCAGCAACTCCGCCATCTCGGCATCCAGTGCCGACTTGCTTTCTGCCAGCGTTCCGTCCAGATCGAACACAATCAATTTCTTCAAAATTCATTCCACCTTTGCGGGCAATGTAGGCTTCAATCTTAAATCCCTTCGATCTTAAACTAACGTTTCATCCTGCATTGTGATTTGCTCGGCAGCAATGGGTTACACTTTTGCGTCATGTCCAGCGGACGAATTCCCGAGCTGATTACCTCAGCGTTACGGCGCGTGGCCCGTCTGCTCCGTCGCGGCGACCGGGGTCCCGCACATTTGCGAACCGGCAGCGAGGGTGAGGAGTTGGCCTATTACTTTCTTCGACGCCGCGGATACACCATGATCGCGCGCAACTGGCGCACCCGTGGACGTAAAGGTGAGATCGACCTCGTCGGCTGGGACGGTGATGTGCTCTGCTTCATCGAGGTGAAGACCCGCAGCAGCCACACCCTGGTACCCGCCGAAGCAGCCGTTGACCGCGCCAAGCAGCGTGAGCTGCGCGGGATGGCGGCATTGTTTCTCCGCAGCCACCGGCCGCATCCGCTCTCCCGCTTTGATGTGGTGAGCGTCTATCTGGTGCCGGGAGCTCCGCCTGAAATTGATCTTTTCAAAGACGCCTTTTCTTGGCGTACTATGAGTGCAAAGCGCCGCCTTTAGCTCGATGGGGCGCAAGGGGATTGAGCGTGCCTGAACTGAGAAAAGATCCTGTGGTTGGACGTTGGGTCATCATCTCCACCGACCGCGCTAAGCGGCCCAGCGATTTTATCCGCAGCCGGGTAGTGCAGAAGGGCGGCTTCTGTCCGCTGTGCCCAGGAAACGAGGCCAAGACGCCATCCGAGGTGCTGGCCTACCGTCCAAACTCCAATGGCGACGGACAGAAAAACAGTGCGGGCTGGACCGTGCGCGTGGTTCCCAATAAGTTTCCAGCTCTCGGCATTGAAGGCACTCTGAACCGCCAAGCCGAAGGCATGTTTGACAAGATGAACGGTCTGGGCGCGCATGAGGTCATCGTCGAGACTCCCGACCACGCCTCTCATCTGGCGCTGCTCCCTCAAAAAGCCATTGAGAGCGTATTGTGGGCTTGGCGCGACCGCATCGTCGATCTCAAGCAGGATCGCCGCTTCAAATACATCTTGATCTTCAAGAACCATGGCGAGGCTGCCGGAGCTACTCTTGAGCATCCTCACGCCCAGCTCATCGCTCTCCCGATTGTGCCCAAGCACGCCGTCGAGGAGCTGGAAGGCGCCAAGCAATACTTCATCATCAAGGAGCGCTGTATCTTCTGCGACATCTTGCGCCAGGAGATGGAGAATCCGGTGCGCATTGTCAGCGAGAACCAGGACTTCCTCTGCTTTGCGCCCTTCGCGCCGCGTTTTCCCTTTGAGACCTGGATCTTCCCCAAGCGCCACGAGTCCGCCTTTGAGAATCTCTCCTCGCACCAGATGATCAACCTTGCTGCGGCGCTGAAGCAGTTGTTGCTCAAGTGCGAAGTCGCGTTGGACGGTCCTGCTTACAATCTTGCGCTGCACACCGCTCCCGTGCAGGAGAGCTCGCTGGAGTACTACCACTGGCACATTGAGTTCATTCCCAAACTCACCAATACCGCCGGCTTTGAGTGGGGCACGGGGTTCTACATCAATCCCACTCCTCCGGAAGAGAGTGCGAAATTTCTGCGCGAGGCCGACGTGCCCGGAGAACTCCAGCACGTGAAGTAGCCGCCTCCTGTTTCTTCTTCGCCCAGCAGAGCCGCTTCGGCTGCTCATGCAGGAGACCCAATGGACAAAAACGAGGAATGGAAACAGGCGCGCGAGGATGAGGAGTGTGCATCGCAGCCGCTAGGAGCGGTTGCCGACAGCGAACCGTTCGCTCCCCAGGTGGGTAGCGTCAGCGGCGACATGCCGCGCATGATCGGCGCCTTGCGCCATCGCGACTTTCGATGGTTCTGGGGCGGAAATTTTCTCTCCAACATTGGCACCTGGATGCAGAACGTGGCCATGGGCTGGCTGGTTCTGCAACTGGCCACCAATAATTCCGCCTTTTGGTTGGGAGTTGTGGGCTTTGCCTCCAGTGCTCCCATGCTGGCGTTCTCTCTGCTCGGCGGAGTAATCGCCGACCGCATCGACCGCCGCAAGCTGATGATGGTCACCCAGTCGGCGATGATGATCTTCGCCTTCATTCTCTGGGGGCTCACAGCGCTGCACCGCATGAACCTTCCCATGCTGGTGCTCATCTCGTTCACCACAGGCATTGCCATGGCCCTCAACGTTCCCAGCTTTCAGGCTTTGGTGCCGCAACTGGTCCCGCGCAAAGATCTCGCCAATGCCATCGCGCTCAACGCCGCCCAATTCAACATGTCGCGCGTCCTCGGTCCTACCCTCGGTGGCTTTGCCATGGCATGGTTCGGAGTTCAGGGCAACTTTCTGCTCAACGCCCTCAGCTTTGTCGCCGTGCTTGTCGCGCTGATGCAAATCAGCTATCCACCGCTCTATCCTGCCGGCGAAAACACTATGTGGGAGGACCTGAAGGAAGGCCTTCGCTACGTCTTCGAGCGCAAGGACCTGTTCACCCTGCTCTCCATGACGGCCGTACTCAGCGTCCTGGTGATCCCCTACATCACCTTCGTTCCGCTCTTCGCCAAGCAGATTCTGCACCTGGACGAACGCGGTTTTGGATTGCTGATGGCCGCCAACGGCGGAGGCGCGTTCCTGGCCGCCGTCACCCTGGCCTTCATGCACAACGTCAAGCGCCGCGGACGCATCGTCTTCCTCGCCGGACTCGCCTTCTGTGCATTTGTGGCGGGCTTCGCGCTCTCCCGCAATCAGTGGCTCACCGCGTTCTTGCTGATGTGTACCGGATACTTCATGATCCTGATGGTCGCCAACGTAAACGTAATGCTGCAGCACCTCTCGGAAGATAAAATGCGGGGCCGCGTCATGAGCATCTACGCCACCGCATTCCTCGGCTTCTCTCCGCTCGGCAGCCTGCTCGCAGGTTCTCTGGCTGAAACTTTCACCGCCCCAATCTCCATTGCCGCCATGGCCGCGGTAGCCATCGTCATCATCAGCATGATCTATCGCAACGCGCCAAAGCTGGGTGCAGCAGGGTAGGGCACTAGCCGCTCAGGCCGAAGAACCAGGAGGCGAAGTCTCGAACCTACGTCCTTCCTTCTGCCATCAGGTACGACTCGATAGAAGCCTCAAGTTGCAGCAGCACTGCATCGTTCAGCTTGTTCAAATCCAGCAGCAAATAGCTGAGGTTTACCGACATCAGGTGCTCGTAAATCAAATTATTGATCACCTGTGCAATGATTCGTTGCTTCTGCACCATCAGCTTGAGAGTGTAGTGCTGCTTGTGCCGTTTCTCTCCGCGCAGCCGGGCGGAGCGCAGCAACACTTCATCGCCCTCGGTTGGTACCCCTGAGTCTAAGTGGTCGGCAAGCTCTTCGACCATGCTCTTGAGCGTGTCAAGCAGTTCCTCGTCTGAAAGCGACAACGCGGCCAACTCTGGCGTCGCCTTCATGTTGACGAGTGTTCGGGTCAGGATGGTGCCCAGGTTGTTTCGTAGAATCACAGAAAGCCGCTCCATCCGCTGCGGTACGCGTGGAGTTCGCTCCTTCAGCTTGCGGCTAATCGTCTCCAACATCAACGGAATATCCGACGGCTTGGTCAGATAGTCATCCACTTGCTGGCGCAATGCCTGCAATGCCGACTCGAACGCAGGGTATCCGGTCAATATCAGGTTGATGCACTGCGGATTCACGTTCCGCATGGTATGAACTACAGTGAACCCATCGGCAATGTGGCCCATGTTGAGGTCGGAAATCAGCACATCGAATTGCTGCTCTGAGGTGATAATCTTTAGCGCCTCGGGAACTGACCCAGCGGTGGTCACCTCATACCCGTGGATATTGAGAACCATTGGAAGCGTGATTAGAATTCCCGGGTCGTCGTCAACACAGAGGATTCGAGCAGCCGGCATTCATCACCGCAATCTCCGCCCGCTTCGGGCAGGTCTCGTAGGATTCCGCGCGTAATACTTTGGTTGTAAGTGTCGGTTCGGGCAAGGGTTATGTGCAGTACAGACAGACAAAAGGCGAAGAACCGCCAACTCAACGGCGGTCATTTTTGCTGCAGGAAAGAAAACGAGATTCTAGCCCGGCGATACAAGCTCCTGTCCTACGTCACCACCGCCGGAGTCTTGACCCCCTGCGGCTTCGCGGCCTTTGCCGCTGGCTCCTTCGTCTTCTCCTTCACGATTCCCAGCCTCATCCTCAGCTCGGGCAGCGCCGCGCGCATGCATTCCTCGCCAATGGCCACCAGTTCGTCGGTGCGAGCAAAGTCGTCGTAGGCGAAGCCGTCCACGTTGGGTGTCAAAAGCATGTCGGCGTCTTTCTCCCATTGCAGGCTCATGCGGGTCTGTGCAATGGCGAAGCACTGGCCAATCACATCGAAGAAGTGCCGTGGCGTTCCAGGCTGGGTCCAATTCGACTTCAGGTGAACTCCCATCACAAAGTCGATCCCCATCTGCTTCAGAGGTGTAGTGGGCACCTCGTAACTCAGCATTCCATCCACGTGCAGCACGCCGTTGATCGTCACCGGGGTAAACATTCCGGGATAGGCGCAACTGGCGCGCACCGCCTCTGCAATGCATCCTTCGCGGAAGATGGCGGGCTTGCCGCTGTCCAGCTCGGTGGCAACCACCACCAGCGGGGTCCTCAGCTCAGCGAATCCTTTGCACGGGCAACTTCTAGACAGCAACTCGCCCAGCCGGTCATTGGAGCAGAAGCCTCCTCGATCCAGGGTCCAGCGGGCAATGTCCTTGAAACGCAATCGGCGGCCGATCTCCGCCAGCTTGGCCGCCGACAGCCCTGCGCAGAAACCCGCGCCCATGATCGAGCCCGAGCTGGTGCCGGCAATCGCGGCAATCGGAATCTGCTCTTCCTCTAGAACCTTGAGCACGCCGATGTGAACCATGCCGCGCGCGAATCCCCCACCCAAGGCAACGCCCAAGGTGCGCCGGGGCATAGACTCTGCCTTTGGAGTCCCGCTCAACGCGCGGAAGAAAACCTGGACGGAACGCGAAATCCCTGAAAGCTGGGCCATTACGAATGAGCCTCTCTCAATACAAACCCACGATGAACCGCAAAGTTGCCTTCTTCATCGTATGCTGTTGGATACCCAATCGTGGATCGCGAGTTGTAGCTTACCACTCACCTTCGCACTTTGTTTTACCTGGGAACCCAAAAAGCCAGCCCCAGATTCGAGCAAAGGCTTGCTCCCAAGGCCATTGTTTGCGAACATGGTGGAATACCTTGCGGTTCAGGTCTGCCTACTGTGTCCAACGTCTTTTCTCACAAGAAAACAACGCATCAACCCTCCTCCCCTGCGGAGACTGCCAAATTGCCGCCGGTGAAAAGTACGGTGTATGAGACATCGGCTGGTGGTGTTGTGCTCCGGCACATTCGCGGAGTCTGGCAAGTTGCCATCATCGAACCCAACATCATCAATGCAGACACCATCACCCGCCGCGCCAAGGCCCGCCCCGAAGGCACCGTCTTCGCCTTGCCCAAAGGTGGCGTGGACGATGGCGAAACCCCGGAGCAAAGCGCCGATCGTGAGGTCTTCGAGGAGACCGGTGTGCACGGAATGCTCCTCTTCCGCCTCACCACCATCCGTTACCTCTACGTGCGCTCCTGGGGAGGCCACGAGCACGTATCCAAGGCCGTCAGCTTCTATCTCTTCCTCTACTCATCCGGAAGACTGGGGCAGATTCGCCCGGACATGCGCGACGAGGTCCGCAAGGCGTTCTGGTTCCCTCTGGACAAAGCTCATCGCAAGCTCACCTATCGCGGAGAGCGCGAAGTCCTCAGGATGGCGCAAAAGATCGTCCGCGAGCATCCCGAGCGGCTAACTCCGTCCGCCCGGGTGCAAATTGCCAGCGGCCCGGCGGTGGTGCGCCCCATTGCGCAGCAGCGTAGCCCGTCGCAGCGCAACTGGCAGCCGCGCAGTGCGCCGCCGCCGCGGCCTTCTGCTGCAAAGCCGCGCATTCCCACTCCTGGCGAAGAAAAATCCGCCAGTGAGGGCCAACGCCCCGCGCGTTTCTATCACAAGGAGCAGTGACGCCCGTACAAAGAGCCGTGATCTCTGTACTTGCATCGTCAGCAGTAGAAGCGTGCGTACTGAAAACCGTATCTCGATTAGTTCTAGCACCTTGCAAACATTTCGCTTGACTGAATAGCAATTCATTCAGTAGACTCAGTTCAACTTAATAAGGCGCGCGTCGTTGCCATCCTCACCCCACATTCTCGACGCGCGCCGCCTCTTTTTTTAGAGCCTTTTTTCTTTCTCCCAATCAAACCCATCTCAAAAGTACCGGTCGTGCCATATCGGTGCGAATCTTTCACGAATCCTCACTGAATAGTGATTCATTTTCCCTTGTCGCAGCATCTGACCCTCTGACGTTTGTTTTCCTGTCAAGGCCGGAGAAGCCTCACCAATGCTCAAAAGAATTGAGAAAGTCGCCGTCCTCGGCGCGGGAACCATGGGCTCCCGCATCGCCGCGCACCTGGCCAATGCCGGGGTGCGTTCTTATCTGCTCGATATCCTTCCCACAGGTGGCCAATCCGGGGGCAATGGATCTGCGAATGATGCCTCGCCTGCCGTCCGCAACCGCATCGCCGACGCCGGTCTGGACGCCGCTCGCAAGTCCAAGCCTGCTGCTTTCATGGAACCTGCTCTCGCCCGCCTGGTCACCACCGGAAACTTCGAGGATCATCTCAGTCTCCTCTCCGAGTGCGACTGGATCATCGAAGCCGTCGTCGAAGACCTCGAACTCAAGCGCGCTCTGCTCCGCAAGGTAGAAGCCGTGCGCAAGCCCGGCACCATCATCACCACCAACACCAGCGGACTTCCCGTGCATTCCATCGCCGAAGGTTTCAGCGAAGATTTCCGCCGCCACTGGTTTGGCACGCATTTCTTCAATCCTCCGCGCTACATGCGTCTGCTGGAGATCATTCCCACTCCGGAGACCAATCCCTCGGCCATCAAATCCATCGCGAACTTCGCCAGCGTTCGTCTCGGCAAAGGCATCGTCTACGCCAAGGACACGCCCAACTTCATCGCCAACCGCATTGGCTGCTTCAGCGTAGTCAACATCGTGCGACTCATGCAGGAGTTCGACTTCTCCATCGAAGACGTTGATGCCCTCACCGGCTCAGCCATTGGCTTCCCTAAGTCAGCCACCTTCCGCACTATTGATATGGTCGGTCTCGATGTCCTCGGCCACGTCGTGCGCAACGCCAAGCGTCTTGCGCCTGTTGCGGTAGGTGCCACTGCCGAAGCCGAATGGCTCGACGAGCGTGGCGATCTCGAACTGCCCGCCTTCTACGGCCAGATGGTCGAGCGCAAATTGCTGGGCGACAAAACCAAGGCCGGCTTCTACAAAAAGGAGCGCACTCCCGAAGGCGAAAAGCGTCTGGCTCTCGATTGGAAGACCCTCGAATATCATCTCGCGCAGCGTCCCAAGTTCCCCTCGTTGGAGATGGCGAAGACCGTCGACTCTCTCGGCGATCGCGTGCGCATGTTGACCGGCTTCGGCGGCGAAAAGCTCGACAAGACCGGCGAATTTCTCTGGACTGCGCTCTCCGAGGTCTTCACCTACTCGGCCAACCGCATCCCCGAAATCAGCGACACCGTGGTTGAAATCGACCGTGCCATGCGCATGGGCTTCAACTGGGAGATGGGTCCCTTCGAGCTCTGGGATGCAGTCGGCGTCCCGGCCTCGGTCGCCCGCATGAAGAAGGAAGGCAAGCCAGTCTCTGCCAACGTCGAGAAGCTTCTCGCCTCCGGCCACACCAGTTGGTACACCGACGCTCCGAGCTTCGCCAGTGGCCGTGCCTATTTCGATCTCGCTACCGCATCGGAGAAGGAAGAAAAAGTCGCCTCCGGCGTCTGGAGCGTCACCGTCGCCAAGAAGTCCAACGGCGTCGTCAAGTCCAACTCCGGAGCATCGCTCGTCGATCTCGGCGATGGTGTTGGCTGCATCGAGTTCCACTCCAAGATGAACTCGCTCGGCGCTGACATTATTCAGCTCACCACCCAGGTGCTCAAGCCCGGCGGACTCGGCGAAAACTTTGACGCCTTCGTCATCAGCAACGATGCGTCAAACTTCTCCGTCGGCGCCAACATCATGCTGCTCCTCATGGCCGTGCAGGATGAGGAGTGGGACGACGTGGACCTGATGGTGCGCCAGTTCCAGGGCATGACGCAGCTCATCAAGTTCTCGCCCAAGCCCGTCGTGGCTGCGCCCTTTGGCATGGCTCTCGGCGGAGGCTGCGAAGTCTCACTCCACGCCACTGCCCGCCATCCCCACGCCGAACTCTACATGGGCCTCGTCGAAGTTGGCGTCGGCCTGCTCCCCGGTGGAGGCGGTTGCAAGGAGATGACCCTGCGCGCCGTCGATGCCGCCCAATCCATCCGTCCCGAAGGACGCGGCGAATCCGTCGAATTCATGGAAGCCATGAAGAAAGCCTTTGAGACCGTTGCCATGGCCAAGGTCTCTACCTCGGCCTTTGAGGCGCGAACTCTCGGCTTCCTCAATCGCGCCGATGAGATCACCATGAACCGCGAGCGCGTCCTGAGCGACGCCAAGGCGCACGCTCTCGAACTTGCTCGCTCCGGCTATCGCGCCCCCGTGCCGCGCACCGATATTCCCGCACCTGGCGAAAGCATTCTTGCGACCCTCAAACTCGGCGTGCATCTCATGCGTCAGGGCGAGTTCATCAGCGATCACGACGTCAAAATCGGCACCAAGGTAGCCGAGGTTCTCTGCGGCGGAGCCCTTACCCAGGGCACGCCGATCAGCGAACAATATCTACTTGACCTTGAACGCGAGGCCTTCAAGAGCCTTTGCGGAGAGCGCAAAACACAGGAGCGAATTCAGTTCACTCTCAAAACCGGCAAACCGCTGCGCAACTAAATTCGGCCGAGGAGAAACGAGCCATGCGAGAAGTAGTCATCGTAAGCGCCGTCCGCACCGCGGTCGGCAGAGCCAACAAAGGAACCCTTCGCGCCACCCGTCCCGACGATCTGGGCGCGGTGGCCATTCAGGGCGCACTCGCCCGCGTCCCTCAACTCGACGTGCATGAGATTGAGGATGTGATTCTCGGCTGCGCCATGCCGGAGGCGGAGCAGGGAATGAACGTGGCGCGCATTGCCTCTCTTCGCGCCGGTCTTCCCGTCGAAACCTCGGCCATGACCATCAACCGCTTCTGCTCCTCCGGCCTGCAGTCCATTGCCATCGCCGCCGACCGCATCGCCGCGGGCGGTGCCGAGGTCATCGTAGCCGGAGGCACCGAGTCCATGACCATGATTCCCATGGGCGGCCACAAAGTCTCCTGCAATCCATCCCTGGTACAAAACTATCCGGACGCCTATCTCTCCATGGGCCTCACCGCCGAGCGGCTCGCGCAGCGCTTCGGCATCACCCGTCAGCAATCCGATGAGTTCAGCTACCAGAGCCATCAGAAGGCGCTGCAAGCCATCGGCTCCGGAAACTTTGCCGATGAGATTGTTCCCGTGCAGGTCACCTTCCGCGCTCCCGCCCCGCAGGCCACGCGCGGCGGCGCTGCGGTCAAACTCGCGGTGCAGGCCATCGAATTCAAAGTGGATGAAGGCCCGCGTGCCGATACCACCTTGGAAGCTCTCGCCGCTCTCAAACCGGCCTTCCACCTCAAAGGCACGGTCACTGCCGGCAACTCCTCGCAAATGAGTGATGGCGCTGCTGCCTCCGTGGTCATGAGCGCCGAACGCGCCAAAGCTCTCGGACTCAAGCCGCTCGCTCGCTTCGTGGCCTTTGCCACCGCAGGCTACAAGCCGGAAGAGATGGGACTCGGTCCGGTCTTCGCCATTCCTAAGGCGTTGAAGCTCGCCGGCCTCACCCTCGATCAGATCGGCGTCATCGAGTTGAATGAAGCTTTCGCCGCGCAAGCCCTCGCGGTCATCAAAGAATTAGGACTCGATCCCGCAAAGGTCAATCCCAATGGCGGAGCCATCGCGCTCGGCCATCCCTTGGGATGCACCGGAGCCAAACTCACTGCAACCTTGCTGCGCGAACTCAAGCGCCGCAATCAACGTTACGGAATCGTCAGCATGTGTGTCGGTGGCGGCATGGGCGCTGCCGGAATCTTTGAGAACATCGACTAAACTTTAACTCGCGCCCTTAGCGGGTGCCCCACATCTGCCGTGGTTGGCAGATGTGGGATTGGCATAAGAAGTAAGCAACAACTTGGAGGAACAAGGATGGCAACAACTGTCACCCCGGCGCAGAAAAGAATCGTAGGCGGAAACTTCCTGATCGAAGAGACCAATCCGCAGGACGTATTCACTCCGGAAGATTTTAGCGATCAGCACAAACTCATCGAGCAGACCACTGAGGACTTTGCCCTCCAGGAGATTCTGCCCAATGCCGACCGCATCGAACACAAGGACTTTGCCTTCAGCCGCGAGCTTCTCAAGAAAGCTGCCGAGCTTGGATTGACAAGTGTCGATGTTCCCGAAGAGTACGGCGGAGCCGAGATGGACAAAGTTTCCTCCGCCATCATCGCCGACCGTATTGCCAAGCAAGGCTCCTTCGCCGTCACCTTCAGTGCGCATGTCGGCATCGGCACTCTGCCGTTCGTCTGGTTCGGCACCGAGGCGCAAAAGAAGAAGTATCTTCCTCTGCTGGCCAGTGGCGATTGGGTTGGCGCCTACGCGCTTTCTGAGAGCAGCTCCGGCTCAGATGCCATGAATGCCCGCACCAAGGCCGTGCTGTCCGCCGATGGCAAGCACTACCTGCTCAACGGCGAGAAGATGTGGATCACCAACGCCTCCTTCGCCGATGTCTTCGTGATCTTTGCCAAGGTGGATGGCGAGAAGTTCACCGCCTTCATCGTCGAGCGCACCTTCCCCGGCTTCAGCGTCGGCAACGAGGAGCACAAACTCGGCATTCGCGGCTCCTCCACCTGTCCACTCATCCTCAACGATTGCCAGGTCCCCGTCGAAAATGTCCTTGGCGAAATCGGCAAGGGTGCCACCATCGCCTTCAACATCCTCAACGTGGGCCGCTTCAAGCTTGGCGCGGCAGCCGTTGGCGGAGCCCGCACCTGTCTCACCAACTCCATCAAGTGGGCCAAGGAGCGCAAGGCCTTCGGCAAACCCATCGCGGATTTCGGTTTGGTCCGTGAGATGATCGCCGATATCGCCATCGCCGTCTATTCCGGTGAGGCGCTCATCTATCGCACCGCCGGTCTCATCGACGCCGCGACCTCTGGCATCGAGAAGGGATCGCCCGACGAGTCCAAGCTCATCCGCAAGGCCATCGAGGAGTACGCCGTCGAGTGTTCCATCATCAAGGTGTGGGCCTCGGAGATGTTCAACATGGTGGTCGATAACCAGGTGCAGATCCACGGCGGCTACGGCTTTGTCGAGGAGTATCCTGCCGAGCGTGCCTATCGCGACTCCCGCGTCAACCGAATCTTCGAAGGCACCAATGAGATCAATCGCCTCATCATCACCGGATGGCTTCTGAAGCGCGCCCTCAGCGGTCAGCTTCCCTTGCTAGCGGCCATCAAAAAGTTGATGGACGAGATGATGGCTGGTCCCACCGGCTTTGCCGAAGAGGACGAACGCACCCTCGCCCCGCAACGCAAACTGATCGAGAACGCGAAGAAGATCGGTCTCATGGTGGCCGGTGCCGCTTCGCAAAAGTACATGCAGCAGATCGCCGATCACCAGGAAGTCATGGGTGCCATCGCCGATATCGTGATTGAAGTGTTCGCCATGGATTCTGTCTTGGCGCGCACTCTCAAGCTGATCGATAGCCAGGGCGAAGCTGCCTCGGCCACTGCCATCGCCATGACCAATGTTTATCTGCAGGTGGGCTTTGCTCGCGTTGAAGCCGCGGCAAAAAAGGCGCTCGCCGACGTTGCCGAAGGCGACATGCTGCGTACTCAGATGACCATTTTGCGCCGTCTGCTGAAGACCGATCTGGTCAACGTCATCGCTGCCCGCGACAAAATCGCTGCCCGCGTTTTGGAGGCAGGAAAGTACGCATTCTAACGAGTGCGAATAGATCGGACGCCCTACCAAAAGGAGTACCACGGGTGCCCCACCCTTGCGCCGCTTCTGTTGCGGCGCAGGGTGGGGCCTTTGATTTTGACTTTACGTGGCTGCGAGTCCGGTCTCCCCGGTGTTCACTTTGCCGCGGGCACCGGTCCTGGTCTGGGCTGCGGCAGGAATTGGCTCAACTGCTGCACTGCGTTCTTCAGATAGGTCTGTTCCTCAGTGCTGGTCTTCGGGTCGGCCAGCCGCAAATTCATCCATGCAACCGCCGCGCGTGGCGACACATGTGGCATCCCCGGTGAGACCTCCATCACCAGCACTTCATCGCCATGTTCCCCAACCTCAAACTCGGCCCGTTCGTTCGTCGCTGCTGCCGAGTAGCCACCGAGCTCATCGTAGTAGCCCACCACCCGGTAATTCACATAGAGCCCTTCGGGTCTCTGTGCCGGATTTCCGGAAACTTCGGGGACCACGACATCGACACTGTAGCGGCTCACGATGGCGATGCGGCTATAGCCCGGGTTGTCAGACATGGACGTATAGGGTTTGAGTCGCTTCCAGCCGTCAGAACTTAGCCGCGCCCCTTCAAAATCCATCCGGCAATAATTCGAGAGCAGGATTCTCTCCTTCGTAATCGTATCGAGACTCGTCCGTGTGTTGAGTGGCATTCCGGGCATCTGCTGCTGTTGCCCTACCGCTGCGGCAGCCAGCACAATCAAAGGAAGCAAGCAGAACAGGCGTTTAAACATAGGATTCAGGTGCTCCACCGCACAGCCTAAAGCGAAGAGCTAGCAAAAGCAACAGCCTCGCGCCTGCAGCCGGAGGACCATCCGTTGGTCCGTACCCGTCACCGCACCCACCTCGCGCCTGCAGCCGGAGGACCATCCGTTGGTCCGTACCCGTCACCGCACCCACCTCGCGCCTGCCGCCGGAGGACCATCCGTTGGTCCGTACCCGTCACCGCACCCGCCTCGCGTCCGCAACCGGCAGCGCCAGCGATACCCGCCTCGCGTCAGCAGCCGGAGGACCTGTCGTTGTCCGTACTCGCGTCGCTCCATCTGCGGTAGTCCTCATTTTGTCGTAGGATTAAGAGTTCGTTCTTCCCGCGATCTCTCGATGCTGAAGGAACACCCCATTTTCGTCCGAGTCACAGCGCTGCTGCTCTGTCTGCTGTCAGTCAGCTTTGCTGCCGAGCCGCGCCGCATCAGGGTTTACGCCTCTCAAGCCAACTACCAGGTCGATATCCTTGTCCGCGACGGAGTCGATTACGTTGGCATAACCGATCTGCTCGAACCGCTGGGCCGTCTGGAGTCACGCGTCCAGGGCGACAAGCTCACCCTTGTCTTCAACGGAGCGGCCTCCGATTTCCAGAATGGCAAGCGGCAATATCGCACCAGCGCCAATCCCCGCCTTGAGCTGCCCTCCAACTTTCTCCTCGTCGATGGACGTGGCTACATTCCAGTTGCGTCCATCACTCAGCTGCTCACACGCGTAGCTGGTCTTACAGCGGAGTTCCACGCCGCCGCGCGCCGCCTCTTCGTAGGCTCACCGCAGTTTCATATCTCTGCCGAACTGCGCCACGACCCGCTTCGCCTCGTGCTCAGCTTTCCGGTTCCGGTCAACCCCGCCACTCAGATTGAAAAAGGCCGCGTGCTTCTCATCTTCCGCCGTGAGCCGGTTGTCGGCAACGGTCCTGACAACGTCTCCTACGGCGATCCATTTCTGCTCAGCACCACCTTTGCCGAGCTTCCCGGCGCCGCCGAGTTCATCGCCAATGTGCAGCAGCCCGCCACGGTCTCCGTCGGAGATGGCGGTCGCACCCTGACCATCGCGCCTCAAACCGCCAAACCGGCACCAGCCGCCTCCGCCGCGCCATCGGCCTCCGCTTCAGCTCAACATCCCGCCACTGCGCCCGCGCGCGTCCGTCCCTTCGTCATTCTGGACGCCTCTCACGGAGGCTACGATACCGGTGCGATACTTTCGCCCACGCTGCAGGAGAAAAACGTCAACCTGGCCTTGGCGCGCCGCCTGCAAAAAGAGCTGGAGTCACGCGGAATCCCCGTGGTGCTCACCCGCGTTGCCGACAATCTGCTCACCTGGGACCAGCGCGCCGTTTCCGCCAACACCTCTCATGCATCGCTTTATGTGGCGCTGCACTCTTCGGCCAGCGGACATGGCGTGCGCCTATACACCTCCATGATCGCGGCTTCTCAGCCCACCCAGGACAAACACATCTTCCTGCCCTGGGAGCTGGCGCAGTCACCCTACCTTAGCCAGTCCAGCCAGGCGGCTACAGCTTTGGCGGCGCAGTGCGGCTCGGATAACCTGCCGGCGCGCGTCTCGGCTGCCCCCATGCGCCCGCTCAACAGTGTCACCCTGGCCGCGGTTGCCGTTGAGATCGCTCCCCTAGGCGCCTCTGCCGCCGAGTTGGGCACCGCCGAGTACCAGCAGAAGGTCGCCGAGTCTTTGGCCACAGGCATTGCCGCACTACGGGCAAAGCTGGAGGCCGCCCAGTGATCTCCCGCAAGCTGCAGTTCATTGTCGCCGCCCTCGTGGTCGCCATCCTCGCCATGGGTTTCTACCTTGTCCATCTCAAGGGCAACGCGGAGTCCATTACCGCACCGGTCGCCCAGCCGTTGGCCCCGCCTGCCACCGGCCCAGCCGGGGAGACAACTCTCTACCTGGCCAGTGACGACGACGATTCCCTGCGGCCCACCACCATCTCCTCCGCTCTTCCCGAAGATCCCGGCGAACGTGGCCGCCTCGTCCTGCACACCCTCATTGCCCGTTACCTGCAAAAGGATTCGACCCACCCCCTCGGCGCCGGGGCAGACGTGCGTGACGTCTATCTGCTCGATTCGGCATCGGCCGTCGTCAATCTCAATGCCGAGCTTGCCAACTCCCACCGCAGCGGCATCGAAGTTGAACAATTGACGGTCTTTTCCCTGGTACTCACTCTCAAGTCCCAACTTCCGCAGCTCACCCGCGTACGCTTCCTTGTCGATGGCAAGAGCCGGGACACCCTCGCCGGGCACATTGACCTCTCCAACTGGCTCGACGTTGCCCTGGTCGCCAACGCCGCCAAGGATATGAAGTAAGCCTAAGCGCTTCCCTTTACAGCAAAACCGGCACCGGAGGAGAACTAACCGCCTTCTAGGAGTGAGAGCTGGGGTTATCCCTGTAGCCAAGGTTCAGAAAATATCACAAGCACGTTTGATAAAAATCTCGTGCATTTCTGCCCCAGCAATGGTACTAATCCTGAACGAATTGCCAGTCCCCAGGGCCAAGTTACAAGAAAAGTTTGTGTCAGTTGAATTGATTCCGCACCCTGGCAAGAACAGGGCGAAGGATCGCAATCCCTAAGAAAGGGGAAAAAATGGTACAGCAGCCGTTTTCGATAGACACCAAGAAGGCGATGTTCTCTCAGTTCCTCGGGTTCGGGTTGGACGCCTATGACATGGCGATGGTGGTTGTTCTTGCTCCCATCCTCACCAAGGTCTTCATCGCCCCAGGTGGAAGCTTAGCTTGGCAGTACACCAAGGTTCTTCTGCTTTACTCGATCACTATGGCGGCCAGACCAGTGGGCTCGGCCTTTTTCGGTCACTATGCCGATAAAATTGGCAGACGCTGGCTCTTGATCTTCACCATCGCCGGTGTCGGCGTCATGTCCCTTCTCGCAGGCTTCTTGCCCACCTACGCGCAGGCGGGCGGGTATGCCTATCTCCTCTTTAGTATCCTTCGCTTCCTGATGGGGTGCTTCTTCGGTGGGGAATACGCGGTGGGCCATACCTTCGCCATTGAGTTCGCTCCGCGGGATCGGCGCGGCGCGGTTGCCGGATTCGTACAGTCCGGTTTTCCTCTGGGCTATGTCTTTGCCTCCCTCGTCGTTGCCGCATTGTCCGCGACTTTGGGCCCTGCCGGAATGCTTCAGTACGGCTGGCGCATCGCCTTCATGACCGGTGTGAT
>Ga0181520_10001018_pt1 | contig 59199 bp, 51 predicted proteins | sample PEATcosm2014_Bin_29_FD_132451 | JGI IMG/M metagenome (GOLD analysis project Ga0181520, IMG submission 132451) | Peatland microbial communities from MTU Mesocosm Facility, Houghton, MI, USA - PEATcosm2014_Bin02_30_metaG | ecosystem: Environmental > Terrestrial > Soil > Wetlands > Peat | place... | reverse complement strand
TTTATATAGATATGCCTGCGATTGGCGCTACAAAAATTCTTAAAGCGGCAATCATCCAGGAACAACAATTCCCTGATCATTTTTAATGAAGAAAGAAAATCAAGGAGTAAAAATGAAAACATTTAAAAGAATTTTAGTAATATTGGCTGTCATACTTTTAGGAGTTGACAGTATATTCGCCGGCGGAGGTACCAGGAATGGTACCGGAGGCGCTTCAGAACTTATTATACCTGTCGGGGCTCAGGGTATAGCTTTAGGCGGTTCAAGTATCGCTACTTCAACCGGCTTGGATGCAGTGTACTGGAATCCCGCAGGCTTAGCTGGAATGACAAATTCAGTTACAGCTAATTTTTCTCATATGAACTACATCGCGGATATAGGTGTTGAATACGGCGCTGTAGGAGTTAACTTTGAAGGATTTGGTATTGTTGCTTTGGATGTAAAATCATTAAATATAGGCAATATACCGGTTACAACAAATGACCAGCCTGATGGTACAGGACAGACTTTTGCACCTGAATTTTTAGTTGCAGGTTTGTCTTATGCAAAACCGCTTACTGATCGTATTTCGATTGGATTGACATTCCATTATATATCTGAAACTATCGCCCAGGTTAGTGCGAGCGGCTTTGCTGTTAACGCGGGCGTTCAATATAAAGATCTTGGAGATATAACGGGATTAAATTTTGGGTTAGCAATTAACAATATTGGTCCTCAAATGACTTTCGGAGGCCCGGGTTTATTGGTAACAGCCTCTCCAACTGGGTCACTATCTACTCCTACGGACGCTTTTCTTAGAGCGCCAAGTTTTTATGCAATTGAAGCCGCTGCATTTGATTTACCATCCTCAATTGATGTCGGTTTAGGCTATTCTCTTAGTATTGATGATGTGAATGCACTGCAATTTTCAGGCACTTTTGAGAATAATAACTTCTCCGGCGACTTATATAATGTTGGCGCTGAATACGGATATAACAAAATGTTATTTGCAAGAGTTGGTTATTCCTATTCACCGGTTGATCAGGATGCTGATTACATATACGGTTTTACAGCCGGCGCCGGCATTAACTATGATTTAGGCGGTGTTACCGTTAAAGTTGATTTTGCATATAGAAGTGTAAAATATTTCAATGGTAATGAGGTGTTCGAAATTTCCTTAGGATTCTAAACTGCCTGACGGCAAATAAGCCTGCCTGCCGCCAGGCAGGTTTTACTTTCAGCTTGCAATAAGCTAGGTATTGAATGCTAAGAATTAAATCCGTCCCGATTTAATCGGGGCGGATTTTTTATAATTTATCTTACGTTAAGAATATTTAACTAACCAAAACCTTTGACATACCTATTGCTTTATGTGACAGTTAATAAGATTTTATTCGTATCATTTACATCGGGATTAATAGTGGTGTTAATAATGAATTCTATGTTTTACGATATATTTTTAAATAATTAGTCTTAAAAAGATTGGTTTAAATGAAGTTAATTCCACATAATTTTTTAGGTGCATTTGTTATTTCAATATTAATGCTAAGCATAAATTATGCTCAAAATTTAAATTTGACAGAAATAATTGGAAATTGGGAGTCTGTAAGCAGTGAAAACAGCCATGTGGAATCTATCAGATTTGATCTTGACAGTACATTTTATATCCAATCGGTTCTGAGCGCCGAATATTCTTACATTATAGTTGGTAATAAAATGATTGCAAAGTTATTAAATTCAAAAAAAATATTTATAGATACAACTGATATTGTTATTAAGAAAGACACATTAATTAGTATTTTAAGAAGAAATGGTAATGAAGAAATCACAACCATGGTAAGAATCCCCGGTGAAATTTCTGATTCGGCTGGCATTGCCGGGAATTATAAATGGAAATATCCAAATGCACATACAGCTTTTTCAAAATTTACTAAGGATGGAGTTTGGCTCTTTCGGCTTCCTATAGAAACTTACTATGGTAAGTATAAAATATCATCTGATTCAATAATATTTTCTTATACTGGTTTGCCCGCCCATATAATGAAATTCTGGCTTGATAGTAAAGTTCTTATACTAACGGATAATAATACCGGGAAAGAAACTTTATACAGAAAAGTTGATTATTTTGTCAAAGAAGATAAATAATTCTTCTTTTTTAATAATTATGGATTCCGCTCGCGATTAATCGTCTTAACTAAGGGGCCAGCTGAATCAGGTTTATTTCATCCCGTATTCCTCACCCCGGCAGCAATTCCGTTAACAGTAGAGCGAAGTAGCATTAGAAGAGATTCTCTTTTGAATTTGGTAAGATTCTTCATTCTGAACTGTTTTATAAATTTTACCTGTATAAAACTGATTGGGTCAATATAAGGATTGCGAAGTAAAAGAGACTGCTGGAGGGATTTATCATAATCTAGCAAATTTTCTTCCCCTGTGATTGCAAGAACAGTTCTGCAGGAAAGCTCATACTCATTATTAATCATGTCAAAAATCTCTTTACCTTTTTCCTTTTTGGAATATAGTGAGAGATATTCCCTGCCTATTATCATGTCTGTTTTCATAAGGACCATTTCAATATTTGAAACAAGAACCTGGAAGAACTCCCATTCTCTATACATATTTTTAATATCTTCCGGGGACGCAGTCTTATTTTTAATACATTGGTTTATTGCCGAGCCGAAACCATACCAGCCGGAAATAGTTTGACGGTTTTGAGTCCATGCAAATACCCAGGGAATTGCTCTTAAATTGTATAGTTCCTTGCTTTTATCTCTTGAAGAAGGACGCGAGCCGATTTCTATATGTTCTATTATATCAATAGGAGTTATATTTCTAAAATAATTCAAAAAATCAGGGTGATTAATAAGTTCTCTATAATATGATAATGCATTGGTGGATATATTCTCAAATAAATCACTGTACTTATCAAATTTATCTTTTGTCTTTTTTAATGTTGAGCTGATTGTTGTACTTAAAACGGCAGAAGCCATTAATTCAAGATTATTTTCCGCAATTTCAGGGATTAAATATTTAGAAGAAATCATTTCACCCTGCTCGGTTATTTTTATTTTTCCTTCAATTGTACCGCTTGGCTGAGCCAGAATAGATTTATTGACCGGTCCGCCGCCCCTTGAGATACTTCCTCCCCTGCCGTGAAACAAAATTAATTCTATTTTCCTTTTGTCGCATAATTTCTTCAAATACTTTTGCGTCTTATATAATTCGTAGTTTGATGTAACAATACCTCCGTCTTTATTGCTGTCGGAATATCCAAGCATTATTTTTTGAATGTTGCCGCGTAATTTCAAATGCTGGGAATACGCAGTATTGTCAAATAACTCCTGCATTATTATATGAGCTTTTTTAAGATCATTTATAGTTTCAAATAAGGGAAGTATATCAAAATGTGAGTAAAATATTCTCTTGTTTGCTATACTAATTAACCCTGCTTCTTTTGCCAATAATAATGCGGTAAGAACATCACTGACAGCCGAACAGTTGCTTATTATGTAATCGTTGCAGGCATTTGCGGCAATATTTTCTTTTCCCCACTTAATAACACCGAATTCATTTATTATTTGCAGAGTCTTAAGGCTAAGACGGCAGAAATTATTTCTTAATGGTCTTGAATTTGTTATTTCTGAAGTCAGTACAGATATTTTATCTGTCTCGCTTAACAATTTAAAATTATCGTTTAATTCAGCATAACATAGTATTTCATTTATCGCTGCTAATAAAAGTGATGCGTTCTGTCGTATGTCCATTGCAGCTAATCTAAATCCGAAAGTTTTCACTTTATAAATTATAGGCAAAAGAACAGACTCTGCTATTATCTTCCCCTTATTGTCTATTAAACTTGAATACATTAAGTATAAATCATCTAAAAATTCCAATGAATTTTTATAACCGATGCATGTCGGTTCCGCAGCCGGGCTCAAAATCTGTTTAGCTCCCTCTAATTTATGCCCGATGAGCATTAGCTTTGTCCGGTAAACTTCGGATGGATCACGGGGTACTTTATCGTCCGTATTACTACCAAAATTTATTCTATCTGTCAAAATAGACCTTTTCAATTCCTTACTTACCGGAACAGCATTTACAGAAGAGCTTAAAGTGATATGCAGTGGTACTAAATCCCTTTGATATAAACTAATAATCTGTCTTTTATTGTTTAGTAAAGTAGTTTTTGTAATATCCACGGTTACATAAGGATGTCCGTCCCTATCCCCGCCAATCCATGAACCGAATTTTAATATTGAAGGGGCATTATCATTTATATCATAGATAGATTTCAATTTCTTATTTAATGATTGATAAAAATCAGGAATTAAATCATATAATACTTCTTTAAAAAAGAATAATCCGTGTTGAATTTCATCTTTCACTGTGACTTTGTGAAAACGAACTTCGTTTGATTGCCACAGCAGTGTTATTTCCGTCTGAAGCCTTAGTCGAATTTCCTCTATTTCATCAACAGTATTAATGTAAAGTTCCTTCGTCAGTAAAAGACGGCTTATTATTAATATCTTCCGTAAAATCGTCTGCCGTGCGGCTTCAGTAGGGTGCGCGGTAAAAACAGGTATAATTTCTATTTGATTAAGGATTCTCTTTAATTTTTCCCTGCCGACTTTCTCAGACTTTAATCGTATTAGAACATTTGTAAGCGATCCTGTTTCCGGAAGTTTATTCTGAACAACTTTATTTCTTTGAATTCTAATTCTATGTACTTCATCCGCAGCATTTACAAGAATGAAGTAGATAGAAAAAGCTTTCACCACCTTAGTTGCCTTTTCTATACTGAAAGAATTGATCACAGTTATAATTTCAGCTATAATTGAATCGCTATTTCCATCCTGCGGTTCGTTTCTGAGTTGCTTTGTTAATGATCTAAGTCTTTCAACTGCTTCATATACGCTCTTTCCGGCTTGTTTTTTTAGAACATTGCCCAAAATAGTTCCAAGTTCTTTAATATCTCTTTTTAGGGGTGCATCCTCTATAAAATCTTCAAGGTGTTTGAGAGACATTTTATTCATAATTATTTCTATATTTTTCTTATATTATAATACAAAAATATAATAAAGTAAAAAGTGATTTCTTTCGGCTTTATTTTGCATAGCATGAGTTATTAACTAATTTTGAATGATGGATATTTAATCAGTTATTATTTAAAGGCTGACGATATGAAATTTATCTTTTTGGTTACCATTTCGATTATTTTAACTTGTATCGTTTTCGGATGTGGGTCAGAACCGGTAACTAAAGATGTAATCCCTGAAAAGTATAATCCAAGCATTACCCAAAAGGTAAGTGAATTTAGAATAGATTTTGTATACCGCAAACTTAAATTTAATATTCCGTTTGGTTCTCAAATCGATTCTATTGATGCAGATACACTTAAAAAGTCTATTAGAATAGAACTTAATGAGAATTTTAGTTACCAGCCATTTAGAAAAGAAAATATAAATGCAATTTATTCCGAGGTAAAAAGTGTTTTCGGCGATAAGTTTGCCGATTATTTATACACTATCAAAACGCTAAAACATCCCATCGAAGAACTGATTCCTAATTATTATCGAAATGATCCATCGAAATATGACAGTACAAGATTACAGTTAAATATGTATTCCCGACATGCGCCTGTTGTCCGGAATGTCAGCAAGGGATATGTGCCGTCAAATGGATTGTTTGGTGAAAATATCGTATTATGGCCAAGTCATGGCTGGTACTATAATAATAAAGAAGGACGCTGGGAATGGCAGCGGCCAAGGCTTTTTCAATCCGTCGAAGATGTATTACCGTTATCGTTTGTGGTTCCGTATTTAATGCCGATGCTTGAGAATGCAGGAGCAATAGTCTTTGATCCGAGGGAAAGGGATATCCAAAAGAATTCAGTTGTTGTTGACAATGACTCTCCGGCAGATATAAAATTGAAGTATTACATTGAAATGAGCTCCAATAAAAAGAATAGTTGGAAAGAGGGCAGCATCGGATTTGCAGTAGGTAAATTTCCTTATTCTTCAGGTTACAATCCTTTTACTAAAGGAACTAGCCGTATGATTATTTCAGATACAGTTGAATCTGCTTCTGCCTGTTGGATTCCGAAGATTCCCGCAAAAGGTAATTATGCGGTTTATATTTCGTATTCTGCATCTGCAAATAATGCCTCTGATGTAGAATATGTCGTTTACCATGGAGGTACAAAAACAAATTTCATTGTTAACCAAAAAATAGGCGGAAACACATGGATTTATCTGGGGGAGTTTAAATTTGATAAAGGCTATAATCCTGAAAGAGATAAGGTCGTATTATCTAATATAAGTAATAAACCGGGTGAAATTATTTCTGCCGATGCAATTCGGTTCGGCGGTGGTGAAGGGATAATTGAAAGAGGAGGAAATACAAGCGATCGACCTAAAATATTTGAAGCTGCAAGATATTATTTGCAATATGCTGGCATTCCGGACACATTGGTTTATGATTTAGATCATGATACAAATGATTATTCGGATGATTATAAAAGTCGTGCAGAATATGTTAATTATCTATACGGTAAACCTTTTGGACCAAATATGGATAGAGATGTTAAAGGACTCGGTATTCCAATTGATCTTTCTCTTGCTTTTCACACCGATGCAGGAATAATGCATAATGATACTTCATTCGGCACTCTGGCAATTTATAGTATTCCTGATGCAAAAATGAAGGACGTCTTCCCCGATGAGTCATCAAGATATGTCAACAGGGATCTTGCTGATATAATTCAAACTCAAATTGTGAATGATATACGTGCAAAATATGATTCAACCTGGACAAGAAGACAGCTTAAGAATGCAGATTATAGTGAAGTAGTTCGTCCCAATGTTCCTTCAGTTTTAGTGGAACTATTATCGCATCAAAATCTCAATGACATGAAACTAGCACTTGATCCCAGTTTTCGCTTTGATGTTTCAAGAGCAATCTATAAAGGAATATTACGTTTCTTGTCTACTCAATATAAATATCCATATGCTGTTGAACCTCTGCCTGTAAAAAGTTTCAGTTCCTCCTTTGATCAAGATGGAAATGTTATCCTGAGATGGAAACCGGCTGATGACACGCTTGAACCAACAGCAATGCCCGAAAAATATATTGTTTACGCAAGAATTAACGACGGCAGCTTTGACAATGGTGTAGTTGTTGATGAACCACATGTAATTCTCAAAGATATTGAACCCGGAGTTATATATAGTTATAAAGTGACTGCTGTTAATAAAGGGGGGGAAAGTTTTCCTTCGGAGATTCTTTCTGTTTGCAGATTGAAAAATAATAAAGAACCTGTTTTAATAATCAATGGATTTTATAGAACTTCTGGACCGGCAGTTATTGAAGATTCAAAGTACAATGGATTTTTTAACACTATTGATCCCGGAATCCCTGATAAATATGATTTAAGCTTTACAGGTAATCAATATGATTTTGATTCCACACATCCATTTATTTCTAATGATGAACCGGGCTGGGGGGCAAGTTATGCTGATTATGAAGCAAAAATTATTGCCGGTAATACATTTGATTATCCTTATATACATGGTGTATCAATAAAAGAATCAGGATATTCTTTTGTCTCTGCCGGAGTTGAGGCTGTAGAGGATAGTTCGTTTGGTATTTTTAATTATAAATTCGTCGATTTGATATTAGGTGAACAGAAATATGCTAATTTTAAAAAAGAAAGAGTTGATTCCCTTGAAAAGGATAATTATAAGACATTTCCGAAGAAACTTCAAAAGATAATTGAAAAATACACTCAATCGGGAGGAAATTTATTTATTTCCGGTTCTTATGTGGGAAGTGATTTATTTAATAATCAAAAAACGGACAGCACGGAAATAAATTTCGCGGAAAAAGTTCTTAAATATAAATTGGATACAGACCATGCTTCAAGAAACGGAGAAGTGTATTCTGTGAATACTGATTTTATTAAGGGATTTACTAATATTAAATTTAATACAGAGCTTAATGATTCAATTTATGCAGCACAAGCTCCCGATGCAATAAATAGTGCAGACGGCAGTAAGGTAATCCTTCGTTACACTGAAAATAAATTTCCTGCAGGTATTGCATACAAAGCAAAATATGGAATCATAATTTTGGGATTCCCATTTGAGACAATAAAGACCGAAATTGAAAGAAATCTTATAATGAAGGAAGTTATCAATTATCTGCTAAAGTAAAATTGTAAGATATTAATCGGTATATATAACATCTATTTTAATTTTTATTGATAAATAGGATATTTATACTTAAAATTGTATTATAAATGAAGTTATTGTAAAGTATGATTAGTTAGGACATATTTTTTGTTAATTATTGTTTCTTAATTTCTGACAATAATTGAAAGGGGGCTAAATCATGAATTTAGCGTACAAAATTTTATTTATTGCATTTCTTTTCTTTCAGATTTCAATATATGCCGTAGATCAATTAACCGTTCAGAATCCGGATGTATGGGGTGCAAAACCAGGATATATTGATAAAGCAACTTTAGTAATTGAACCTATCGGGGGATATGTCGAGCAATCCTTATATCTTACTTATTCAGATCATAATCAATTTTCTGGGGGTACTCAACCTGAAATAAAACACAGCTTCGAACTTCCCCCAAGCTCGGTCATAACTGATTTATGGCTCTGTATTGGGGATGCGCAATGCAGGGAGTTATGATGGAAACCTGGAAAGCCAGATCAATAATATATGATAGTATTGTAGTTAAGAAGCCTAATCCGGCTTTATTGACAATGAATGCAAATCAATATGATCTGCAAATTTATCTTTTAACTCCGGGAGGCAACCGCAGGGTAAAAATAAAATTTGTAACACCGACAACATGGTTTGAGAATACAGTTTCTGCTGTCGCCCCGTTTAATTTTCTTAATTCCAATAATACAACTAAAATGTTTTGTAATCAGGATAGGAGTCAGTAATGAAACCAAAGTATTACAAATTCCTTTTGCTTCTACTTATTTCAATCTCTTCATTTTTTTTTGGTGCGATATTTATTATAACTAATGAAAATTCAACGATTACAAAAGAAGTGATTACTGCAGCCGAAAATATAATCGGCTTAAAATTTTCGGAAGCTCAACAGGATACCATGCTGGGATTACTAAACGATCGTTTAATGAATTATGAAAGTATAAGAAAGATAAACCTTCCAAATAATATTCCCCCGGCTTTTTTCTTCAATCCCATTCCTGAAGGCTTCAATGCCCCTGCCGGAAAATCATCTTTCGTCTTAAGCGATTATTCGAAGACTGAATTGCCTAAAGATAAAAATAATCTTGCTTTTTACTCAGTAGGTCAGCTATCCTATCTGATTAAAACAAGGCAGATTACATCAGTTCAGTTAACAAATTTATTTATAGAAAGATTAAAAAAGTACAGCCCTGATTTACATTGTACTGTTACTTTGACGGAAGATATTGCTAATGAAGAAGCGCAAAAAGCAGATAAAGAAATTGCCGAAGGTAAATATCTCGGGGTGTTACATGGTATTCCTTATGGTGTCAAAGATTTATTTGATACAAAATTTTATAAAACAACATGGGGCGCTGCGCCGTATAAAGATCAATTGATTGATGAAGATGCGACCATTATTAAGAGACTAAAAGAAGCCGGCGCTGTCCTGATTGCCAAGTTATCTATGGGCGAATTGGCTATGGATGATGTTTGGTTTGGCGGATTGACGAGAAATCCCTGGGATACCACGCAGGGTTCCAGCGGCTCATCGGCAGGTTCTGCTGCTGCTGTGTCCGCAGGACTTGTTCCCTTTGCTATCGGTACTGAAACATGGGGCTCAATTGTTTCGCCTGCTACAAAGTGCGGAGATACCGGCTTAAGACCTACTTACGGGCGTGTAAGTAGGCATGGAGCAATGGCTCTGTGCTGGTCGATGGATAAAATAGGGCCGATTTGCCGCAATGTTGAAGATTGTGCGATTGTATTTAATTATATTTATGGACCTGATGGGATTGACCAAACTCTCTATAATTATCCATTCAGTTATTCACCCGAAATTAACTTAAAAGGAATGAGAATCGGTTATTTGGATGATGATTTTGACAGCCCATATTCTTTTAAGACTAATGATTCATTAACAATTATTGAACTAAAAAAGCTTGGAACTATCCTCGTACCTATTAAGCTTCCGGATATTCCTGTTAATGACATTGCTTTAATACTTGATTCGGAAGCCGGTGCTGCTTTTGATGAGTTGACCCGGAGCGGAAAGGATGTTATGCTTGCAAGACAAGGTAAATATAATTGGCCCAATATCTTCCGTTCAGCAAGATTTATTCCGGCAGTTGAATATGTAAACGCAAATAGAATACGTTATTTGCTTATTCAGGAAATGGAAAAAATGCTGAATCAAAATAAAATAGATATTTACCTTGCGCCATCCGATGAAGGCGACAATTCATTAACTACTAATCTTACCGGGCATCCGCTTGTAGTCGTTCCAAATGGTTTCATTGAAAATATACACCCAACAAGTATAACATTTGTCGGGCGCCTGTTTGATGAAGGTAAAATTCTTGCGGTAGCTAAAGCTTATCAGGATGCAACAGGATTTCATCTAAAGCACCCGCCTTTGTTTAAATAAGCTGTATATATTCAAGGAAAACATTATTATTCAATGATAAATGTATTTATTCCAATTCTAAAATTATTTTCCCCTCGGTAATTTAATCTCCAGGCAAAATCTAATTGAATTGGGGATAATATCTGTCCTATACCAAACCCTATCTCATAAAACGGATGGGTCAATTTTTGAAAAGCATCCGGCGATATAGATATTGATTTATCATTTACATTGGAATAAGCGGCATTGAAAAATCCCGTAAGTTGAAGCTCCCAGTTTTTTATGCCGGGGATTTTAGAAAATCTGAATAATTCATCGCCAAAAAAATGTTCTATATTAATAGTCAAAACACGGCTGCCGAGAACTTCGTTAAGGTTTAAAGTCCTAAATGTGAAGTTCTGACCTGTCGAATTTATATTTCCCGGAAGAGAATATAACATTTGATACGGCAAAGCTCCGTTTGTGATCATACCGAAAATTTTAAAGTTAAGTTGTGCTGAATTAAAAGTATTAATCATTCCATTAATGTTCATTTTGTAAATGGTTAAGTCTATATCACTATTTAAAAAAGTTTTATCGGCATATAATATATCCCCGCCGAAAGTCGCATAGGATTCCCCCTGTGATATTCTTCTTCTAAAAAGTCCATCCTCAATATAATCTCTAAAATCAAAATTGAAACTAGCTGTTAAAGCATTAATTTTAGTTTCATAAATGGCAGGATTATTAGAGAATTGTTTATTCTTATCAAAAAATGAAAAATCAGAATTTTTAGTTGCGCTGTTATCGTTATGATTAATAAAGCCTGCATTTAGATTAAGAATCGGGAAAATCTCATCCGAAGTTTCTAAAGCAAATCCTTTTGTATAATAGTAATCTCTGAATTCATATTTTGTAAACAGTGCAAGAACAGTTGAGGTTAAATCATTATAATTATCTGAATTACCAAAAAGTTCGGTTAGTTTATTATAAGCATTGAATGCAATTTTATAAGTGCGATAATCTCCAAAAAGGTATGACGCACCAAAGATTGTTTTGTATGTTTGATCTGAAAATCCATACGAAGATTGCAAAGAAGAATTTAATCTTTGATCAAATGCGTCATTGAGAAAAAAACCAAAATCCAAAGCATGTCCTTCAACCCGGTTAAAATGATACATTCCTATAGGGGCGCTGATTGAAAAATTATTAAACAGCGTAATCTTTGAAGATAACGGGGAAATTTTATCCCAGAAGGTACGATAAACACTGTTTAAACTATCTATCCTTTTATAAGCGGCCTGCTCTTCCAAAGTATTGGGGATCGTTGTGGCGTTTTCCCAATAAGATGAATCTTTGCCGTCAGCATGAGGCAGTACGGTTATTACGGCTTTGCTGAACAATATGTCGTTAGTTAATGAGTTAATGTTATAATTATATAGAATTGTATTCAATTCAAAACCAATTTTAGCCAGGTTGAGAACATTTACATTTGCAAAAAGCCGGTAGTCAATTGGCATGTAGATCGAATCCTCGATCATGGAAAACTGCTGAAAAACAATTAAGGAATCAAAAATGCCTCCTATATTGGCAGCCCGGTTTATTTGAAGTTCAACTTTAATTAAATCGAATGTACTATCGATTATAAAAAGATTTCCTGTAAAACCAGGATCATTTTGATCCTTTGGATATATAAATATTTGATAAACAACTTTATGGTCAATTGCCAATATATTTCGGACATAGTAGTCATAATATTCTAAAGCATTATTCGCAAGTGGACCGGGCATCCCTCTCCCTAAAAGATTGATTTGATCATCATAAAAATTTTTTACTATTCTTCCGCCTGCAAGAATATTTAGTGAAGGGGGAAAATTGGAACTCTGTCTTCTGGCTATAATTTCTTCTTTATAATATTCGGGTTTTTTATAATAACCTTTGGTTTCACTTTCTAATATACCCGTTATTTTTAAAGCCGAGGTATCTTTCCCTAATCCTATGTTTAGACTATTGTCTTTTGCACGAATATCTTTTTGTGTTCTTAGAATTCCTTTTGTGTATGCATCAAAGTGATACCTGAATAATTTATTTTCTCTAATTTTTTTCCTCTCAATTGCACTTCTGATAATCCTGATAGCAGGGTTTTCGCCCGGACTGACTGTAATTTCGGGCAAAATAATATTAGTTTGTAATAAAGAAATAATTGCATCGGATAGATTATTAACAAGTTCAATTGAAATAGTATCGGAATTAAAACCTATGCAGGAAGCAATTAGTTTATAATTCCCATGGTAGAGTTTTAACTCAAATTCGCCTTCTTTATTTGCAGCAGTTCCTCCTGTTTGGTTCATAACTTTAATATTTGCATAGCTGATCGGGGAGGCGCCGGATTTGTTAATAACTTTTCCACGTACAAAATATTGCTGCGGATAATATTGATGGTTAAAGATGATAATAATAAAAAATAATAGTTTAGTAAAAATTTTCATACAATCCTTTTGTAATTGAAAATCATTTTATCGGCTTTAATAAAAACAAAACAGTAATAGTTCATTAATTATTATGCCATTTTTACAGTAATAATAAATTGATTTTTAAGTCTTTATGATGGCAAATTGAATATTTTTAAGACGATTAAAAGGCAAATAAAATACAGTTAAAGATTTCAGATTCCCGAATTTGTAATATGGAATTATTAATTTCGTGATAATTTGCCCTAAATATAAATCAACTTTTTCAGTAAAGATAGATATTGTGAGTTCTAAGTATATGATAAATCAAAGTCTGGGAGCCTTATGAGTATCAGGCAATCTCCTTCCTTTACGAAAAGAAGTTGGAAGTCCCCCCTATTTTAAGCAAGGGGGCTTGAGGTGAACATATGCCTCTTAACTTAATAACATTAGTTGCTGGCGTGAGAGTATCAAAAATGGATGTTTATTTTAGTAGCTATTGCTTAATCAATTTTATTAGTATTCTACACAATTTATTTTTAATTTATACAAATATAATTTATTTATAAAAATAGATAATGATAAAGACTTTTTTGTTGATGAGTATTCTATCATTTTTAGAATATTCATTAAGCTTTGCTTTAATCAAGACAAATTATACATTAAATCAGTTCGTTACTGATTTGGAAACAGGCTGCGAAGGAGACTGTTATATAGCAATAATTTCAGATTCATTAAACGCTAAAGATATCTGGAATAATTATATAAAAGCTATTGGCGGTGCGGATAATTTATTGAAGGTAAGGGATAGCACTGTTATTTTGGAAAGTAATATAGGTGGACAAAAGATTGTCTTAATGACATATCAAAAGATGCCGGATAAAATGAGACAGATTATAACTTGTTCTTCAATAACACAAGATATTTATTTCGATGGTGGGAATGGTGTAATCAAAATAGGTGGGAAAAAAATAAATATGGCCGGGGGTGAATTGGAAAAATTAAAATATGAATCTATGATTAATTTAATAATTAATATTGATTCTCTGGGTGTTAAACTAACTTCGGATGGAATTGAAGAAGTTAATAATAAAGATTGTTACAAAATCGAACTTCACCTTCCATCAGGCACAATAATAACTCAATATTTTGATCTAAAAACATGGTTGAAAGTAAAGCAAATTGAGAAAGTTAGTGTTACTCAAAAATATTTTGTACAGGAAACTTATTTTAATTATTACCGTGAAGTTATGTGTGTAAAATATCCCTTTTCAATTAAGGAAAGTTTAGGATCACAAAGCATGGATCTTACTGTTACATCAGTTAAAGTTAACACAGATATAGATGATGGTCTTTTTGTTATTAAATAATTGTTTATTAATATTTAAAAGGAAGTCAGGGTGATAAATAAATATTCAGTGATAGTCTTCGATCTGGGAAATGTTCTACTTCCGTTTAATTATACAGGGACTATTAATAGTCTAAATGAAAAATGCGCCGGACTTGGAGATCACTTTGTGAGATATTTTAAAGAAACTCATGAAGTTCTCAGAAAATATGAACGCGGTGATATTTCAGAGGTAGAATTTCTTAATATTATATTGAGCGGTCTTCACAATAAGATTAACCGGGAAGAATTTGTCAATTATTTTTCAAAAGTTTTTACTGCTAATGAAAAACTTGTTTTACTACTCCCAAAACTGAAAGAAAAATATACTTTAGTCCTTCTTTCCAATACAAATTCTATCCACCGGGAATATGGATGGAAAGATTATGAGTTTCTGAAATACTTTGATAAGCTTATACTTTCTTATCAGGTAAATGCGGTAAAACCGGAACTTAAGATATATAAAAGTGTTGAAGCTTTTACCCAAAAGCCGCCGCAGGAACATATATTTATCGATGATATTGCTGATTATGTCGAAGGAGCCAAAAAGGCGGGTTGGGATGCAGTACAATATACCGGATATAACCAATTAATTACAGATTTCAAAAAAAGAAATATTTTGTAATATTATTGTTATCTTCCTCAAAGGCTAAAAAATAATGAATGAACCAAATAATAATTTTAATTATCATTCGGAACAATTCGCTGATATTGAAATATTACGATTTAATGTACCAGGTTTTGAGAGTTTATCGATTAAAGAGAAGGAACTTACTTATTATTTATATGAAGCGGCTTTATCCGGTAGAGATATTCTTTACGATCAGCATTATAAGTACAACTTATTAATAAGAAAGTCTCTTGAAGCCATTGTTAAATCTTTCACGGGGAATCGGGCTGCAAATGATTTCGATAAGTTTATGACTTATACCAAGCGAGTCTGGTTCTCAAACGGTATTCATCATCATTATTCAACAAAAAAAATATTACCGGACTTTAATGAATGTTATTTTAAGGAACTGATAAATAATTCAGATGAAAAATTATTTCCATTGCATGAAAGTGAGACGATAGGACAATTGATTAATAAATTAATCCCGTTACTGTTCGATTCAAATATAGATGCCAGACTGATTAATCTTGATGCGTATGCCGATGTTGTTATCACATCTGCAAATAATTATTATGAAGGGCTGTCTCAAAAAGAAGTTGAAGAATTCTATAGTGGGATGGTTGATAAAGATGAACCGGATCCAATCTCTTATGGACTTAATTCTAAATTAACAAAAAAAAATAATACAATAATAGAAAATACTTGGAAAGTCGACGGAATGTATTCCCCGGCTATTGAACAAATTGTTTATTGGTTTGAAAAAGCTGCTAAGACAGCAGAGAATGAATTGCAAAAGGCAGCTTTTAATAAGTTGATAGATTATTACAAAACCGGTGAATTAAAAGCTTTTGATGAATATAATATTTTGTGGCTTAAGGATACAGACTCACTTGTTGATACCGTTAATGGATTCATAGAGTTATATTGCGACCCACTGGGATACAGGGGATCATATGAAGGGATAGTCTCAATAAAGGATTTAAAGGCTACCGGCAGAATTAATGCAATAAGCAATCAGGCGCAATGGTTTGAAGATAATTCCCCTATCGATGATATTTTCAAAAAGGAAAATGTAGTTGGAGTAACTGCAAATGCGATAGTGGTTGTTGTTGAATCGGGAGATGCATCTCCTTCAACTCCAATCGGGATTAATTTGCCAAATGCTACCTGGATCCGGGAAAAATATGGTTCTAAATCTGTTAATCTTGAAAATATTGCATATGCATATAATATGGTTGAGTCTGAAGATTTGATAAAGGAATTTTCATTCTCTGATGAGGAAATAGAACTTGCTAAAAAGTACGAATCGATTGCCGATACACTTCATACCGATCTGCATGAAGTAATAGGGCACGGATCGGGGCAAATTTTGCCCGCAGTAGGAAGTCCCAAGCAAACATTAAAAAATTATGCTTCAACTATTGAAGAGGCAAGAGCTGATCTGGTTGCTTTATACTATTTGTTAGATCCGAAGTTAATAGAAATCGGAGTCCTTCCTAACATAGAGGTAGCTAAAGCCGGTTATAATAGATATATTAGAAAAGGAATTATGCTTCAACTTGCGCGTATAGAACTTGGCGATAATCTTGAAGAATCGCACATGCGCAACCGTCAGCTTATTTCTAAGTGGGTCTACAAACACGGTAAAGATGATAATGTGATTGAAAAAAAAATTAACAACGGAAAAACTTATTATTTTATCAATGATTATAGGAAATTACAAATTTTGTTTGGCTTGCTTTTGAGAGAAGTTCAGAGAATTACATCAACCGGTGATTTTGAATCTGCGAAAAACTTAATTGAAACCTTCGGCGTTAAAATTGAGCTTGCCCTTCATAAAGAAGTGAAAGAACGATATGATAAATTGAATATCCCTCCTTATAAAGGATTTATTAACCCTGTTTTAAAACCGGTGATATTTGACGGCACGATTAAAGATATTTTAATTGAATACCCTGACGACTTTACCGGGCAAATGCTTTATTATGCTGATAAATATTCTTTTCTTCCGGTAAATAATTAATCTGCTTTTCATCAAATGAGCTTTGAGCAATTAATATAATGATAAAATAAGCGGCAGCTCTTCCTATATTTGAACCAATTTTTTGTTTATATATATTTATGTGGAGCCAAATTAGATGGGTATGAGTGTCGGGATTGTTGGTCTGCCTAATGTTGGGAAATCTACTTTATTTAATGCTTTAACAAAGGCTCAAAATGCGGAAGCAGCCAATTATCCGTTCTGCACAATTGAACCTAACAAAGCTATTGTATCTGTTCCCGATGAACGATTATACAAGCTTGCTAAACTGGTTAATCCTGTTCGTATTGTTAATTCAACGGTCGATTTTGTAGATATAGCCGGATTGGTAAAAGGTGCAAGCAAGGGTGAAGGATTGGGAAATCAATTCTTATCAAATATTAGACTTACGGAAGCAATTCTGGAGGTTATACGCTGCTTTGATAATAATGATATTGTTCATATTGACGAAAGTATTAATCCTTTGCGTGATATTGAAGTGATTGAAACGGAATTAATCCTTGCAGATATTCAAACACTCGGAAAAAGGATTGAAGGATTACAAAAAACGGCTAAAGGGGATAAAACGGCAAAACTTGTGTTAGATGATGCAATAACACTATTAAAGTTTATGAATGAAGGTCGTACTGCAATATCATATCCCGAGAGAGAAAAAGAATCTTTGCAGGAGCTTTTTAATGATTTAAGATTAATGACCGCAAAAAAAATTATTTATTGTGCAAATGTAGACGAGCATGGTTTAGCAGAAGATAACGAATATGTCAAGGCAGTTCAAAAATATGGAGAATCAAAAAATGCGGATGTAGTTAAGATTTCAGCTAAAGTCGAAGAAGAACTGGTTGGTCTTGAAGATGATGAACGGGTAGAATTCCTTAACTCTTTCGGGATATATGAAAGCGGTTTGTCAAAAATTATTCGTACCGGGTTTCATACATTAGGATTAGTAAGTTATTTTACTATTGGTCCTAAGGAAGTTCGTGCATGGACAATTCACCGTGGATGGAAAGCTCCGCTGGCTGCCGGCGTTATTCATACAGACTTTGAAAAAGGGTTTATACGCGCTGAAGTAATTGAGTATGATGATTATATTAAATATGGTTCTGAAGCGGCATGCAAATTGGCAGGTGTCATGCATACTGAAGGCAAAGATTATGTTGTCCGGGATGGCGATATTATTCACTTCTTGTTCAATGTATAACTAATAACAACTTAGAGTGAATAACAATGTCAAACATCTCGCTTATTGCTAAAATCTTTAGTTGATTTTTATTAACTTTAGAATAATATTTTATAAACGTTTCATAGTTTGGAGAAAAGTTTTATGTCAAACGCATATTTCAAAGTGCCGGCGCCAATAAATGAACCGGTATTAACATACGCTCCCGGTATGCCGGAAAGGGACGCTATAAAAAAGAAATTACATGAATTACAATCTAAAGAGATCGAAATACCTTTAATTATTGGAGGCAAAGAGATAAAAACGGGTAAAACAGTTGAAATAATGACTCCGCACAATCATTTGAAAAAACTTGGTATTTATCATAAAGCCGGTGCAAAAGAAGCGAACATGGCTATTGAATCAGCACTTAAGGCAAGAAAAGAATGGGGGGATATGCCCTGGGAACACAGGGTTTCTATATTCTTAAAAGCTGCGGAACTTCTTTCGGGAACCTGGCGTTCGACTCTAAATGCAGCCACAATGCTCGGTCAGTCAAAAACAGTTTATCAGGCTGAAATTGATTCTGCTTGCGAACTTATAGACTTTTGGCGGTTTAACTCGTACTATCTTACCCAGTTAATGTCAGAACAACCATATTCACCAAAAGGTATGTGGAACCGCGAAGAATATCGTCCGCTTGAAGGATTTGTTTTTGCTGTTACGCCTTTTAATTTTACTTCTATTGCGGGTAACCTGCCAACTGCGCCTGTCATTGTGGGAAATGTTTCTTTATGGAAACCTGCTTCAAGTGCAGTTTATTCAGCATATTATTTAATGAAATTATGGGAAGAAGCCGGGCTTCCTCCCGGTGTAATTAATTTTATTCCCGGCTCAGGCGGTGAAATTGGCGACCCTGTCCTTGCAAGCCCCGATTTAGCAGGTATCCATTTTACAGGGTCTACGTCGGTATTTCAGGGGATGTGGGAGAAAGTCGGAGATAATATTCATAAAGCAAAATACTATCCTCGTATAGTTGGTGAGACGGGCGGAAAAGATTTTATTTTTGCTCACAGTACTGCAGATGTTGACGCTCTGGTTGTTGCGGCTATACGCGGTTCTTTTGAATATCAAGGACAGAAATGTTCTGCTGCTTCAAGAATGTATATTCCAAAATCTATATGGGATGAGTTTAAGAAGAAATATGTAAATGAAGTTAACAAAATTAAAATTGGAGATGTTGAAGATTTTTCAAATTTTATGGCTGCAGTAATTGATAAAGCTGCCTTCAATAGTATAAGGGACTTTATTGACTTTGCAAAGGAATCAAATGAAGCGGAAATAATTACCGGTGGTAAATGCGATGATTCAAAAGGCTATTTTATTGAACCGACTACAATTGTTACAACTAATCCTGAATTTAAAACTATGCAGGAAGAGATTTTTGGTCCCGTATTAACTATTTATGTTTATGAGGATAATAAGTTTGATGAAACATTGACTTTATGCGATCTAACTTCACCCTATGCTCTAACGGGGGCAATTTGGGCAAAAGACAGAGATATTTTGTTTAAAATGTCCGATAAATTAAAGAATGCTGCCGGAAATTTTTATATAAATGACAAACCAACTGCTGCCGTTGTCGGGCAACAACCGTTTGGGGGGGGGAGAGCGTCGGGTACAAATGATAAAGCAGGCAGTGCAATGAACATTATGCGGTGGATTACTGCAAGAGCAATAAAAGAAACGTTTGATCCGCCAAAAGATTGGCATTATCCGTTTATGTCGGAAAAATAAAATTTTTTATGAATTAAATCTTAATTTCCCAGGTTAAAATTTGCTGTTGAAGTTGTAATAGCGCCGGACAGTGCATCTTTAATTATAAAGATGAGTTTGTATTTCCCTTTAATAAAACTCGTACCTATGATAAATTGAGTATCTAATTGTCTATCAGATAATTTCTCTTTTGAGGATTTATCTACCACACGGGAAACAATAGATTTAACCGTATCGCCCTTTGGCGAAATAAGATCGACGTCATAAGAAAGTGTTGATGAATAAAGGTTGTTTTTCTGATCTTGTTGAAAGCCTTTTACATGAGTTGTCCCATCAATTTCGGAACTATCGCCCATTCCATAAGCAAACGCTTCGGTACTGAAAGCAATAAGTTTTACTTCTTCTTTTTTAGAGCACCCTGTAAAAATTATTAATACAGCAGAAAACAATAGCAGCAAGCTCTTCATTTCATCCTCGATCACAAATTTGCTTTATGGAATATTGTGGTGCCTGCAATCTGTCTAGATGAGGCACCCGTAGAAATTCAATTAACCGTTCTTAGATTGGAAAGTTTTTAAGAAATCAACGAGTTCTTCAATACCTTTCTTTGGAAAAGCATTGTATATAGATGCTCTTAAACCTCCAACCGAACGGTGTCCTTTTAATCCGTCAAAACCTACTGCAGTTGTTTCTGCAATAAGCTTCTTTTCCAACTCTTCATTTGGTAATCTGAATGTGACATTCATAATAGAACGGCTGTCCGGTACTGCATGCCCCTTATAGAATCCATTGCTTTCATCAAAACACTTGTAAAGTAAATCGGCTTTTTCTTTATTTACCATATTCATTGCATCAAGCCCGCCATTTTTAATCAACCATTTTGCAACCAATCCTATAATGTAAATACCGAATGTAGAAGGAGTATTATAAAGAGATCCATTTTCTGAATGAATTTTGTAATTAAGCATAGAATGTAGTGAATCCGAACTTCTCTCTAACAAATCCTTTCTGATAATTACGACAGTAACGCCTGATGGTCCCATATTTTTCTGGGCGCCGGCGTAAATTACTCCATATTTATTTACATCAATTTTTTTGCTCAATATATCGGAAGATGCATCGCAAACAAGCGGAACTTTTCCTGTTTCCGGTTCTTTTTGCCATTGTGTTCCGTAAATTGTATTGTTTGAAGTAAAGTGAACATAAGAAGCATCCGGATCAAGTTTTAGCTCCTCCTGCTTTGGAATTCTTTTAAAGTTTTCGCTTTCTGTAGTAGCCGCTATATTGGTAGCGCCGACTCTTTTAGCTTCTTTTAAAGCTTTTTTAGACCAGCTTCCGGTAATAATATAGTCAGCTTTGTTTTTTTTGGGCATTAAATTTAACGGTACCATGGAAAACTGAAGACTTGCACCACCTTGTAAAAATAGAATATCGTAATTATCACTTATGCTAAGTAACGATTTTAAATCTGTTCTCGTTTCATTAATTATTTTATCAAAAGTTTTTGATCTATGACTTATCTCTAATATTGACATTCCTACACCAGGAAGAACAAAAAGATTTTCCTGTGCTTCTTTAATTACTTCTTCCGGTAAAACAGCCGGACCTGCACTGAAGTTATACACCCTTTGTTGCATAGTTACCTTTCCTTTTTCATTGAAAATGAATAGAATTATTTACTACTTTTACTTACAGCATGTTTGTTAGTAAAAATTAAATTAAGTGTATTAATAAACCGTCCCTTAATTTGGGTTCGAACCACGTCGATTTTGGCGGCATTATTTCTCCTCCATTTGAGATGTTCATTAAATCGTCCACTGACACTGGGTATAGTGAAAAAGCCACTGCTGCTTTTCCGTTTTCAACCAGCTTTTCAAGTTCTTCTGTCCCCCTTATACCTCCTATAAAGTCTATACGTTTATTCGTCCTGGGGTCATCTATTCCTAAAACCGGGTTCAGTAAAAAATCTTGAAGAATACTCACATCTAAAGTTTCTGCTACCGATTTTGAAAGAGCATTACTCGCCAGGATTGAATCCCTTGCTTTTAACATATACCAATCACCATCAAGATACATTCCAAAGTTCTTCCTTTCAGACGGCTTAGAAATATTAGTCTTTTCTATCGAAAATTTTTCGCTGACTTCATTTAAAAAATCTTCCTTAGTCTTTTTGTTAAGATCAAATACAATCCTATTGTAAGGCAATATTTTTAACTGATTTGCAGGGAAAAGAACTGCAAGGAAAAAATTGTACTCTTCCTTGCCGGTATGAGCCGAATTTAAATCTTGTTTTATCTTTCTTACACGGCTGGCGCTTGCCGCACGATGATGACCATCGGCAATATATATATTATTTACTTTCGCTGTTTCTTCTACGATTGATTGATTATGACTGTCCGGTAATATCCATATTGTATGTTCGATTCCATCAGTTGAAGTAAAATCATAAATCGGTTTTGTATTAATAATTGTATCATTTACAAGGTTATCTATTGCCCTAACAGAATTATAAGTTAAAAACACCGGACCGGTTTGAGCGCCGGTAGTAATTATATGATTTGTCCGGTCATCCTCTTTTACTTTTCTTGTATTCTCATGCTTTAATATAATATTATTATCATAATCATCAACTGAAAATGTTGCGGCAATTCCAACTTGCGATCTCCCGTCCATTATTAGTCTATATAAATAAAAATGTTCTGCATCATCAATAATTAATGGAACTTGAGAGGTCAATCTCTGTAAATTTTCTTTAGCTTTCTGATAAACTAATGGAGAATATGGGTCAGTATCTTTTCCAAATTCTATTTCAGAACGTGTTACCCGGATAAAACTTATTGGATTTCCTTCTGCAAATAATTTTGCTTCTTCTTTACTGACTACGTCATATGGAACACTTGCCACATTGCATGCGGATTTTTCTACAGGTCGTAAAGCTTTAAAAGGTTTTATTGCTGACATAATAAAGATAATCTCCAAAAAGAAAAAAAATCATGTATAAAAATCAGTAAAAAAAAGACAATAATCCATAGAAATGTCCAAATGATAGTTATTAATAAATTTAGTGTACTTAAATGAAAAGGAATAATAAAAGGTATATTCAATAAATAACCTAAAATATTTAGGTAAATTGATTAAAAATGTTAACTTATAAAACTGCCGTAAAGTCTGTATTGTTGATTAAAATACTTGCTTTGATTGAATCCTTTTTCTTTAAAATAATTAGTCATTTCCAATCTCCGGTTCGGTATGAACCATTACCTCCGAATTCTCAATTTCTCTTTCAATAGCGTCTTCAACTTTATGGGATATATGATGGGCTTCATCTATTGTCAGATTATTATTAACGTGAATATTAAGTTCTATGAATTTTTTTGCGCCGGCTTCTCTTATTCTTAGATTATGGTATCTTTTTACTTCGGAAATGCTTTTAATTATTTGACTAATTGATTCATTCAAACCCTGTGGCGCTTTATCAACTAAAACATCAAAAGATTTTTTTCCTAGTTTGAAACTAATGTAAAGGATTATTAAAGCGACAAGCAAAGCAGAAATTGCATCCGCTAAATAAAAGTGAAACGAAACGCCGATTAAACCTATCATTACAACAGAAGAGCTCCATATATCTGTTGAGAAATGGAGAGCATCTGCTTTAAGTGCCTGGCTGTTGTACTTTTTTGCTACTTTAAATAAGGAGCGTGAACGAGTGAAATCAATAATAATGGCGACAATAATTACAATGAAGCTCCAGGCAGTAATATCAATTTTTACATGATGGGTCAACATCCGATTAAAAGCTTCGTAAATTATCCAGGCACATGTAATTATAAGTAAGAAGGTTTCAAACAGCGCTGAAAAATTTTCAATCTTGCCATGTCCGAAATTATGTTCTTTATCCGCCGGATTGTCTGAAATTCGCACAGCAAAAAGAGTAATGAGTGCCGCTATTAAATCAAGAGAAGAATGTAATGCTTCGGATAAGATGCCCAGACTTCCAGTCGATATTCCGATAATAAGTTTAAAAGTAGTTAAAAATACAGCCGCTATTACAGATGAAAGCGCAACTCTTTTTTTCTCGGTAATTGCCTTACTATCCTGATTCATTTGTTTTTCAATTTTAAGTAATTCAATTTTAATGAAATTAATTGCCCGGTATTTTCCCGAGCAGGTTAAAATGGTTCGTTTAAAAATAAATAAATTAGCGGAAAATAAAACTACGAGTTGCTTTAAATAATATTATTACCAGGATAAAATTGTGTAAGCCATTTTATAATAATTACTTATCGTACTATTTTAAAATTAAAATTGGGAGTTTTAAAAATACTCATAAGCCTTATCCAAATCAGCAAAAGCATCTCCATACCTCTCGCAGCCGTAATATCACCCAAGTCTACTTTGGACTTCCAGCCGAACCACTCTGATAAAATAGATTTAACTTTTCTTTAGCTTCTAAGTCATTTCCGCATATAAAAATATCGTGATCACCTATGATAAACGAAGGTTCAATCATTAATTTACAATTCATTGTATTTAATGTTTTGATGACCTTTAATTGTGGAAATGTTCTTTGTATCTGTTCACCCAATGAATCATCATTACAGACCGAGAGTGTGGGAGGCATACCTTTTGAAAAATCTAATGTATTTGCAATATCTATCAATATTTTACCATTAAAATTATGTTCATTTGCCAGTTTTAAAACGCTGATTGAATCGTCTCCGGCAGTACAGTTAAAAAGAATTTCACCGAAAGAGGCTGCATCTTGAAATGAACTGTTGGATGCATTAGACCCGTTCGATTTTACCCAATCTATAGTTTTTTCGTTATTTGCCGTTTCGTCTATGCCCTTCCTTAATTAATAAGCTATTTCATTAGTTCCGGTATCATCTGGTTGACTATTTAATTCCCTATTGTCAACTACAGATAAAAAATTGTCCGACATTTATAAATAAAAGGATAACATTAACTGTCTGATCAAATATTCTAAATCATTTTTTATTCTGAAATTCCTGGAATACTTCGTTAATGGCTTCTTTTTCTATTATCCATGGGTGTAGATGATATAAAAATACACCTGCTTTAACAGCGGGGTCTTCATCAATAAGAGTTATTACTTCTTTTTCAGAATTGACTTTAAAGACTGTCATACCGCGTAATTCTCCATCGTCAATAAAAGGTCCAACCAATAGAGTTTTTCCTGATTTTCTTAAAGATATTTGATATTCAACATGATCAATCTGCAATTTTGCCGATTCCGCAGTTTCTTCAGAAGTCCACATTGGCCCCTTTGTCAAAAATAAAACAAATAATCTTGTCATTTGACCGCGTGTTGGAATTGGCATTTACTGTCCTTTGGGTTGTGATCTGAGTTTATGCTTTGGCAAAAAAAATATATAATCTTTTAACCATAAACAATATATGAATTTATACCGAATATTTGGATTAATAGGAAATTAAATTTAGAATTGTTCATTTTTTTTGTGAAAGCCGTTGTCTTTAAAAATTTTATTAAATGTCGATAATAATTATGGATTACTTTTATATTTTGGCAATCCATGAAAAGAATTCAAATGTATCATCTTTATTTTAATAAAAAAGTGGTGAACAATGGCTATAAATAAAAATATAAAGATACTCCTTGTAGAAGATGCCGGGGTAATGCGCAAAATGGAAATCAAAACCTTAAATTCACTTGATTTTAATAATGTAAAAGAAGCTAAAAATGGAAAAGCGGCAATTGAATTATTGCAGAATAGCCTGGATGTTGAATTAATCATCAGCGATTGGAACATGCCTGTAATGGGTGGATATGAATTATTGAAGTGGGTTCGTTCAAATGGAAAAACAAAAGATTTACCTTTCATTATGGCTACAGGCAGGGGAGAAAAAAAAGAAGTCGAAAAAGCATCGGAAGCAGGAGTTTCAAGTTTTATTTCCAAACCATTTAATAAAGATGAACTTTTTGAAAAAATTAATGAAGCATTTGGTGTTAAATCTGAAGAAATAGAACAAAATTCTTTAACACAGGAAACGCGAATAACATCTTCGGGTAAAGTGAAGATAAAAGCTGTTCATATTCAAATTACAGATCATCTGACACTTGGTATATTAAAAAACATGATTAATAAGAACGAATTTTCACCTAAACATTTTGAACTTGAAACCGAATGTTTGCCGAGCTGGAATACAGTTGCAAAAGCATTAGAAAATAAAACTGCGGATGCTGCTTTCATACTGGCTCCGCTTGCAATGGATCTTTACAATTACGGTGTTCCTGTTCGCTTAATTCTATTTGCCCATAAGAACGGAAGCATTTGTGTAAAGAATAAAACAGGCGATGATGTTGCCGGTCCGGAATTCTTTAAAAATAAATCATTTTATATACCACATACTATGTCTATACATAATATGCTGGGACATATTTATTTTAATAATATAGGGCTGAAGCCCAGTGTTACGGGTCAAAAAGATGTTGATATAAACTTTGAAGTAGTTGCGCCTATTAAGATGGGTGAGTTATTGGCGGGAAACGAAGATGCAAGCGGATTTATAGTTGCAGAGCCTTTAGGGACGAAAGCAATTGCTTCCGGATTGGCTGAACTCCAATTTTTATCAAGTGAACTATGGGAAAATCATCCATGCTGCGTTCTTGCAGTCCAGGAAGATTTAATTAAAAATCATCCCGATGCTGTTCAGGAATTTACCAGTTTATTGGTTCAGGCTGGGAAAATAATTTCTCAAAAACCGGGATATGCTGCTGAAGTCGCCGTTGAATTTTTAGACCCTAAAAGGGAACTTGGGCTCAAAGTATCGATTCTTAAAAATGTTCTTACAGAACCAAAAGGAATTAAAACTGATAATCTTTATCCTGTCAAATCCGATCTGGATTTTATTCAGAACTACATGCATGATAAAATGGGTATCGGTTCGGTTATAAATTTGAATGAATTTGTTGATCTTAAATTTGCAGATAAAGCCTGCTCCGAAGGGGACAAGTCTGCTAAGATTAAAATAATTGCCGAAAAAGATTTAACTATTAAGGTACAACAAATTTTAAGTAGGGAAATGGAAACTGAAAAAAACATTCATTCAAAAGAAGCTTTAAATATGGAAGGAAAGTATTTAATATTTATCCTTGACAATGAGCGTTACGGAATTGAGATATTGAAAATTGTTGAAATTATTAAAATGGTTCCGATTACCTGCGTTCCAAATACTCCTGCCTTTGTGAAAGGAGTAATAAATTTGAGGGGCAGTATTGTACCTACAATCGATCTAAGATTAAAAATCGGAATGGATCCGGCGGAATATAGCAGCAAAACAAGAATATTAATCAGCGAAGACGAACGGGACGGAGTAAAAACACGTGTAGGGTTTATCGTAGATGCTGTGGAAGTTATATGCGACGTAAAAGCCGAAAAGATAGAAAGTTCATCATCATTTAACGACCAGGCAGATAATCAGTTTATTTTAGGAGCAGTAAAATCCACTGATGGTATTTACTTGCTGCTTAATCTTCCAATGATTATGGCTCCTGTAAATACCCTCCGAAAAGAGGCAAAAATGAAGGTATTTGTGTAGCACGTGCAGTTCCATAAACCGAATTTGCAACTGAACCGACTATTTAATAAAATATTACCAGTTCATTAAAAACTTTGATTACTAGTTCAAGAACCGTAATTAATTCATTTTTCTTCATGCGATGATCTTTGCAAATACGGGTCGCCTTTTTCATATAATTTTCCCCTGTAATTGAATTTTACAATAAAAAAATATAGTTCCCATTTAGTTAATCGTGGATTTTTCCTTACTATAGCTCTCTTTGATAGCTGAATTGTTAATGAACATAAGGATTTAACTAGTGAAAATTTTTAGAAGTTACTTTTTTGACGCTTCAATTTAATTTGAATATTCTCTATTTTTTGATTAATATCAAATAGCTGACTTTTTATTTTGATTTTTTTATTGTTAATATATTAAAACTATATCAAAAAGATTTCTCTTCACATTAGAAATAACTTTTTTAATTATATCTATTTCACCTTTATATTGATACACTTTATTTTTAGAAAGCATTCTCATCACACTGTTACGCTGCAATATGCTTTCCCAATCAGATATTCTTAAGCTATCGGCAATATCTAATCTGATGTAAAGATGCGGTTGTTCGGCAGTTTCACTTTCTTTATTGAATACCAAAGTAATGTTTTTCTTTTTTAACAGATTGCTTAACCGGGTTCTTAGTCCTTTTTCAAACAAACTGTCGTTTTTAATAACAGTATTCTGATTTTTCAAAATAAGATATGCTTTCAACCCTGTAGGCTTTTGTTATCCTTTTAATTTGAGATTAGTAAACATAAATCCTAAGAATAGGAAAAAGAAAATGAACCCCAATTTATTTTCATTTAAATTCTTTCAATTTATTCGTTTTTTATTTCCATAAAAGCTTCTTCAACAGTATTGCAGACAGGTAGTACTCTGTCAAGTTGTGTTATCTTTATTAAAGTATGAACTTTTTCAGAGGGTGCAACAAGCCTTATTTTCCCTTCATTGGTCTGCAAAATTCGGTTTGCAACAAGCAAAGAGCTTAAACCGGAACTGTCGCATGTTTCAACTTCGCTTAAATCGATAATAAGTTTATTTATACCTGCAACTTTTAAAAGGATTGTAAATTCTCCTTTAACCAACCCGGATATATTCGTATCAAACCGCTTCTCATTCAACTTAAAAACTGTTATATCTCCGACACGTTTTGTCTCAAAATTCATATTAATCCTTTAAAACATTTGCAGGAAATTTAATAAATTTTTATAAAATATTTCCGGATTATCTTCAATATTATCTATTTGAAGGTTGTAAAATTTATCGGAATTGTTTTTTTTAAACCCGATTTTCACCGGTGCGTTTACATAGCAAACCAGCAGGCTGTTGAATAAGTTTTCTTCCTTTTCAAGGTCCATGACTATATCGAATTCCGATCTTACAAATTTTTCTCTTAATCTTTGAGATGGTAGTTTAAGCTTATTTATATCATTCAGGCTAAAATCAACAGCCTCAGAACGGTATTTTTGTGGAATAAGATTAATACGGAAATCCTGTGTGAAGACGACAATTTCTTTATTTAGCCGCTCAAAAAAATTAAGTACTACTAACGCCTTGTTAAAAGATACTTCACTTATAGGCATTAATATTAAAAATTTAAATGAACCCTTTAAAAAATCTTTAAATAATCTTTTTTCTATATAGTTATGTTCTGCTTGTTTATTTACTATGAGATGTGCAATTTTCAGTTTAATTGAATCAAACATATTTTATTACTTTTGGTTCAGGTAATTTATAAAATCTTTTTCCAGTAAAATTTTTACGCCAAGTTTCTTAGCTTTATCTAACTTGGACCCGGCGCTTTCACCGGCAAGTACATAATCGGTTTTTTTGCTGACGGAGGACGTAACTTTGCCTCCCAAAGCTATAATTTTTACTCCGGCATCTTCACGGGAAAAATTGGAAAGTGCACCTGAAAGTACAAAAGTCTTGTTTGTAAAAAAAGAATTTACGGAAGATTTTTTTTCTGATTGAAAATTGAGTCCGCGTTCTTTTAACTTTTTTATAATATTTATATTTTTCTCATTTGAAAAGAATTCTCTTACACTGCCGCAGATACTTGGTCCTATTTCTTGAACTTCCAATATTTCTTCATCCGATGCATTAATTAACGAATCTATTGATAAGAAGTGTTCGGCAAGTTTCCTTGCTGCTCCTGCTCCTACATAGCGGATTCCTAATGCAAAAAGGACTTTTTCAAACGGTTGTTTCGCACTTTCTTCTATGGCATTAAAAAGATTGTCGACACTTTTCTCACCAATCCGATCAATTGTTATTAATTCCTCACGCTTATCTTTTAAATAGTAAATATCGGCATAAGTACGTAGAAATCCCTTCTCAACAAATAATTCAATTAATGATTCACCCAAACCCTCTATATCCATAGCCCCGCGTGAAGCAAAATGTTCAATCCTGCCTTTGATTTGTGCCGGGCACTCTGTGTTTTCACAATAGTAAGCAACCTCACCTTCCGGCTTATAAAGTGGAGTATCACAAACAGGGCAATTTGCGGGAGGTTTTTCAGGTTTACCTTTGTGTTTTCTTTCTCTTAAAATAACTGCTACGACTTTAGGAATTACATCGCCGCCCTTTTCAACAACTACTCTATCACCTATATGGATATCTTTTCTTTTAATTTCATTATAGTTATGTAAAGTTGCCCTGCTTATAGTAGAACCGGATAAAAATACAGGCTCAAGTTCTGCTACAGGCGTAACTGCGCCCGTACGACCGACCTGCCAAATGATTTTATTGATTGTAGTAAATGCCTGTTTTGCTTTAAATTTAAATGCCACTGCCCAACGTGGCGATTTAGCTATACTGCCCAAAATCTTTTGCTGTTTTATGGAATTAACCTTTATTACTGCGCCGTCTATCTCATATTCAAGCGATTCCCTTTTTTTTTCCAATTCACGGCAAGCTTGAAGGGCTTTGTCTATATTTTCACAAAGTTTATGTTCGGGGTTTACATTAAAGTTCAGTTCTTTAAGTATTTTTAAATTTTCAAATTGAGAATCAAATTCTTCTTCCGTACTTATTAGCATATATAAAAATATATTTAACGGACGTTTTGCTACAATTTTCGGATCCTGCATTTTTAAAGTTCCCGCGGCCGAGTTTCTCGGATTAGCAAAAAGCTTTTCCTGCCGCTCTTCTCTTTCTCTATTCAAATTCATGAAATCTTTTATTTTCATAAAGATTTCACCGCGTGCTTCAAAATCAATTAGTTGATATTTAATCGAATCGGGTTTTTGCAACTTGAGCGGTACGGATTTTATGGTTTTAACGTTGGTTGTAATTTCTTCACCGATAACTCCATCGCCTCTTGTAGCAGCGGTCTTTAAATATCCGTTAACATAATTTATGCTTACCGAAGCACCGTCAATTTTAGGTTCGACAATATATTCCACTTTCTCACCATCAGGAAGCCCGCTTCTTACTTTTCTGTCAAAGTCAAAAAGTTCTTTTTCATTATAGGTATTTGCAAGGCTAAGCATAGGAATTTTGTGTTTAATCGGTTTAAAGTCCTTTGTAAGGTCTTTACTTACTCGTTGTGTGGGTGAATCTGGGGTAATGAGTTCAGGGTGTTCTGCTTCAAGCATTTCAAGCTCTTTAACCAGCCGGTCATATTCTTCATCGCCTATAATCGGATCTGCAAGGATATTATACCTGTAATCATGTTCCCTGACAATTTTCCTAAGTTCATCAATTTGCTTTTCAATATTAACTGGCATCGTTCGATTCAAGGATTTGGTGAAGATGTTAAATATTGCAATCCTGTACTATCAATAGAAACATATTTGACTTCGTTCTTATTACCATTGAAGTTTAAGAGTTTATTATTCAACTTGATTTTAATTGCGGCGGCATTACCAATTGTCATCCGGAAATTTTTAAGTCCTTTTACTTCTTTATATGAATTGGAGAAAAGTGTGAATTCTTCACTTTTAGTACCATCGATTAAAATTTTTATCCATGAAACATCATTTGATTCAAGTATCAATGATAGGCTGTCTGATTTCGCCATATAATTTGAATCGCCTGCTACCGGTTTTTGAGTCCCAGTAGTGAAACGCTGCTCGTTATCCTTTTGAACTTGTTCGTACGATTTCTCGGAGACAATTATATCGGAACTTTCCTTTATGAAGGCAAAATAAATAATTACAAAAATGACGCTTATTCCAACAGCCATTCCTATCAATAATTTCTTTTTTTTAGCATGATCAGAAGTTAATTCAGATTGTTGATTTGATGATTCTAAGGCTTCATAGACCGGCGTATAAGATGGTGTATCTGCCGGTAGCTTAGATGATTTTATTTCTTCTTTTTCTTGTTTTATTTTTTTATTATCGTCGTCGGAATTGCCGAACTGATCGTAAGCTTTACCCCTTTTGGCAGTATTAAATTTTTTTAATGTTATCGTTTCATCAAGGTCGACAAGAATTGCATATTCACGTATAAAAGCTTTTATGTATAGTTCCGGTAAAAAAGCAAAGTTGCCGGTTTCAAGATTTTCCAGAAATTTCAAATCAATACGGGTTCTTGCAGCAATCTGCTGTAGGGAGAGTTCTTTTTTTATACGGGCGTCTTTTAGTTCTTCCGAAAATTTATTTAACATTATTCTTCATTATTATTTAATTTTATATTGCTAATAATCTAATAGAATTAACTCTATTGCTGCAGGAAAAAAGTTAATATTTTAAAAAAATTAGAATCTCTTAAGTAAACCATTCGTTAAAAATTTATTCTTCTTTAACAAGTTTAACCGCAAATGCTCCATCCATATGATGAATGTGGGGAAAAGTCTGGATGCAGCCGTTCTCATCAGCAAGTTCTTTCGGCAATACCTCGGAAGCATTTTTAAGTTTGAACTGAGGATGATTATTTAGAAATTTTTTTACTATCTCAAAATTTTCCTCGGGTTCAATAGAGCACGTACTATAGACCATAACACCACCTGTTTTCAATAATGAAGAAGCCTTAACCAGAAGATCATATTGTAATTCAGATATTTTTCTTAGATCGAATAGGTCTTTCTTCCATTTTATATCGGGTTTTTTTGAAAGTGTACCCGAGCCCAGGCACGGTGTGTCGGTAAGTATCCGGTCAAACGGGGCATCGTCATATTCGAGAGCATTAACTTCTATTGTTTTAATGCATTTAATTTCAAGACGCTCTACATTTTTACGCATAATCTGTAATCGGCTGTCGTATCTATCTAAAGCAATAATTTCTCCTTGATCTTGTATAAGTCCGGCGATGTAAGCGGATTTTCCTCCGGGTGCAGCACAAAGATCAAGTATTCTCATCCCCGGTTTTGCGTCTAACAGCCTGCATGCAAGACCTGCGCTTTCATCCTGAATATTAAAGTACCCTTGAATAAAATAATCCCAAGCGGTTATATTTGTTAGGTTTTGAAGTTGAAAGAATTCAGGTAGATATTTTCCCTGATTAAATTTTAAATTTACGGAATTAAGGAGATTCTTAAATTCTTCCGGAGTCGTTTTAAGAGCATTTATTTTGAGTGTAAGATATGGTTTTTCGTTATTTGCCTGAAGAAGTTTTTCAGTCGCTTCTTTTCCGAAACGTTCTAAATATCTCTTAACCATCCACGAAGGATGTGAATAATAAGCGCTTAAATACCCGACGAGGTCTACTTCAGGATCAGGATATCTAATTGCATTTTTACTCCTTATAATGTTTCTTAAAACTGCATTTGTAAAGTCTGCCGGTCTTTGTCCCTGAAGTTTTTTTACAAATTCCACAGCTTCATTTACGATAGCATGATCGGGAATTCGTTCCAGGAACATTATTTGGTAGAGCGCAACGCGCAGAGCGTTTTTTAAGTTAGGTATTGCTTTCGAGAACTGTCCTTTGTAAAAACCGTTTAATATCCAGTCTAACCTACCCATCCATCGAATAACACCGTGGACTATTTCATAAAGCAGCGCTTTATCTTGCCCGCTTAATTCGCTGTTACGCATTTCATTATCGAGAAGCTTTTCAAGATATGCGTCGGTTCGCTCAACTCGGTTCAGAATTTTTACAGCAAGCCCTCGTACTCCCTCATACAAATTTTGGATTTTATGTTCTTCCAGTTGTGTCATATTGAAAACAATAAATCATTTTACAGGAAAATATCGAACAAGATTCTCAATATATTAAAAGAAAAAAGTATTGAAACTATTTTTATTAAAGAGTAAATTAACAATTTTTAACTTAAGATTCTTCCAATATAAGGTTGCAACAAATGCTTATAACGAAAAAAGCCAGTTAGAAACCGGCTTTTTAATTCGAAAAATTCAGAAAAACTTAAATCAAGATATTGCTTACTTGGTTCTGGCGTATTTCTTATTAAATTTCTCAACCCGCCCAGCTGTATCCAATAATTTCTGTTTACCTGTAAAGAACGGGTGTGAACCGCTCGAAATTTCTAACTTTACCAAAGGATAAGTATTGCCGTCTTCCCACTTAATTGTATCGCCTGTCTGAATAGTGGAACGGGTTAAAATTGCAAACTCACATGAAGCATCTTGAAAAACAACCGGCTTGTAATTCGGATGGATTCCTTTTTTCATATTCCTAACCTAACAGTTTTGAATTATATAATTATATTTTAAAATGAAATATAGAAAAGATTGACGTCAATTTCAAAAGATTTAGAACTTAATTTAGGTTAAATATTCCTAAATTCTATCCTTTGGTAAAGATTTGAGCCGAATTTTAAGTTTTTTTCTTAACTCCAATAATCCAATTCATACATCTGGAACAGCAACAAATGGTTTATTATTAGTCAGAAAAATTGACATAACTTGCGGGAACAAATAATTATTTTAAGATTTCAGAAATTAGGATTGTAATAATGGTTTTATCATCTGCGGAAGTAGCCTTGATTGAAAGTTCGGCTTTAAGCAAAGACTGTATGCTTCTATAGAGGTCTCGATTAGAATAGATTTTTCTCGCATTAATGTAGTCTACATAATAATGATAATTTGTACCTACTATTCTTGCAGCCGCCTGCACGGGAACTTTCTTATCGTTCAACTCATTTATCCTTGAGAGTCCCATAAAATATCTTGTAAGCATGTAAACAATATAAGTAGAGCCGGAGCCTTTTTCGAGCATGTTATAGGCAATTTTTAACGATAAAGCTCTGTCCTTTTTTCCTATAGCATTTTGAAGATCAAATATAATATACTCTTTTAAAGAAGTTGATAACGATTTAATCGATTCCAAAGAAATTTCTTTATTTTCATTTAGATACACAAAAATCTTTTCTAACTGGGCTTCCAGCATCTCCCTATTCTCTCCGACAATGTCAATTAACGAATGTGCATTTTCAAAAGATAAAATTTTACCTCTAGCTTTTACAATTCCTATCAGCCATTCGAAAAGACTTTCTCCCTTTAATTCTTTTCCCTCAAATATAAATTTGTTCTCAATCAGACTATTATATGGTTCAGTATCAAGGTTTAAGATGGAGCCGTTATTTATAATTATTAATATTGTGAATTCCGGAGGCGAATTAACGTAGGAAGAAAGTTGTTTTTTATTTTTAATCTTCTCAAATTCTTTTAAAATGATTAGTTTCTTTCCTCTTCCGAATGGGTATGAAGAAGCAAATTCTAATATTTCGTTTAGATCCTTATCTTCACCATAGAATATTTCTTTATCAAAATCAGATTCAATAAAAGGCTTTACAGCTTCTTCAACTAAAGTCGAACCCGTTTCTATTGAATATGAATCCTCTCCTAAAAAGAAATAAACAGGCAATATTTTTCCCTTTATCAATCCGTTCTTAATTTGGCTGATTGAAGGAATATTGATTTTTGCCTTTGGCATAGATTCCTTTGTTTTAATCCCGTTTTAGCTTACGGATAAAATATAGTTCAAAATATTATCAAATATATATGTTTAGTTCCTTTAATATTCGGGACTAAAGGGACGGTTTGAATATTCTTATTTACTTTTTGCTATATGAACAATTGCAACCGAGTCAATTACAACTTTTGTTACCGGCATATCAAAAGGTTTTGTGGTTTTAACTTTCCCAATTTCTTTAACTACATCCATTCCAGCAATAACTTTGCCAAAAATCGTATAATGATAGTTTAAATAAGAAGTTGCCGCCAACGTAATAAAAAACTGGCTTCCATTAGTGTTTGGCCCCCGGTTAGCCATTGCAAGTACTCCAGCAGAATCGAATTTAATATCCTTATTAAACTCGTCGTCAAAAAACCCGCCCCAGAGACTTTCCCCGCCGGTACCATTTCCATTTGGATCTCCGCCTTGAATCATAAAGTTATCTATTACCCTATGGAATGTTAATCCATTATAATATCCCTTTTTAGCCAGACCGATAAAATTATCTGATGCTTTGGGAGCAACCAGGGGTAGTAATTCGCATTCAATGGTTCCCATATTTGTGTTAATTTGCGCAACAATTATTGAATCTGGTGATATTGTTGAATCGCTCATTGATTTTCCTTGTCTGTTTTGATTACATCCTAATACTAAAGTAGTTAAAAAAAGGACTATTAATAATATTTTTTTCATATGACCTCCTAAGGCTGAATTATGTGTGTTGAAAGTAGAACAAGTATAACAATTCCAATTGTTATCCGGTAGTAAATGAATACAAAAGTAGTATTGTGTTTTAGATATTTCAGCAACAAATCTATTGATAGATAACCGAATATAAAAGCAAAAATGGTTGCAACTACCATATATAATGTCATACTGGGATTTAAAAATTTTCTTGCTTCATAAAGCTCTAAAAGACCGCTTGCTAACACTGCCGGGATGCTTAACAAGAAAGAGAATCTTGCAGCAGTCTCTCTGTTTAATCCAAGAAATAAACCTCCGGTTATGGTTGTGCCGGAACGGCTTGAACCGGGTATTAATGCACAACATTGCGCTACTCCTATCCAGAAAGCATCCCATCGTGTTATATCGTTCATTCCTTTTTTTAACTGAGCAGTTTTCTCTGCAATAGCTAAGATAATTGCCAGCCCAATCAAACTGCAAGCAATAACATAGAGATTTTTCGTCAGGGTACCTTCAATTACTTTCTCCAATGATTTACCTATAATTCCGACCGGTATAGAACCAATAATAATGAGCCATCCCAATTTAGAGTTTAGCTTTTGTTCGGAAAATTTTACCCTGTGTTTTAAATTTTCGTTTATAAATTCAAAAATAATTTTCCGTATATCATTTCGGAAATAAATGATAACTGCTATAAGAGTTCCAAGTTGTATCACTGCAATAAACGCAGTCCATTCTTCCGGTCGTTGATTGGAAATAAGATTAAATAATTTTCCAAAAAGCGTTAGATGTCCTGTACTGCTTATTGGTAAAAATTCGGAAAGACCCTGAATAATTCCAAGAAGAATTGCCTCAAATAAATTCATTAAACCTCCTAAAAAATGTAAGATACTCCAAGATGAATGCCTGCAGAAAGAGAATTAAAATTTACATTCTGATTATTATTAGGGTTAACTAAATACAAATTGCCATTTTTAGGCGTTCCATTAAAATCGTATCCTAAGTCTACTCCAATATTAGCAAAAAGTTTATCGCTCAAAAGTGTATTCCCCTCTGCTTTAAAGATAAATCCAAAGCCAACTGAGTTATAAGTCGCAGAAGGTGAAGCCGGCATTTGCTGATCTACATTGGTGAAACAAGGTCCTATCCCTCCTCCAAATTTAAAATTGTATCCAGAGCCCTTAATAACATAATAATTAACAAACTTTGGCATTAGGAAATCATAGCTTAACTTGTACACACCGGGATTATATGAAAAGTTGTATGAATTTAGCAAATAAGAAAAATCCAAACTTATTTCATAGCTGTCATTTACAAAATATCCCGCTTCACCTGAAAAAACTATAGAAGAATTAAAAACTCCAAGCTGTTGATTTGATGGAGCGAAGTTTTCATTTAAATAATCAATAAGCGATGGAGTACTTACGACCGAAATTCCCATTCCTATGCGGAAATCATACTGTGCATATGATGTCCCCATAATCATAACGACAGAAATAACTAAATATATGTATTTTCTCATTTTCCTTTATTAGTTTCGATAATTTTGAAGAGACTCTCGTGTCGTTTATTTAATAACAAGAAAAAGAAAAGCGCAGTAAAAATAAACAAAAAGTAAGAAATAAAATGTGTCAGAACTGCGTATGCTAAACTTTTAGGCTGAGGAAAATGAAATAATAAAGTCAGGATGGCCGTAGCCAGTGCATGGTATGAACCAAGTCCGCCGGGTGTTGGAATAATTACACCAATCGAGCCGATACTCATTAAAACCCATGCCATTGCAAATGTGACATTACCTTGCATCCCTAAAGTATAGAACCCAAGGTAAGAATTTAAAGCATAATTCAACATTATCATAATGCTAAGTATGATTGTAAATATATAATTTTTTGTTCCTTTTAAACTTGAGAAGCCTTGTATAAGCATTTCAAAAACATGCACTGATTTGTGAGCCATTTTTTCCGAAAATAATCCAAGAACTTTTGTAACAGAGCTGTAGAATTTATCTTTATAATGAACGATAAGAAATAGGGCAAAGAATGTCAGCATCATAAAAAATGTTGTAAGATAAAGAGCGGTTTTTAACCAGGGAAAATTTATGTAAATGCTTTTACTCCATATTATTGCAGAAAGCATAACTGCCAGGCAAAAGAATATTACATCAATAATTCTTTCAAGAATAACGGTTCCAAACATCGAAGAACGGGATAAATCCTCCCACTTACCAATTAATACGGCACGGGTAATTTCGCCGAGACGTGGAACTACACAGCTTACGCCATAACCAATCATAATTGAACCGAAAAGATTTTTTAAAGATATATCCTTTTTTACGGAACTAAGTATAACTTTCCACCTTAATGCTCGCAAAAAATGCGATGTCAGATATGAGATGATTAAAATAATGATCCAGAAGATGAAAGCATGGGATAAATATTGCAATACCTGATGAATGTCTACACCACGGAAAGCAATATATAAAAAAATAACAGCAAGTAGAATTGAAAATATGTATTTCAATGAACTCTTTATAAGTTGTACCGGTTTTTTCTTATCGGAGGTCAATAATTTTGCTTCCTTTAGGAGGAGAAAAAGTAAATGTTGAAGTACTAAGATCTTTATTTAGTTGGTAGTTTGAAAATTCTATTTGAACTTGATAATTGTTTTGATCTGTTAAATTTATTTTTTGGATCAAATTATCTGAGTTTATATAAATTTTTGCATTTTTAAAACTTAAATTTGATTTAATTGGGAAAAGATTTAAAATATTTGTACCATCTTCTTTCTCTGTAGTTAAAGTACAGTGAGAAGGGTAATCATTTATAATATTTTTCAATGATATAATTGAAGGATCGCCCGGGTTATAATTACTGATGATAACTTTTTTCTCTTTTTTATTATAACTCCAATTCGTTTTTCCATCTGATACTATAGTCAAATTTTTTAATTCTAATCTCATCTTATTAACTTTCCCATAAAAAAATTTCCCGGTTATTGTCACTTTACTGTTTGAAATTTGCCGGAAATTGGCTGAAAGATCGGAAATTGTGTCAAACTTGTTCTGAAGTAACTTAACTAATTCTTGTCCGCTGTCAAATGCAAATAAAGAAGAAATAATAATAAATAAAAATGTAATTAGTATGGAAGTTCTTTTCATATAATCAAGAATTATAATATTTAACGCCGGAAATTCATTAAAATTGTTTTATAAAAGAATATGGGAAAACTATAATTTCACATCAGTACAAAACCGCGTCCAATTGTCTTAGAGGGATCTTAAAATAGACTCAAGCTGTTCATCGTTTTCTACAAGAACAGTTCTTGCTTTACTTCCGTCATTTGGACCGACTATACCGGCTTCTTCAAGTTGATCGACAATCCTTGCTGCCTGGAGTATCCGAGTTTCAGCCTACGTTGTAAAAGTGAAACGGACCCCTGCTGATGCCGCACAATTACCCTTGCAGCGTCTTCAAACATAGGATCAAGGTCTGCCAAAAAACCGCCGGCCGAATCTTTCTTCTTATCATAAAGTGAAGGAAGAAAATATGGTTTTGAAAAACCCGGTTGTGAATAAATATAATTTGTTAATTTTTCTACTTCTTCGGTAGAAATAAAAGCATTTTGTATCCTTATTGGTTTTGGTGACCCCGTAGGAAGGAACAGCATGTCACCGCGTCCAAGAAGCTGTTCTGCACCGTTCATATCAAGTATTGTACGTGAATCAATTTTTGTTGCAACCTGATAGGCAATTCTTGCACTGAAGTTTGCCTTAATAACACCGGTAATGACATTTACCGAAGGGCGTTGTGTAGCTAAGACCAAATGAATACCTACAGCTCTGGCAAGCTGTGCAAGACGTGCAATAGGCTCTTCAACCTCTTTCCCGGCTGTAATCATTAAATCAGCAAGTTCATCAATTATGACGATCAAATATGGGATTGGATGGTGCTTAATTTCATCGGTATCCTTTGGCCTCTTTTTAGGGTCATTAATTTTTTGGTTGTAATCAACAATATTTCTTACGCCTGCTTTAGCAAGTTTATCGTACCTCTTTTCCATTTCGTATTCAACGGACTTTAGCAGTATAACTGCATTTTGCGGGTTAGTTATTATTTCCTCTTCAAGGTCAGGCGAAACAGCTAGATAATGACGGCGCAGTTTATTATAAAAAGAAAGTTCGATTTTTTTAGGGTCTATCATTATCAGCTTTACTTCAGAGGGCTGTTTAGAATAAAGCAAGCTGGCGATAATCATATTAATTCCGACACTTTTACCGGAACCAGTCGATCCGGCAATAAGCAAATGCGGCATTTTCGAAAGATCGGCTCCATATACTTCGCCATTAATTTGTTTTCCCAAAGCAATCGGAAGTTCGTATTTGAAATCTGATATTTTACTAAGCACGGAACGTGCATTGACTAATGAAGCTTCGGCATTAGGAATTTCCACTCCTATTGCGCTTTTGCCCGGAATGGGAGCTATTATTCTGATTCCTTTTGCTGCAAGAGCAAGTGCTATATCATGTTCGAGGCCGACAATACGGCTTATCTTAACACCCGGAGCAGGCACTATTTCGTAAAGTGTAACAACGGGTCCGGGAGTTACAGAAATATCTTTAATATCAATGTCAAATAATTTTAACTTCTCTTTGAGAAGTTCAGCGTTTCGTTTAAGTTCTTCTTCGGCAACCTTAAAGTTTTCTTTGGGAATTGGCTCCAGTAAATCAAAACCCGGTTTATTGTAATTTATTTTTTCTTCCCATTGGTTAGGGAGTTCGGCTTCTTTATCTTTATCAATTTCTTTAGCGGGAATCTCTCCCGTTTTTCCTAAATCTACTTTTTTCTGTTCTTCATTTTGTATCTCATTTACGTGCTGCTTGGCAGGAAGCTCATCTTTACGAATAATTCTTATCCTGGTTTGCTCCTTTAGTTCGCTTTCTTTTAATTCTTCTGAAGAGGGATTCTTGTTTTTTGCAAAAAGTTTTTTCTTGTTTCTTCCTAGTTCTCTGATTTTGTCAAGATTTGAGTCGTTATCATTTTGGATCGAACCTTTCGACGATTCAACCATACCTTCTTTTGACAAACGTGTAAAAATAGATTGCAAAAAATGAAAAATATTTTCTACTTTAATATCAAATGCAATAATCAGCAAGATAATTGCTGCGGCAAAAATAAATATTATACTGCCAATTCCTCCAAGCAAATGGCTAAGAGATAAGCCAAGGTAGTCTCCTACCGAACCGGAAAGTTCATAAACATCCTGAAAAATCTGGAAATGAGTTCTGAAAATTCCGAAAAAAGATGATAGCAGTAAACCGGAAATCAACAGGAAATTGGATACATTAATTAGCCTTCGGTAGCTGCTTTTATTGAATAATGAAAATCCCCAGGCAAATAATAAAACCGGGAAAATAATTGAAAAAATTCCAATCGTTGAGTTTATAAAAAAATCGGAAGCATAAGCTCCAAAGATTCCAAGCCAATTCCTGGTGCTTTCCACTTTTTGGTTGAAATCGGAATTTGCGCCGAACGTTTTAAATAAATCAGAGAAACTGTAGCCTAAATTAGCTTTATCAAACCGGGAATAAGAGATAATGCTTAACAGAATAAAAATAGAAAATAAAATAAATAATATGCCGAAAATTTTTTTCTTCTTTCCAGCGAATATTGATGGATGATCTTTTCCGATAGCCGGCTTATTTGGTTTAACCTTTTTCTTCATGGATAACCCTAATCAGTTTTGTCATTTGACCCGGATTGAGTAGAATTTGCATTACCCGGTAAGAGTTTTATAGCTTGCCCATGAAGATATGGAATTGCGCTTGAATTGTTCAATTTACTACAAAACGCTAAATCTTCTTCAAAACCGTTTTCAATAAGAAGTTTTCCATGTTCGGTATCTCGCATCATATTTAAAATGTTCTTACCGAAGGATTTACCTAATGCCTGGCTTGCTCTTGCAGAATCAAAAAGAATTAAATTATTATTGATTTTTTCAATCTCGGAAATTAATTTCCCGGCGCAGACAGAATCTTCCATCGAAAAATTATTTAATCGTCCCGAACAGATAATTTCCAAATCAGAATTTAACGATGCAAGATGTTTTGCGAGTGCCGAGATGTTTAAAAATGCACATATAAAAAGTTCGGAAGAAAACTTTGCTTTAGCAATTGCTTTTGTTCCGTTGGTTGTGTAAAGAACAACTGATTTTCCGGAGACTACATTTGATGAATATTCAAGAGGAGAGTTCCCCAATGCAAAACCTTCTATCTTTTTTGTATTTCGCTCACCGCCTAAAAGAGTCTGCCAGCCAAACATGCCGCCGGAAACTTTTACTGCAAATTCAACCGTGCCGACAGGTATAATTTCTTTAGCGCCATTTTCCAATGCCGTAATTATTGTTGTTGTAGCGCGGAGGGCATCAATTACTACTGAAGTCTTGCCGGAGAAATAAAGTTCATCTACACTTACAGGTGAAAAGAGTACATTTATCTTCATATTTTTTATTTACTGTCTAAATCTATTTTATAACAAAAGGTAGTTTTACAATTTTTGCCGGAATCTCTTTGTCACGGATCAAGAAATTAATTTTTGTGTCTAAATTTGCATATTTCGAATCAACATATCCAAGTGCTATTGGTTTGTTGAGAATAGGACTTACTGTACCACTTGTTATTAAACCGATTTTTTTACCATCCACAGTCAAATCATAGCCATTTCGTGGGAATGCTTTCTCGTCTGAAATAAGAGGGACTAATTTCCTTTGTATGCCATTCGCTTTTATCTTCAATAAGGCTTTTTTACTAATAAAATCATTTTTATTTAATTTTGTTATCCAACCTAAGCCTGCTTCAAATGGATTTGTGCTTTTATCAATATCATTGCCATAAAGACAAAAACCCATTTCAAGTCTTAGAGTATCTCTTGCTCCAAGTCCTATTGGCTGTATATCAAATTCTTTCCCCGTTTCGAAAATTTTACCCCAAATATCTTCGGCTGCTTTTTCATCACCTTTGAAATAAAGTTCGTACCCTGTTTCACCGGTATAGCCGGTTCGGGAGATGAGTACATCATAACCTTCAATCTTTGCTTCAAAAAAGTGATAATATTCAAGGTTAAGTTGTTTACTGCATACGCTTTGTACTACTTCTTTTGATTTAGGACCCTGAACTGCAATCAAAGAATATTCATCGCTTTTATTTTCAATTTTAACATTGAACTTATTATTCTGAAGCATCCAGTTAAAATCTTTTTCGATGTTAGATGCATTTATTACCAGCATAAATTGGCCATCTGGCAACTTATAAATAAGCAAATCGTCAATGATGCCGCCATCAGGGTAGCACATTGCTGAATACTGCACTCTGCCTGGAAATAGCTTGGAAGCATCATTTATTGTAATATACTGGATAAAGTCGAGTGCTTTATCTCCAGATATAAATATTTCACCCATATGGGAGACGTCAAAAACACCTACCGAATTACGGACTGCCTTATGTTCGTTTAATATTGATGCGTACTGAACAGGCATAAGAAAACCGGCAAACTCAACAATTTTGGCGCCGAGTTTTTTGTGTACGCTATAGAGTTTTGTTCTTTTCATTTTTTTATTTTATTTATTTGGGTTGAGTTTATCCCAGTCCTTTAAGAATTTATCCAATCCAAGATCAGTAAGCGGATGATTGAATAATTTATTAATTACATCAAACGGCATGGTACAGACATCAGCCCCAATCATTGCAGCATCAACTAAATGCAGTGGATGACGGATACTTGCAACAAGAACCTGAGTTTCATAATTATAATTTCCATATATCTGCACTATCTGTGAAATTAATTCCATGCCGGAATGACTTATATCATCAAGCCTTCCGACAAAGGGGCTTATATAGGTTGCGCCTGCTTTCGCAGCAAGTAAAGCCTGTGATGGTGAGAAACAAAGGGTTACATTTGTTTTTATTCCCTCATCGCTTAAAGATTTAACAGCTTTTAAACCTTCTTTAATAAGCGGGACCTTTACAACAATATTCTTATGAATCTTAGAATATTCTATTGCTTCCTTCATAATACCAATATAGTCCGTTGAAATTACCTCAGCGCTTACAGGCCCATCGACTATTTCCAGAATTTCGTCAAGAAGTTTTCTGAATTCCTTTCCTTCTTTTGAAACAAGTGAAGGATTAGTTGTAACTCCGTCTAAAATGCCTAATGCTGCGGCTTCTTTAATTTCATTTATGTTGGCTGTATCTATAAAGAATTTCATTTGATATTCCTCTTTATCTTTTTTAAAAATATTATCGTAATTCTAAAATTCCGACTTTATTGGCTAAATAACTTCGTCGGTTAACTCTTTTTGTGTTTTATTCGAGAAAAATTTTACCTGGCCAAGAGGCATATTGTCATCTTCTTCGATTTTTAATCGGATGCCGTATTTGAAACGAAACTTAAAGAAAGTAATTTTTCCAAATTTTAACTTTGCAGCCAATGTCGGGTGGCATTTAACGATAATTGATCTTTCTTTTGATTTAGTTTTAAATTTTTTAATCCATTCCTCTATATCATAAACTAAATGGGAATGTTTTGTGAGCAAACCTGTACCCAAACAGTAAGGGCATACTTCCTTCATTGCCTGCATAATATTTTGCCTGATCCGTTGCCTTGTTATTTGAACGAGCCCAAAATCCGACATTGGAAGAACAGATACTTTTGCCCTGTCTTTGCGGAATTCCTTTCTCAACTCGTCGTATATTTTTTTGCGGTTCTTTTCATCTTCAAGATCGATAAAATCTATAACAATTATTCCACCTATATCTCTCAAACGAAGTTGTCGGCAGATTTCTCTTGCAGCTTCCAAATCCGTTTTTAATGAATTCAATTCTTGTTCTTTACTTTTTGCATACCTGCCGCTGTTAACATCAATTACTACCATGGCTTCCGTATGTTCAATAATCAAATAACCGCCGCTGGGTAGCGAAACCCTTCTTCCCATTAGTGTTTTTATCTGTTCTTCAATCTTAAAAGCATCAAAAATTGAGTTACCTGATTTGAATGATTCTATTTTATCTGCAAGACTGGGCTGAATTAACTCTACATAATTCTTTATTTGTTTGAATAATTTTCTTGAATCAATGAATACTTTTGAAATATCGGGAGTAAATAAATCCCTGATAACGCTTGAAGTAGTATTTAGATCCTGATATATTAACGAAGGTGGGGTTTCAGATTTGATTGTTGTCTGAATTTGTTCCCATGTATTCACTAAATTTTTAAGATCATCTCTAAGCAATTCCTCGTCTTGATTTCTCGCTACTGTTCTGATGATAAGTCCAAAGTTTTTAGGAAGAATGCTTCTTGCAATATGCCTTAAACGCCGTCTTTCTTTATATTCTGAAATCTTCTTAGATACCCCTACCTTATTATCGAAAGGAAGCAATACACAAAATCTTCCAGGCAAAGAAACCGAAGAAGTGACCCGGACGCCTTTATTATTTACGGGTTCCTTTGTAATTTGAATTAAAATTTCCTGCCCTTTGTACAGTTTAGGAATTACATTATGGGCAGGAATTTCTTTGCGTATCTCTTTATTGGGAGCATTTGAAGTATCTTCTTTTGAGGCTAAATCGTCATCTTCATCGTCCACTATTTCGGAATCTTCTCCCAGCATATCTTGAAATTGCTGCGTACGTGCACCAATATCCGAAAAATGCAGAAAGGCGTCGTGTTTCATGCCGATGTCAATAAAGGCCGCCTTTATCCCCGGTAAAACTCTGGCAACTTTCCCTAAATAAATATCACCGACCATACGTCGGTTTTCAGGGTAATCAACAAAAAAGTCGACTAAGTTCCCATCTTCTGTAATTGCTACGCGTGTTTGCGTAGTAGATGAATTGATAATAATTTCTTTTATCATATAAAACAAACTCTTCTAATGAAAAATTATATTTCATGTTAAAAATTCTATATACATCTCCAGTAGTTCCGAGATAATTTCTTCGGAATGCTCCGATTTGAGGGGGCATTTCTAAAGGAAACAAATACAAGCTCGTTTCATGGATAAGACCAAAAAATATCATAAGTCCATTTTCCTCATGGTTTGTCCTTCCCTTGGTCTGCATATCAATAAATAAACATAGAAGAATAATTATGTTAAAATGTACTTTATCCACAATGAGTCCGTTTAATTAAATATAAACCTAATTTTCGATAAAACGAAAACTTAACAATAAAAATAAAATCCACAGTGTTATTCTCATATCACCAAAGTTTTTATTCAGGTTTGTAGCTGTGTTTAATAAAAATTTTGAAACAGAATTGAATCTGCCTCGATAAAAAATTAATTTTTTGTAGCTGACTGAACGTCCTGACCATTCTCTTTTAGTAGTTCTTTCCTGCTAAGCGAAAATTTACCGTTTTCAATTTTAATTAATTTAACTGTAACTTTATCACCTTCTTTGAAATAATCGTTTACTTTGTTTACTCTCTTGTTGTCTATTTGAGATATGTGTAATAAACCTTCCTTACCCGGAAGAATTTCAACGAATGCTCCGAAATCCATTATTTTTGTTATGACGCCGTCATAAACTTCGCCAACTTCGGGAGTTGCCGTCATTTTCTTAATATATTCTTTACACTTTGCAGCGCTTTCTTTATTCGGTGATGCGATATTTATTGTACCGTCGTCGTCAATATTTATATCTACACCGAACGTCCTTTGCATACCCTGTATGGTCTTCCCACCTGGGCCAATGATTAAGCCAATTTGATCTTGTTCAACCTTCATTGTAATTAATCTTGGAGCAAAAGGTGATAGAGACTCTCTCGGCTTGCTGATAGCTTCATTCATTATCCCAAGAATATGGAATCTGCCCTCTTTTGCTTGCTTAAGAGCGGTTTCTATAATTTCAAATGAGATTCCTTTTATTTTTATATCCATCTGAAAAGCTGTAATTCCTGCGGAAGTTCCGGCAACCTTAAAATCCATATCACCAAGGTGATCTTCGTTTCCGAGAATATCTGAAAGAACAGTAAATTGTTCACCTTCCTTCACAAGACCCATAGCAATACCCGCACATGCCTTTTCTATAGGAACGCCAGCATCCATCAATCCAAGTGAACCGGCGCAAACAGTCGCCATTGAAGAAGAACCGTTTGATTCAAGTATATCTGAAATTAATCTGACTGTATATGGAAAAACATTTTCCGACGGCATTAATAATTTTAATGCACGTTCTGCAAGGTTTCCATGACCAATTTCCCGTCTGCCGACACCGGACATCCTGCCAACTTCACCTACGCAAAACGGGGGGAAGTTGTAATGAAGCATAAATTTTTTAGAATACTCATCAATCAAGCCGTCAATTGTTTGCTCGTCGTTTTTTGTACCAAGCGTTACTGAGCAAAGGCTTTGAGTTTCTCCGCGTGTAAATAATGCCGAACCATGTGTTCTCGGCAAATTGCCCAGTTCAATTGAGATCTGGCGAATTTGTTTTGTATTCCTTCCGTCAAGACGAATTCCTTCGGAAAGAATTCTGCTTCGCATTATATTCTTTTCAAGATCATGAAGAATTTCACTAATAACTTTTTCATGTTCAGGGTATTTTTCTTTTAATTCTTCTTGGACTGAGTTCGTTAACTCTTTATTCTTAGCAGCTCGTTCTTCTTTTGAAAGAATAGAATGAACAACCTCTTTGAACTTTTCGTAAGCAAGATTGTAAACATCCTTTTTAAGCGCTTCATCAACCTCCGTTGCTATTATTTCTCTTTTGGCTTTACCAGCTACTTCCCTTAGCTCTACCTGAAGCTGGACGAGCTTCTTTATTCCGTCATGGGCAAATTTGAGAGCATTGAGAATATCTTCTTCACCTATTTCTTTAGATTCACCCTCAACCATCATAATAGAATCGGCAGTACCTGCGACTATAAGTTCAATAGCGCTCTCTTTGAGCTGCTGGAGCGTTGGATTAAGAATGAATTGATTATTTATTTTAGCAACCCTGACTTCAGCGGCCGGACCGTCAAACGGAATATCTGAGATAGTAAGAGCAGCCGAAGCCCCAACTGCTGCGAGAACATCCGCATCATTTTCACCATCGTGTGAATATACAAACGCGATAATCTGGGTTTCATTATTAAATTTTTTTGGAAAAAGAGGTCTTATTGGTCTGTCAATTAATCTTGAACTTAAGATTTCTTTTTCTGTCGGTCTGCCTTCTCTTTTAATGTAACCGCCGGGGAATTTTCCAGCAGCCGAAGTCCTTTCCTTATATTCTACCTGCAGCGGAAAAAAGTCTTGATCACAATTATCTTCTTCTGCAGCAACAGCGGTAACCAATACCATTGTGTCTGCATATCTAACCATTACTGCACCATTGGCTTGCTTAGCATATCTGCCTGTCTCAATCGAAAAGATTTTACCGCCGATTTCAACTTCTTTTTTAATTATCATTTTATACCTTTTTACTTTCTAATATTCAATTCTTTTATAATAGATCTATATCTTTCAATATCTTTCTGTGCCAGGTAATCTAGGAGTCTCCTTCTTTTTCCAACCATCATCATTAGACCGCGCCTGGAATGATGATCTTTTTTGTGTACGTTAAAGTGATCGGTAAGTTCATTTATCCGTTTTGTTAGTAGAGCAATTTGAACTTCTGATTTGCCGGAGTCTTTTTCACTTTTTCCGTAATGCTTTACAATTTCAAGTTTTTCTTCTTTAGTCATTATCTCTATCCTTGTATTTTATTATACGATATAACCCCAGAAAATACCGGAGTCAATTAATTAAAAATTTATTTTACTAGTTTATTTACTATTTCAAACCCGATTTCTTTATCCTTGTTCATTTGAAAAATTAATTCTTCGGCTGAAGAAAATTTTTCTTCACCCCGTATTCTTTCTAAAATATTTACGGTTATAGTATAACCATAAATATTTTTTTTAAAATTATATATGTAAACTTCATTTGTCAATTGACCGTCATTATAAAAAGTTGGTCTTTTACCAATACTCATCAGTCCAAATTGCTTATTACCTTCAATGATAATTTCAACAACATATATTCCTATAGAAGGCATTAGTTTATTATCATTATCTAACTTAGTATTAGCAGTTGGAAAACCAAGTGCCCTTCCTCTGCCGTCACCTTTAATAACTGTTCCTCGGAAAGAATAATATCTTCCAAGAAGCTTAGTGGCAGTTTGCATATCACCGTCAATAATAGCCTTCCTGATCTTACTGCTGCTAACATTTAATCCCTCTTCTGAAACAGCATCAACTTTAGTTACGCGAAATCCGTATTTTGAGCCTAATTCTATCAGCGTATGTTCATCACCGTCACGCTCCTTACCGAAATGATGATCATGACCAACTACAATTTCCTCTATACCGATTTTACCTATAATATAGCTCTCAAAGAATTCTTCGGAGCTTAGTTGCGAGAATTCTTTCGTGAAATTTATAATAAGAACATCATCTATATGCAAGCTTTCTAAAATTTCCAGTTTTTCATACGGAGAATTCAGAAGTTTAATGCTATTACCGGATAAAACATTTCTTGGATGGGTATCGAAAGTAATAATTAAACTTCTTCCGCCGTTTAGAGTGGCTTTTTTAACCACAGTCTCTATAATTTTTTTATGCCCTAAATGAATTCCATCGAAAGTGCCTAATGTCAAAATGGTATTTTTATTTTTTTTAAATTCCAATAAGTTATTAAACACTTTCATAATAGCATTTTATGTAACTAAAGTTTATAAATATATATTTTTTTTAACTTAAAACGAAATTTAGAATTAATGAAAACATTCAGAAAAAATTCAAATTTCAATAAATTTGCAAATTTCATTATTTAATTTTTTTTGTAAATTCGTTAGTAAACTCGTTTGTATCAAGTGCATCCTCTACGCAATAATTTCCTATTTTTGTTCTTCTTAATGAGCTTAATAACCCTCCGCAGCCTAGTTTTTCACCAAAATCATTAGCTATTGATCTTATATAGGTTCCCTTAGAACACACAATCTCAAAATCGATGTAAGGAACTGAGATATTCGTTATGTTAAAACTGTATATAGTTATTTCCCGCGGTATTCTTTCTATAGTTTTGCCTTTTCTTGCAATTTTATAGAGTGATTTTCCATTGATTTTTACTGCTGAATACATGGGTGGAATTTGAGCCATTTTACCAATAAAAGAATCCCTTACATCAAGAATCAGTTTATGGGAAATTCCTTCCGTAGAATTACTTGCGCATATTTCCGTCTCTAAATCCATTGAGGGAGAAGATATTCCCAGTACGATAGTACCGATATAAGTTTTTTCAAAATCTTGATATTTTGTTATTTCCTTAGTTTTTTTACCTGTGCAGATAATTAACAACCCCGAGGCCAGTGGGTCAAGTGTTCCTGCATGACCGACTTTTTTTACTCCTGCTGCCTGTCTTATTTTATAAACAACTTTAAATGAAGACCAGCAGATTGGTTTATCGATAAGAATTACTTCGCCGGATTGAAAATCAAATTTGGAAAAGTTACTCGTTGCCTTTGTTATCATTTTCGTGGATCTTCTTTATTAAGCCTTCTATCTTTTCAACATAATCCAGTGTATCATCTATAAAGAATTTTAATTCCGGAATAAATTTTATTCTGATTCTTGAGGCAAGCTCAGACCGGATATAACCCGAAACAGATTTAATTCTTTCCAGTGCTGCTTCGCGTTTGTCTTTTTCTAAGACCGACAAATAAACCTTTGCGATTTTTAAATCATGGCTAACCTTAACCGAAGTTATTGTGATTAGTCCAAATGAAGAAAAATGAAACTTATCCTGCAGTTTGTACAAAAAAATTAGACTGATTTCTTCTTTTATCAAATGTTCAACTTTATCAATTCTGTGCGTCATTACAAAAACACCTTTCCAACAAACGAACTAATTAACAAGCCAATACTATCCTAATTATTCAAAGCATACAATTGATTTTGCTACACTAACTTTTTCTTAGTTTCTATAATTTTAAATGCTTCAATAATATCGCCTGCTTTTAAATCGTTAAAATTAGCAATATTTAAGCCGCATTCATAACCGGAATCAACATCTCTGACATCATCTTTAAAGCGTTTAAGGGAAGCAATTTCACCTTCATGAATAACAATACCTTCCCGAATTAGGCGTACCTTACTATTTCTTGAAATTTTACCATCCTGAACATAGCAACCTGCAATTGTTCCGGACTTAGGAATTTTAAATGTATCTCTTATTTCAAGCGTTGCAGTTATTTCTTCAGACAGTACCGGTGATAATAATCCTTCGAGGGCTGATTTAACTTCATTTATTGCATCATAAATTACATTATATAAACGAATATCAACATCTTCTGATTCAGCCAGTTTTCTTGCATTAAGGTTTGGCCTTACGTGGAATCCTACTATAATTGCATTAGATGCAGAAGCTAAAATAACATCGCTTTCGGAAATTCCTCCTACACCTTTGTGAATTACCCTGACAATTACTTCTTCGTTTGAGAGCTTCATTAATGAATCGGATAACGCTTCTACAGAGCCGTCTACATCGCCTTTTACTATTAATGGGAGCTCTTTTACACCCCCAATGCTTATTTGTTTGGCAATTTCGTCCAAAGTAATGTGATGAACCTGTTTCTGATCCTGTTCACGTTTAAGTTGTTGCCTTTTTAAACCAATTTCTCGTGCCATCCTATCAGAATCGACAACCACAAGAGTATCACCCGCTTGTGGTGAACCTTCAAATCCAAGTACTTGAACAGGAGTAGAAGGAGGAGCTTCGAAAACTTTATTCCCTCTTTCATCAAACATGGCTCGAACTTTACCCTGGTAAATACCGGCTATAAAAGGATCTCCGATTTTCAATGTGCCTTTTTGCACAAGAATTGTACCTGTAATTCCACGTCCTTTATCTAATTCCGATTCAACCACAGCCCCACGTGCTTGGCGATCCGGGTTGGCTTTTAGATCTAATATTTCAGCTTCAAGCAGAATTTTTTCAAGCAAAAGGTCAATATTAAATCCTGTTTTGGCGGATATTTCAACGCATTGATATTTTCCCCCCCAGTCTTCAACAAGGATATTTCTTTCAGCCAGTTGTTGCTTAATTCTTTCTATATTAGCGCCCGGTTTATCTACCTTATTAATTGCTATTACTATCGGTACACTAGCTGCTTGAGCGTGGTTTATAGCCTCGACTGTTTGGGGCATTACCGCATCATCCGCTGCTACAACAAGAATAACGATATCCGTTAATTGGGCGCCGCGTGCACGCATTGCGGTAAAAGCTTCATGACCGGGAGTATCTAAAAATGATATAAATTTCCCTTTCCCAACGTCAACTTTGTAAGCTCCGATATGCTGAGTAATACCGCCGGCTTCACCTGCAACAACGTTGGTTCTCCTGATATAATCTAAAAGAGAAGTTTTTCCATGATCGACATGACCCATAATGGTAACGACGGGTGAGCGGAATATTAAAGTTGATGGGTCATCAGCTTTATCTTCAAGAGCATCCGATGTATATTCTTTCTGAAATTCTACTTCAAATCCATATTCATCCGCAACAAGAGTAATAGTCTCAACATCAAGCCGTTGATTTATTGAAACCATCAGTCCCAGTTCTATACATTTAGCGATTACATCACTAACTGAAACATTCATCAAATTAGCAAGTTCGTTAACTGCAATAAATTCTGTGACGGTAATTTTATTCAGATCGAGAGCTTTCAATTCTAATTTTCGTTCTTCTTCAGCTTCTCTTTCTCTTCTTTTCTTTTTACGCTGACTGGCTCTTCCGGAAACTACTGAATCATCCATGCTAAGAAGCGTTTTCCTGATCGCTTCTTTAACTTCCCGCTGATCTATTTCAAATTTTTTAATTCTTTTTTTCTTTTTAGAAACTAAAGGTTCATCCGAAACTACATCTGTAGCTTTCTTTTTAGCTTTTGGCTTTTTCTTTTTCTTAGGAGCTTCAGCAGATTGAGTACCACGTGATTTTTCTTCTATGCGGGTCTCACTCTTATCAATTTTTGTGGATTCACCCAAGTCCATTCTGCCTACTACCTTAAGACCCTTCTTTTTATTAGCTTCAATATCTTTTGGAGAAAGGAATGTTTTAACATCTTCTTTATCGATTTCCTCAACTTTAACTTCTGTAGTTTCGGTTTGAATTTCCTGAATAATAGTGTGAGTTTCGGCTGCAACCTCTTCAATTGCAGGCACTTGGATTTCATCAGTAATAGTAACTTCTTTAGATTGAGTAATCTCCTCTATAGACACAACCGGTACTTCATCGACCACTTCGCTAGCAGGTGCTGGAATATTTTCAGGAGCTATTTCTTTAAATTCTGTTTTCGCCGGTTCCTTTTCTATTCTCTTTTTGTTGAATTCTGCAATTTTCTTTTTATGCTTTTCGGCTTTTTCTATATCTTTTTTAAAATGGTCATTAATTTCTTTAACCATTTCATCTGTAACAATAGAATTAGGACCTTTAACCTCAAAGCCTTTCTTACGCAGAAATTCCACAAGGTTCTCTGTTGATAGATTAATCTCAGAGGCTAATTTTACAACTCTAAGTTTTTTGGATTTGGTATCGGCAATATTTTCCATACCTAAAATTTCACCTACTCTTCTTCTTCAAACTGGGATTTAATAATCTCGATTATCTCATTAATCTTTGCTTCGTCTAAGCCTTCAATTTCTTTTAGCTTTTCGGGTCCGGCTGTTAATACTTCGATTGCGGTATCATAACGGTGATTGATTAATAACTCGTATATATCAGATCCTAATTCCTCTTTAAGATCAATTAACTCAATATCTTCTTCATATTCTTCAAACGGTTTTTCTTCTCTCAATATCTCTATTTCATAGCCTGTAAGTTTCATTGCTAGTCTTATATTAACGCCGTTTCTGCCGACAATTAAAGAAACCTGATCGCTGTCTGCTGTGACTATTGCTTTTTTAGCGGCATTATTAACTTCAATTTTTTTAAGTTTAGCAGGTGCCAAAGATTTTTGAATGAAAACCGTTGGATCTTCAGAATAATTTACAACATCAATATTTTCATTATTTAATTCTCTAACTATGGCATGAATACGTACGCCCTTCATACCCACACAGGCGCCAACCGCATCTATCCTGTTGTCTTGAGACTCAACTGCAACTTTAGCGCGTTCGCCGGGTTCGCGGGCAATTGCTTTTATTTCAATTATTCCGTCATAAATTTCAGGAATTTCTATCTCAAATAATCTTCTTAAAAATGTATTATCGGCCCTGGAAACAATAATTAAAGGTCCGCTGGTGCTTTTCTTAACTTCTTTTACAATTGCTCGTACGGTCTCGCCTTTTTTATACCTCTCGTAAGGTATCTGTTCCGAACGGGGGAGAATAAGTTCATTCTTATTGTGATTTACAAGAATATCGTTCTTCCTTATCTGGTAAATATCTCCGACAACAATTTCGCCCAATAAGTCTTTGTATTCATTAAAAATTATTTCTTTTTCAATTTCGCGAATTTTCTGATTAAGCCCTTGTTTTGCTAAAGTGATCAATCTTCTTCCGAATGTCGCTAGTTCAAGTTTTTCAACAAAATCGTCTCCGACCTCAAGTTCATCATCATTCCCGCGGCGATTGACTTCTTCGATGCTTATTTGAGTATTTAGATTTTCAATTTTTTCGACGATTTCTCTTTCTAAAAAGATTTCTATGTCGCCTCGGTCCATATTGACAACTACATCGTATTTAGCATCTTCACCGAATTTTTTTCTAACTAGTATTCCGAAAATTTCTTCAATTATTCCGGCTAGAACATCTTTGTCAACCCCCTTTTCCCTAACCATCTGGGCAAAGGATTCAACGATATCTACGTTCATGTTTTGCTTCCTCCAATTAAGAAAAACTTACTATTACTTTAGCATTTATAATATTGTTGAAGTTAATTATTGTTTCACTTACCACTCTAAGGGGCGGGTTTGCCTGCCTGTTAAACAGGTTTGAATTATTTGAAAATATCAAATCTTCTCCGTCAATTCTAATTAATTTACCTGAAATTTTTTTTATTTCATCGCCAAACTTGAATGTGACGTCAAAATTTCTGTTGATATGTTTGGGATATTGTTTTAATAACTTTAATGGTCTATCCACGCCGGGAGACGAAACATCCAGTCTGTAATTTGAACCAATGTCCGGAAGCACTTCCAGTTGTAAGTCTATTTCGGAACTGACTTTTGCACAATCATCAGCGGATATGAGAATTTCTCCATCTATAAATATTTCAATTATACGGCTGCCTTTTTTACCCCGGAAAATCGTATCGATTAAAAAGTAGCCGGACTTTTCCGCTGCAATTTTTGCTATTTCTTTTATATTTTCTTCTAATAAATTCATACAAACAAAAATCGCCCTCATAGGGGCGAATTAACTAATCAAATCTACTATTTTTTTCCCCAATATGCAAGAATTGGGAATATGCTTTTTTAAGCCAAATTGCTTTCCGCAAATTATTAATTAGTAATAAACTTGTAAGTTAACCGGTTAATGCGATGTTTCTAAATATTGTGTTTGTTCATTAATATGAAATTACTCTATAATTGCTATTTTAAAAAGCTCTCATATTTTTGATAAAATACGATTGGATATAATATGATATCAAAAAAATACTTTAACATAATTATTTTATTCTCTTTTATATCTTCTTTAAATTATTCTCAGGGAACAATAAAAAGAACTTTATTTCAATCATCGCCTATTGTCGCATTACTTAACGGGGTTATGAATGATAATTTTACTGTTGGCGAAATTATCAAAAACGGCGATTTTGGGCTTGGCACTTTTAATGGAGTTGACGGCGAGATGATTGTACTTGATGTTAAAGTATTCCGGGTAGATAATAATGGCAAAATAACTGTCCCTAATAAATTGACCTGCACTCCATTTGTCTCAGTTACTTTTTTTCAATGCGGATACGGTAATAATGGTAAATGATTCCCTAAAGCTGAAAGTACTTCAGGAATATCTCGATAAGAATTTAAAGTCGACAAACTTAATATATGCTATTAAGATTTCCGGTAAGTTTAAGTATATTGAATCAAGCAGCGAAGGAAAACAATCTCAGCCGTAATCAAATCTTGTAGATGTTATAAAAAAAACAATCTGTTTTAACATTTAAAAATATTGATAGTACTATGGTTGGTTTCAAAGTCCCTGATTATATGCATGGGGTTAATATACCCGCTATCACTTCCATTTCTTGTCAAGAGATAAAAAAACAGGCGGACATATTTTAGATTGTATATCAGCTAATATAAATATAGAAATTGAGACATTAAACAATTTTGAATTGAAATTCCCCACAAATGATGAGTTTTATAAAGCTGAATTCGGGAAAAACCCAACACAAGGGTCGTAAGCTTTATGTTTTAAGATCTAAAACTTCTTTCTTCAGTAGTTCCCTGCTTGAACCGGGTAAGAGGTTTCCGAGAGTAATATTTTTTATTCTTACTCTTATTAATCGAAGAGTGGGAAAACCTATGTAAGCAGTCATTTTTCTAACATGCCTGTTTTTCCCTTCTATTATAGTAAGACTTATCCAGCTATCTGGAATATTTTTTCTTCCCCTGATTGGAGGAATCCGTGGCGGGAACAATGGATCTTTAATAAATTTTGCTATTGCCGGAAGAGCTTTTTCTCCTTGAATAATCACCCCTCCGAATAATTTTTGTAAAACATCTTTATCGGGAATTCCTTCTACCTGAACATAATATTTTTTTTCATGCTTTCGGCGCTGATTAAGCAGGAAATCTATCAGAGCTTTATCATCAGTTAAAAGCAGCAGTCCTTCGCTGTAAAAATCAAGGTGACCAACGGGGTAAACTTGTTTAGGAAAAATTGTAATGTCGAAGAGAGTCTTTCTTCCTTCTTTATCGGTAAATTGCGAAAGCACGCCGTAAGGCTTATATACTATAATATTTAGATGGAGAATGAATTTGTAATGCTGTCTGGGGCATCCCGGTAGTACCTATATGTATTAAAATTAACTTTTTCTATTATAAACTTATTTTTTGCTCTTTCAAGAAAATCAGAATCCTCACTATAGTCCAAATTTTTAAATCCGTTTAATTGTAAAAAAACATGTCTTTTCCCAAAGAAAGTAGCTCCTATGGTACATTGAGACAAATGAATTAGTTCTTTCGGATTATTTTTATCTCTGACATATTCATTGCCGATGATCTTTACACCGCCATGGATTAAGTCAACTTTTGGGTGTTCATTCATATACTCAATCCGTTTGATAAGATGATCTTTATCGTATTCATCATCACTATCAAGAAAAGTAATGAATTTGCCTGTGGATTCTCTAATACCCCTATTCCGCGTAAGAGGCAATTTCATATTTTTTTGCCTGAATACCTTAATTTTATTATTGGCTTTTTTGTAGTTTTCCAAAACCTCAAATGAATTATCTTCACTTCCGTCATCTATTCCGATTAATTCCCAATTTTTATACGACTGATTAAGGAGTGAGTCTATGCACCTGTTTAAATAATTTGTCCTATTATAAACTGGCAAAATAATCGATACTTTAAACTTTTTTCCGGGATTATGTTGCAAATAAAATTTCTTTTTTTAACTTTTTAATAATATGTTGATGGATATGAAGAGTCAAGAGTCATATTTACCAAAATGTAAAAATTTGCACTATTTCATGTGATTAAAAAAACAAATATTTTAATGGCAGAAAAATTGTCCTTTTGTTATAAGTTTGATTATTTTTATATCGTTAAAATGATGGTAAAATATCCGTAATCTTATGTTGACATAAACTGTGTGTAATTAATAAATATTTAATTATAATGTCAATTAACAGACGGGGTCTAAAATGTCATTTAGAGATCAGCAAAAATATTTGGATGAATTAAGGAAGTACGAGAAAAAATTTGATCGTAATGAACTGGAAGAATATAAAATGTATATGAAGATGCACAAGGATGAAGAAGAATTCGATTCTGTCTCACTTCAACAACTGCAGGAATTATATGAAAAATATTATGAGCCGGTTGATAAACACAAATATGATGCTTATTTCAAAAGGAAAGATAATTAATAACTTTATAGTTAAGGAAGTATAATCTTAAAGGGCTTTTCATCTATTGAATAACTGCGTTTTTATTTGGTGTTTTTCTTTAAGTATCCGATTATCATGTTTACTTAATGATGTGGACAGGGCTGGAATTTTTTACATTACTGCAATATAATTTAATCAATTGAATGAATATTTTAATTTTAGCACTTTCCGGTATAGGCGATGCATTGATGTTTACTCCGGCATTGAAGCTATTGCGCGAATCATTACCCGATGCTCAAATTGATGCTTTGGTAATGTTTAAAGGCGTTAATGATATGTACTTGAGAAATAGTGATATTAATAATGTTTACTATTTTGATTTTTTAAAACAGGGCATTTATCCAACATTTAATTATCTGCTGAAATTACGAAAAAAATATCACGCATCAATAAATGTTTATCCCTCCAACCGGAAAGAATATAATTTAATAACCTTTTTACTGAGTGCACATAAACGGGCCGGTGTCGATTATTTACGTTTGAATACCTGCGAATTCGGATTCCTGAATAATGTTAGAATTATAGAGGATGATTCCGTTCATAATGTCCAGACAAATATTAAACTGGTTGAAAAATTAATAAATGAGAAATTTACCGATGAGCCCGATCTTAATTTCTCTATAAATAATGAAGATGAATCGTTTGCTGTCGAATACTTAAAAAAAATAAATATTAAGGATAGCGATGTTGTTATCGGCTTTCATCCCGGCTCGGCAACTTTAAAGAATCATATTTTTAGGAGATGGGAGCCTGAAAAATTTGCAGCGCTTGGCAAGAAACTGATTGAATATAATAGGGTAAAAATATTAGTATTCGGCGGTCCCGAAGAAGAAAAATTAAAGCAAAAGATTGTAGATTCAATTGATTCCGGAAATGCAGTTTCTGCCGAAGCAGAAGACCTTCCCCAAAATGCTGCT
>Ga0181520_10001017_pt1 | contig 59257 bp, 35 predicted proteins | sample PEATcosm2014_Bin_29_FD_132451 | JGI IMG/M metagenome (GOLD analysis project Ga0181520, IMG submission 132451) | Peatland microbial communities from MTU Mesocosm Facility, Houghton, MI, USA - PEATcosm2014_Bin02_30_metaG | ecosystem: Environmental > Terrestrial > Soil > Wetlands > Peat | place... | reverse complement strand
TGCGCTCGGAAATGTCGAAGCCGAGCATCTTCAGTTCGCCATGAATTCTCGGCGCTCCCCAGGTCGGGTTCTCAGCCACCAGGCGGAAGATCAGCTCGCGCAGTTCCTTGCTCACACATCTTCGGCCAGCGTACTTCCGATGCCGCGAAAGCCACGTCCAGTACAATTTGAACCCAGCCCTATGCCAACGAACGACCGTCTCCGGTTGGACGAGGACCAATGCCCGCTTCCATCCCGGCCACAGGCGGCGCAGGAGCATCCAGAAGAGCCTGTCTGGAGCTTTGAACCTCGGCTGCGGATGCCGAGTTTCCAGAACCGTGAGCTGCTGGCGGAGAGCCAGGTTTTCAAGAAGAAGATAATGGCGAGAGCGCACACTGCGAGCCAGGAGTTCGAAGAAAAGTCTCAGCGTTCGGGACATGAGGCCCTTCTAACAGAGTTATTGCCGGTGCAAATCCGGTCGGGAATGTGGGTCGCTGCGCAGCGACCGGGCAAGTCAGATCGAGACAACTTTCAAGTCGGGGATGAGCCTGAAATGCCGCATGTTCAAAGTCAGGACGGTGAACCCGAGCGAAAGCGCCGTGGCGCCAATCAGTAGGTCGGGAAACGGTATCACGACACCTCTTGCCGTCTGCTCGCCATCGATCTTCCCCGCGAGCAGCGCGGTTTGTTCGGTGTAGGGATACACGGTCAAGCCCGCCCGAAGCTCTTGTACAAACTGCTGACGATGGATGCGTCGCTCCGTCGTGTCTGCGCGATAGATTCCATGTACCAGCTCGGTGAGCCCTACGGCAGAAAGGGCCGCCTGCTGGTCCCCGGTAAAGGCGGCAATCTGCGCCACCAACTGTGCCGGCGTATCGCCGCGACGCTCGGCGGCAATCACCACGGTCGAATCCAGAATCAGTCCCATGCAGGTGGATTCAGCGGCTCGCGATGGCTATTGATGATCTCTTCAAGATCGCGCCCAAAATCGGCGTCTAGAGTCACGGTCGAGCCCCGCTCTTCTAAAATCCGCAGCGATTCGGAGAGCAGACGCGGACGCGGTCCTTCACCAGGCAGCAATCGAGCGACAACACTCTCATCGGATTCGATAAGTATCTCGTCACCTCTACACGCACGCGCGATGAGGCCGTCGAAGTCGTTGGCGGCTTCCTTGCGCGAGATGTGGACTACAGCCATGCCTCGATCATACTGGAAGGAATCAGCTGCCTGTAGTCGAAATCGTAGCGGTCAAAGCACCCAAGGGCCGCAAGGATCAACAGGAATCAGGTGCTGCACGGTAAACGATTCAACCAAAAGCACTTATTTCCACTCGATTTCAACAAATTTCCATAAACGGCTGAATCTGTTTTGGGAGCAGAGGGTCGTCAGTTCGAATCTGACCGCCCCGACCAATGTTTTCAGTGGTTTGCCGATTAGAAGAATAGTGCATCTGCCTTTGGGACAGATGCGTTAGCATCAGAAAGCGCGCCAGTATTGCCTTCTCGCGTCATGTTCGGTGCAAATCTGTCTACAAAATCGACTACATCATGTATCGGCCAGGCACAGTTCCTCTTAGGATGGGTCAGCCCGCCAGCGTCTCTTGTGCGGATGTCGGTTTTGTAATAGGTCTTTTGCTCGGAATGGCACACCTAGCTGCCCGACAGATGCGTCTAGTTCCAACGCACTAGCCTCTTCCTGCCCCAGAACTTGAATAAGCCTCAGTAAGCAAGAACAAGCCAATGAACTTCTCCACCCAAGTCTGCACAGTTGGAAGTCCGCGCCGGACTCCCGTGTCGCGGCAGGCGTGTGCTGTGACCCTCGTCACTCCGGTCGGAAGGCAACTGCCCCTAGTCTCTTAGTACGATTCGATAGCGTCGGGATGCCGGGCTGCTGATCGGCACACGCTATTTGTATCTCTGGGCTCATGCAGATTGCGGATTGGAGAAACCAATGTTCTATAAGGTTCCGGAAAACCTCGCCTCTGAACTCGAAGAGCTCGACTCCTATATAGAGCGCTTTCGCGCGGGTGAGATTGACGCAGCCGCGCTGAAGGTGCGCCGCGTTCCATTCGGTTGCTACGAGCAGCGCACCGATGGCACCTACATGGTGCGGATCCGGACCACCGGCGGAGCGCTGACGCCGCGTCAGTTGCGCACGATTGCAGAGATTTCCGCGCGCTATGGCAATCCTGCGATTCACATCACTACCCGCCAAGAGTTCCAGGTCCACGATATTGAGCTCGAGAATATTCTACCGGTGATGCGCGAGCTATTGCAGGTTGGTCTGGCAGCTCGCGGCGGCGGGGGAAATACTGTCCGCAACGTGCTGATCTCGCCGGATGCAGGCGTCGGGCTCGGCGAGGTCTTCGATCCCAGTCCCTATGCATTTGCCCTCACCACTCGCCTGATCGCGGAGCCCGATTCCTGGATGTTGCCGCGTAAGTTCAAGATTGCCTTTTCGAACTCGACAGCGGACACCTCGTATGCGGAGTTCAACGATCTTGGCTTTGTCGCGCGACTTCTCGATGGCGAGAAGGGGTTCCGCGTATTCGCGGGAGGCGGACTCGGCACCAAGCCTGAGGTTGGGCACCTGCTGCACGATTTCATTCCCGCTGCGGATGTCTATGTCGTGACCACCGCCATCAAGCGGCTCTTCGACAAATATGGCAATCGCAAGAATCGCCACGCTGCCCGCTTGCGTTTCCTATGGAATACGCTGGGCGAACAGCGTTTCCGCGAGCTTTATGAGGAGCAGTTGCTGCAGGCGCGCAGGGAGAATCCACCGGCACTGCAGATTGAAGAGGTGCCGCAGGCCAGTGCGATCCCGGCCTTCGCGCCCGAGGTCGATCGCACCCTTGAGTTTGCTGGATGGAAGCAGCGGTTCGTTGAACCGCAGAAGCAACCGGGTGTTGCTTCGGTTCTGGTTCCGATTTTTCTCGGCAATCTGAAAAACGAAGATGCCATTCGGCTGGCGGACTTTCTTGAGCCTTTCGGCAACTATGTAGTGCGCGCCGCCTTCGGGCAAAACCTCCGCCTGCGTAATATTCCGGAGGCATACCTGCCCAACGTCTTCCACCTGGTTCGAGAGATCACCGCGTTGGCCTCCAGCCCGCGCCTGCTGGGGAACTCCATCTCCTGCACCGGCGCCGACACTTGCAAGCTAGGGATCTGCCTGTCCAAAGGCGCACTGGCAGCGACCGCGGACAGGCTGAAGGACTCGGACCTGAACCTGAATCAGATCCCGGAGTTTCGGCTCAATCTCTCCGGCTGCCCCAATACCTGCGGCCAGCACATGCTCGCCGACCTTGGATTCTTCGGCAACGTCGGACGCAAAGGGCAGCAGATGTTTCCGGCGTACATGGTAGTGGCAGGCGCTGAGATCGGCGAAGGCAAGGCGCGACTGGCCCGTCAGATCGATCGCGTCAGCGCGCGCGATCTTCCCGAGTTCGTCCATGAGGTCCTGAGACTATGGCTCGCAAAGAAAGACAGCTTCACCTCCTTCGCCACTTATGTGGATGGAGAAGGTGCGCAGGATATCCGCGCCATCGCCGACCGCTTCCGCGCTATTCCGGAGTTTAGTGTCGACCAGACCTACTACTACGATTGGGGAGCGAAGGAGACCTTCTCGCTGGTAGGAAAAGGATTGGGCGAGTGCTCGGCTGGACTGTTCGACCTGATCGAGGTCGATCTGAAGAGTGCCCGCCATCTGCGCGAAGAGCTTCGTTCCAGCGACTCGCAGGACGATGATGCACTCTACGCGATTACTCTGCGCAGTGCCCGGGCGCTCTTGATCACGCGGGGCATTGAAGCGCCGAGCGATTTCGCGGTATTTGAGAATTTCCGCAAGCATTTCATCCAGGCTGGGTTGATCGCGGCGGGATTTGAGCCAATCATCTTTGCCGCTCAGCATAAGAACACCGAGACCTTAAGCCAGAACGAGGAAGAAATATTTGCCCTGCTGGATGCGGTGGAGGCACTTTACCGCAGCATGGATAACTCATTGCGATTTGCGGTCGAAGCCAAGGCCTGAAGCATCTCCGGTGGATCTCGATTCGCGATCCACGAAGATCGATTCTCACATCGCCCGTGACGCTCGCAACCAGCGCAAGTTCCCGAGACCGTATCGTATTTTACTGGACAGACGCAGCGAGTGTGCTAATATCTCAAATATCACGATGAAGATTTCGTATTCCAATACGCTGACGCAAGCGCCCCCGCGCTGTTATTGTCGTCTCTTCGTCTGTCCTTTCTGTCGATAGAACCCACATATTTCGATCCTGACTCTATCTCCATCTGAGACCCAGTGTCTCTGCAGGTGATCTTGTCTAACGTCGGCTCGGCGTCATCCATTCCTGCAAATCACCGTAACTGCATGAGGAAAAAATGAAAAAGTTCATCGCTGCACTTCTGTTTTTGTCAGCTGTAATTCCCAGCTTTGGGCAAAAACATGTCACATCCCCGGAAGAAGCGTTCGGCTTCAAGATTGGCGAAGACCGCAAGCTCGCGGACTGGAATCAGCTGACCGCCTACTACAGGAAGCTCTCTACGGAGAGCGATCGCATTCGCTATGAGGAGCTGGGCAAGACCACGGAAGGCCGTCCCTTTATCTCCGTCACTATCTCCGCGCCGGAAAACCTGGCTCATCTGGACCACTATCTGGACATTCAGCGCAGGTTGGCCGATCCACGCATCACCACACCGGAGCAGGCCAAGCAACTGGTCGCGGATGGCAAGGCCATCGTGGCCGTGACTGCGAACATTCACTCGACGGAGATCGCGAGTTCGCAGAGCGTTGCGTTGTTTGCCTATAAGCTCGCGACCGACAGCGACCCGCGCACCCTGTCGATTCTGCACAACGTCATCATCGTGCTGGTGCCGTCGCAGAATCCCGACGGAGAGCAGCTGGTAGTCGATTGGTATAAGAAATACGTAGGCACGCCGTACGAAGGTTCGCAGCCGCCTGTCATCTGGCACCACTACACCGGCCACGACGATAACCGCGACTGGGCCGCCTTCACCCAGGTAGAGACGCGCCTGACGACGGAGAAGGTGCTCAACCGTTGGCATCCGGAGATTCTGTACGACATGCATCAGCAGGGAGCGGACGCGGCGCGCATCTACGTGCCGCCGTTTGTGGATCCGTTCGATCCCAATCTTGACCCGTTGCTGATTTCGTCCATCAATGCGCTGGGGAGCAACACCGCTCTGGAAATTTCGCAAACGGGCAAGACGGGCGTATTGTCCTATGGCGTTTACGATTTCTGGTCGCCGCTGCGCGATTACATCTCGCTGCACAATGGCCTGCGCATCTTGACTGAATCCGCCAGCGCAAACATTGCGTCGCCTATATACGTTCCTTTCGACCGGCTGGGCCGCGGCATTGGCTATGACTCCAAGGTGGCCACCTGGAACTTTGCCAATCCCTGGAAAGGCGGCTGGTGGCGTCTCGGCGACATCGTCAACTACCAGGAGGACGCGTTCTTCTCCATCATGAATAATGCGGCGACCTTCCGTGAGCGCTATCTCAACAACTTCTACACCATCGGCGTAAATGCCGTAACTCGCTCGCGCGGCCAGCCGTATGCGTGGGTAATTCCCGCCAAACAGGCTGATCCCGTGGTCACTGCGCGCCTCGTCAATACGCTTCGCACCGCCGACGTGGAAGTGCAGCGCGCGACCTCTTCCTTCACAGCAAACGGGCAGCAGTTCGCCGCCGGCAGCTACATCGTTCCGCTTGGTCAGCCCTTCGCTGCCTTCGCCAAGAGTGTGCTTGAGATCCAGCACTATCCAAACATCGCCGAGTATCCCGGCGGCCCGCTGCAGCGCCCCTACGATGTGACCGCGCAGACGCTGCCTCTCCTCTTCGGCGTAAACGCAGTCGAGGTCAAGGACAAGTTCGACGCAGCCGCAGAGCCAGTCACCAGGGTGAAAGCCACGCCGGGACACTTTGCAGGTCACTCTTCTAGTGGCTATCTCATCGACGACACCACCAACTCGAGCCTGTATGCGGCTTTCTCGTTGCTCGCGCAGAATGTGCAGGTTTATCGCCTGACGACTGGTGCATCGCCAGGCACGATCTATGTGCCAACCCAGCCGGGTGTGGACGAGAAGCTCACCAAGCTCGCTGCCGATTTCTCGCTCGACATCAAACCTGCTGGTTCCGCGCCAAGTGGTGGCGGATTCTTGCTGCATCTGCCGCGCATTGGCCTGTATCAAAGCTGGGTTCCATCCATGGATGAGGGATGGACGCGCTTCATCTTCGATCAGAACCACATTCCCTACACCCGGCTGGTCGACGCTGACATCCGCAAGGGAGACCTGCAGCAGAAGTTTGATGTCATCGTTCTTCCCGACAATTCCGCGCGCGCCATCACGTCCGGCGGCCGCGGTGGTGGCGAAGGCGAGGCGCCTACAGGCGGCGGCAACAATGCGCAAGCTGGAGGAGGGCGAGGCCGTCGCGCAGCTGGTGGTGCATCCGCTGTTGGTGGTGCCTCCGCAGCTGGTGGCGACGAAGTAACTCCGTCACCGCAGACGCCGCCAGAATATACCGGCGGCCTGGGACCTGACGGCGTCGCCGCTCTGGATGCCTTCACCAACAACGGTGGCACGATCGTCGCCTTCAACCATGCCTCCGAGGTTTACATCAAGAAAGGCGGCGCCATCGAGAACGCACTCGACACCATCGATCGGACCAAGTTTTATATTCCTGGCTCCATTCTTCAGGTCTCAGTCGATCCGAGCAATCCAATCGCTTTTGGCTCGACGCCGACGGTGCCGATTTTCTATGAGAATGGGCCCCTCTTCCATGTAAATGCGGATGCGACGTCCATTGCTTCGTTCAACACTGATGTGCCTCTGCTGAGCGGGTGGATTCAAGGCGGCAACTTCCTAAAAGGGACCTCAGTCATCGCGCAGCAGAGCGTGGGCAAGGGCCATCTGGTCCTGTTCGGATTCCGTCCGCAATATCGTGCCATCTCCGAGGTTACCTACAAGTTCCTCTTCAACGCACTGCTTTACTCCGCATCGCAACCGGCCACCATCAACAACAGCGCAGCAACCTCGCAAGCATCTGTTGCAACAACGGGAGGCGAGTGATGAGTCCAACCAACAATCAGACGAAGCATTGTGCCCCTCACTGGAACCTAGCCGAACGAGTCGAACACCTTTGCCTTTGTCGACGCTGCCGGCCCATCTAAGCGCGCGCTCGCTTCCTTCCTGACATCCCGAAGCAGCGCTGCCGTTGCAACTACTCCGCGTAGCTGCCTGAGCCTTCGTGCGCCTTTTCGCCGACCCAACCAGCAATCTTTAGGAGAGCTTTGATGCGCCGCAATCTACCGGTAAGCGCGACCACAAAAGTGCTGCTGTCTCTGCTGCTGGCCGCGGCGGGGGTTACAGCGGTTGCGCAGAAGCCCGTCACAACGGACGATGTCAGAATCACGCTGGCCGGCGACTCCATCGTCAATCGCAGGTTGTCGGTGTTCAACGATCCGGCCAGCACGGGGCTGTTCGACTTCATCCGGCAGTCGGATGTGGCCTTCACCAACTTCGAGACGCTGGTGACCAACTATGCTTATCCAGGCGCCGCGGTTAGCGGTGGCGCCTATCAATCTTCGCCGTCTTTCACCCCGAATGAATTAAGGTGGGCAGGCTTCAACATCGTTTCGACCGCCAACAATCATGCCTTCGACTACGGTGTTGCCGGCATGCAGAGCACCCTGCGCGCGCTCGATGCGGCCGGGCTTGTGCACGCAGGCACTGGCGACAATCTGGCGCTCGCCCGTTCGCCTGCCTTCCTGGATACGAAGAAGGGCCGCGTCGCTTTGGTCGCCGTCGCGTCCACCTTTACCGAGGGAAGTCTCGCGGGTGAGCAGCGGCCCGATCTGCTCGGACGTCCCGGGGTAAATCCACTCCGCTTCACCACTACCTACACAGTAAAGCGGGATGAGTTCGACGCTTTGAAAAAAGTGGCCCCCCTCACCGCAGGCGGAGGCGAAGGTGGCGAAGGCAATGCAACTCGTGGCCAGGAATCTCAAACTCGCGTTCGTCTCGGCAGTCTTCAATTTCAACTCGGCGACAAAGAAGCAGTCACCACGCAGTTGAACAAGAGCGACCTGGCGGGGTTGCAGGCCTCGGTGCGCGACGCACATCGCCAGGCGGATTGGGTGATCGTCTCCAGCCACACGCACGAGAGCGGGCAGGGCGGTCAAAGCATCCCTCCGGATTTCCTGATTGCAGCCGCACACGCAGCCATCGATTCCGGAGCCGACATCTTCGTCGCGCACGGGCCGCATATTCTGCGTGGCATCGAGATCTACAAGGGAAAACCCATCTTCTACAGCATTGGCAACTTCATCTTTGAGAACGAAACTATGCTGTTCCAGCCGGCGGAGAGCTACGAGTCCTCCAACCTACCCCCGAACGCTACGGTGGCGGATTACTTTGACAATCGGTCCGCGAACGACACTCGTGGCTTTCCCGTGAACAAGCCAGTGTGGGAGAGCGTGGTGGCGCAGGTCAGCTTCCATCCCAATCACACTCTCAATCAAATCACCCTCGTCCCCATCAGCCTTGGCTACATGGAGCCGCGCAGCCAGCGGGGACGCCCGCGCCTGTCGACACCCGAGCGAGCGAAGCTGACCATCGACGAGATCGCAAAACTCTCAACGCCATACGGAACCACCGTGACCTATCGAGATGGACGCGGGGTTGTGGATGGCGCTGGTAAGTAACGGATCGACTCCGTTGAAACAAGCCGAACGGACAACCACGGAGCCACAAGGAGATTGACGATGAACCTGCAAACTACGCGTTGTCCTCGATGTTGCGGTGTTCCCCATACCGAGAATGCCTTTGCGATCACCTTTCGTCTCGAGTTGGCCGCCTTCCTCAGCCACACTCGACTTCTCCACGACAAGAAACACGAACGAATACGAGGACTTCCATGAAAAGCACAACTCTCACGCGACTACTGCTTGCACCTTGCACCACACTTCTCCTGGCCTTGACGCTTCTCAGTTCGAATCTGGCTATTGGCCAGGCCTCCAGCAGCGGCACCATCGTCGGCACCGTCTCCGATCAACAGGGCGCGCTCATTCCGAACGCGACCATCCTGGTGACCGATATCTCCACAAAGCAGGCGCGCACCACGGTCACCAACAAGGCTGGCCAGTATGTCCTTGTCGACGTTCCTCCGGGCACGTATGACGTGACTGCCTCGTTCTCCGGCTTCTCGACCGACGAAGTTTCCGCGCTCACGGTCAGTGTTGGCTCGCAGACGACAGCCAACTTCAAGCTCAATGTCGGCGCGCAAACCACCACGGTCCAGGTCACCGCCTCGAACGCAGACCTCCAAACCATGAGCGCCGGCACCGGCACCACCGTCGATCCCGCGCTTACCGACTCGCTGCCAACCATCGCGCGCGAAGTTGCTACTTTCAGCACCCTACAACCCGGAGTCACCCCCGGCGGCAACGTCGCGGGCACCACCACCGATCAGGCTACGTTCATTCTGGACGGCGGCAACAACACCTTCGATATGGATGGCACCGGCTCCGCCTACACCACCTCCTTCGCTGCTTCGACCACCGGCGGTATCGGCGGAACCCCGCAGGCCGGCACCATGCCTATGCCGCAGGACAGCATCGAAGAGTTCAAAGTTTCTACCACCGGCCAGACCGCCGACTTCAACAACTCCTCCGGCGGCGAGACCCAAGCTGTCACTCGGCGCGGCCACGAAAAATGGAACGGCACTGCCTACGAGTATTACCTCGACAACAACTTTAACGGCAACACCTGGCAGAATAACTTCCCGAATGAGAAGTTCACCACGTCAACTCCCGGTGTCGGCGCAGCTGGAACAACCAACTACTCCGCGAAGCCCGACTACCATTACAGCCGCTTTGGCGTTGCCGCGGGCGGCCCGATTCTACCCAAATACTTCGGCGGGAAGACGTATCTCTTCGCCATGTATGAAGGCTTTCGTTATCCCCAGGCTGCAGTCTACGAACGGACCGTGCCGTCGTACGAGTATTTGCAGTTAGGGCAGCTCACCTTCGGCTCCGCCACATACTCCCAGGCGCAGCTCACCGCCGCCGACCCTCGCGGAATCGGCATGAATCCGACCCTCGCGAACTTTTACAAAACTCAGCTGCCAGTAGCCCCTGCGGGTGACGGCGGGTCGGTGGGAGCCAATGGCACCCAGTATGCCGGGGTCTTCGATAGCAGTTGCGGCGCGCTCTCGACATCCTATTGCGACGGCAAGAATATCATCGGCTACAAGGCCAACGTCCTCACCCCGGAGGCCAGCGACTTCTTCGTTGCGCGCGTGGATCACGACTTCGGGCCCAAGTGGCATGTGATGACTAGCTATCGCTTCTACAGCTTCAATAGCACCACCAACAACCAGGTGGACATCGGCGGTGCTCTGCCCGGCGACAAAATTGGCGTGCCAACGGCGGTTGCGCCCCGCCCTCAGGAACCATGGTACCTGGTCACAGGTGTCACCACCAATATCAGCAACACGCTCACCAATGAATTCCACTACAGCTATCTGCGCAACTACTGGAACTGGAAGGATGACAACGCGCCGGCCCAGATCTCAGGCGCGGGAGGCGCGATTGAACCACTGGGTGAGAACACCACCACCGTTCTCTCTCCCTACAACGTCAACGCCCAGAGCATTCGCACCCGCAGTTGGGACGGCAAAGACAATTTCTTCAGCGACAATGTGTCGACGCAGAAGGGAAATCACCTCATCCAGATCGGCGGCCAGTTCCAGCACAACTCCAGCTTCTTCTCCCGCACCGACAACGGCGCCAGCATCAACTTCACGCCGACCTACCAGATCGGCGACACCAGCGGCGGCGGCACCATTACTTATACCGGCCTGAACGCAGTGGGCGCAGGCACATCCAACAACGCGCGCATCCTGGACACCTACTACGGCCTGGTAACGGACACGCAGGTCGCAAATACGTACAGCAACTCCGCGAATGGCCTCACCCTCAACGCGCCACTCACACCGGTCACCGGCCACGCCAGCACCCCGTACTACAACATCTATCTCACGGATACCTGGCACGCTAAGCCCAGCCTGTCTTTGAATCTCGGCCTCAGCTACGCCGTCGAAATGCCGCCCACGGATCGCAACGGCAACGAGTCCATCCTCACCGACGCCTCCGGCAACCCACTCGATACCGCGAAGTTCCTGAAGGACCGCCAGGCCGCGGCGTTGCAGGGGCAGATCTACAACCCGGTGATCGCCTGGGCAGAGATTAATAATCTGGCGACCCATCGCAAGTATCCCTACAACCCCTTCTACGGCGGAGTCAGCCCGCGCGTCTCCGCGGTATGGGTCCCGAGGTTCCAGAATCAGGGGCTGAACAGATTCTTCGGGGACGGAGCCACTGCGATCCGCATCGGCTACAGCCGCATATATGGTCGCGTCAACAGCGATGCTCAGATTCTTCCGCTGCTGGCGGCTCCCGGCCTCATCCTCGGGACCCAGTGCAAATATGCGCAGTCCCCCACCACCGGCACCGGCAATTGCAACCAGAGCGGCTTCACCGATAAGACCGCGTATCGATTTGGAACCGATGGCCTCTCTCCTGTGCTGGCCAGTGCACCGGTAACCAGTACGCTACCGCAGCCGTATCATCCGGGTATCGATGGTCCTGGCGTCGCCAGTTCTTCTGGGGTTGATGTCTCCATGCGTCCCAACGATGTCGACACCTTCAACTTCTCCATCCAGCGCCAGATCAACCGCAGAATGCTGGTGGAAGTCGGCTACATTGGCCGGCTGGTTCATCACGAGTTCAACCAGCTCAATCCCAACTCGGTGCCGTACATGTTGAGCCTTGGTGGACAATCGTTCGAGGACGCTTACGTGGCGATCGAGACAGCCTTCGGTTGCACAACCTCTGCCACCCTCTGCGCCACCGACCCTGTGCCCACCAACATTGCTGCCCAGCCATTCTTTGAGGCTGCACTCGGCGGTCCTAACTCGCCCTTCTGCTCTGGACACGCAAGCTGCACGGCTGCTTTGCTATCCAATGCAACTTATGCTGCCGACTTCCGCCAGCAGAAAGTCTTCAGCCTCTGGCAAGGTCTGGACAACAATACAAATGGCGCTGCAGCATCAGCAAAGAACCCGCAGTTCTACTTCGCTCGCAGCCTGATGGGCACGCCTACCTCGAACGCCGCTTACGGTTCTGCGGGCCAGGTGGTCAGCGGTATGAACCAGGACGTACCCAACGGCTATAGCAACTACAACGCTGGCTACGTCTCCTTCAAGACCAGCGCCTGGCGCGGCCTCACGCTGCAGGAGAACCTTACCTACAGCAAAGCTCTGGGACTGCAACCAGGCAACCAGTCCGCCAGCGGCTCTACGGACGTGGACAACTACAACCCGCGCACGCAATACGGCCGTCAGGGCTTTGACCAGAGAATCATCTTCAATACCTTCATCGTCTACCAGACTCCCTGGTATCGGGGGCAGAACGGTTTGATCGGTCGGCTCGCAGGAGGCTGGACGCTCGCACCGGTCCTCACCGCGGGCACGGGCCAACCACTGGCATGCTCAACCAACAACACCGGACAGAGCTTTGGCGGCAACGATGGATCCAACCTCACTGATACCGAAAACTGCGTCTTCCTCAGCGGATACAGCGGCGGCTATCACAGCCATCGCGGTATCCTCGGCGGCACCGATCCGAACGGCGTTGCCGTTGGAACGGCCGTTCACCCCGGCGGAACCTCAGCTGCCGTCAGCATGTTCGCCAACCCCATCGCGGTCTACGACAGCGTCCGTCCTTTGATTCTCGGCCTCGACTCAAATTCCGGTGGGGCCGGGAGAATCAGCGGCCTTCCATATCTCAACCTCGATGTGAGCATCAAGAAGAAACTCGTGGCATACGAGAGATACAGCCTCGAACTCACGGGCGTCTTCACCAACGTGATGAACCATCTGGATTTCGCCAACCCCAGCCTGAGCCTGCAGACCTCGAGTTCCTTTGGCGTCATCAAGACCCAGGGCAACACTCCGCGTCAGATCCAGATGGGCGTTCGCGCCTACTTCTAACCTTTAACCCGTACCAATACGAACGGCCCTCGGATATCTCTGAGGGCCGTTCCCACCTCATAAAGCAGAACAGGAATCAGGCCGCCGTGATCCCCAGCGACTTCGCCAGCACATCCGTGTATTTATTGCCCGATCCGGTATTGAAGATCACCACCCGGTCCGACGGAGTCAGGAATCCGGTGCCAATCAAATGATCGTAAGCCGCCGTAGCCGCCGCACCCTCGGGCGACATAAGGATGCCTTCATGCGTCGCCCAATCCTTCAGCGAAGCAAAAATTTGTTCATCCGTCAGCGCAACCACCGTGCCCTGCGACTCGCGCACAGCTTCAAGAATAATGTAGTCGCCGTAAGGCTTGGGCACGCGCAGCCCGGAGGCGAAGGTGGCCGCGCCCTGCCACATCTGGCTGACCGCATCTCCCTGGTCGTAGGCTCTCGCAACCGGCGCACATCCCGCGGCCTGCACGGCAATCATCTTCGGCCGTTTCCCCGTCACCCAGCCCAGATCTTCCATCTCCTGGAAGGCCTTCCACATGCCGATCAATCCCACGCCGCCCCCGGTGGGATAGAACACCGCATCGGGATACTCCCAGCCCAACTGCTCTACCAACTCGTACCCCATGGTCTTCTTGCCCTCAACCCGGAACGGCTCCTTCAGCGTCGAGAGATCGAACCAGCCCTCCTTCTCTTTGCGCTCGCCGACGATACGCGCGCAGTCGGAGATCAAGCCATCCACCAGCGTCATCTGCGCGCCGTAAGCTACGCATTCCACTTGGTTGGCCAGCGGCACGTCCTTGGGCATGAAGATGTGCGCTTCGATCCCGGCGGCTGCAGCATACGCCGCGACTGCGCCCCCGGCATTGCCCGCCGACGGCACAGCGACTTTCTTGATCCCATACTGGCGCGCCATAGTAATCGCCAGCGAGAGACCGCGCGCTTTGAACGTGCCCGTCGGATTGGCGCCCTCCTCCTTCAGACAAACGTTCTGGTAGCGCCGGCTCGGCAACATCGGCGTCCAACCTTCACCCAGCGTCACCGGCTCCGCCGACGGCAGCACCGAACGATACCGCCACATGCCCGACCAGGAGCGGTCCTGCTTCGTCGCTCCGATCGCGTCGCGCTCGGCAGTGCCCTTCATCGGCGTCAGGTCGTACCGGACGTAAAGCGTTCCCGCACATTTCGTGCAAACTGTTTGCGGAGTGGAAGCGTCATGATGAGTGTTGCAACGGGAGCATTCGAGATAAGTAATATGTGGCATCGAGTACTATTTTATATGCGCTGCGCCTGCATTTCAGTGATGTCCCGCACCTGCCTTAACGAATAAGGATCGCCGCAGCACGAGCAAATGCATCTGGCAATTCAACTGCCTCGCAAGCAGCAACTCGCACAGTTTTTCGGACTTGAAAGTTACTATGCCTCCTGCCTCGCCGGTCCCGGTCCGCGCCCACGCCATTCGAATCTGCGCCATCGCTGGCCTGGCAATCTACACGGCAGGGATTCTATTTGCCCGGCATCATCCGTCGGGACTCATCGTTCGGATTGTGGGTCTCGCGCTACTGGCAGTGGTGGCAATTAAGCGAAGCTCGATCACGACATGGACGTTCTTCGCGATCCTCGCAGGCACGGAGCTTGGCGTCGATGCTCCAGCCACCGCAGTCCATCTCCATGTGCTGGCGGAGATATTTCTGCGGCTGGTGCGCGTTATCGTCGCCCCGCTGATTCTGGGCACGTTGGCGACTGGCATCGCTGCCCATGGACAACTCCGCAGTCTCGGCCGCATCGCCTGGAAGACGCTCCTCTACTTCGAGATCATCACCACGTTCGCGCTGCTGCTGGGCGCAATCGCGATCCACATCTCGCGCGCCGGCGAAGGCATCGCCTTACCGTCAACCGCAGCCGCAAGCGAGAATATAGCAACCGTAGTTACACATCCGGGAGTGGAAAACTTTCTCCTAAACATGTTTCCCGAGAACATCGCCGCAGCGGTCGCGCAGAACCAGATCCTCCAGGTCGCAGTATTCGCGATTCTCTTCGGCATTTCGTTGGCGCTGCTGCCCGAGCCGAAGAAGGCGCCCATGCTGGCGCTGCTCGCCTCACTGACCGATACCATGTTTCAGTTCACCAAACTGATCATGTACTTCGCGCCAATCGCCGCCGGCGCGGCCATGAGCTACTCCGTCGGCAGTATGGGGATCAGTACGCTGCTGCCGTTGGGCAAACTAGTCGCTACGTTTTACGCGGCCGCAATCGCATTCATCCTGCTGGTGCTCTTGCCTGTCATTCTGCTCATTCGTATCCCTCTGCGCCGTTTTGTGAAGGCCATGAGCGAACCCGCCGCGATCGCATTCGCCACCAGCACCTCCGAAGCCGCTCTGCCGCTTGCGCTCGAGCGCATGGAAGGGTTCGGCGTCCCGCGCTGGATCGTCTCCTTTGTCATCCCTTCGGGCTACAGCTTCAACATGGATGGCTCCAGCCTCTACCTCTCGATCGCGGCCATCTTTGCGGCCCAGGCGTCCGGCATCCACATGTCCCTGGGCAGCGAATCGGTAATGGTTGTGACCCTGATGGTCACCAGCAAAGGCATCGCCGGCGTGCCCCGCGCAGTGCTGGCCATTCTCCTCGCAACCGCCGCGTCGTTCCATCTCTCCGCGGCCTCGGTGATGATGATCCTGGGCGTGGATGCGCTCATCGACATGGGAAGGACAGGCCTGAATGTGATAGGTAACTGCCTGGCAGCCGCCGTTATCAACCGCTGGGAGCAGGGTTGGGACGCTGAGTCCACCCTCAGAAACTAGCCGCGCCGCCAGCTCTGCGCGATGCGAGTCGTCCATCTCGCCGCACGCTCCGGCGTGCGAACCGTAAGGAGATATGAGTCATCTGTTGCGCCGACTGCCAGGTCCCTCAAACTGCATGAACCCAGCATATGATTTAAGCTATCCCAATCCCATCGCTCGCAAATAAACAACCGCTCTGTTATCGGCGACGCACTGAACTTTGCCTGCTGATGGAGCATCGAATCGCGAGTAACCCATCAACCAAGAGTTAGTACCCTCAAGTCGGCAACGTTCTGCCGATCAGCTTCCCTCACGCGTCGGTTTACGATATCAGGGCTTAGCGCTCATTGACACTTGGTGTAGTACCTTTGGTCCGCACAAATGGCTTTCGAATACTCAGCCCATTCCTCCTCTCTTTGAAAGCTACGGATTCGCCGAAAGCCAAAAGGTAACGCTGTAGTCGATTTTGTAACGGTCAAAGCACCAAAGAGCCACAAGGTTCAACAGGCCTGGGCGAAGAGACGGTAAGTTATTCTATAGAAATCGCTTATTTCCACTCGATTTCAACAGATTTCTACAAACGGTGTGACCTGTTTTGGGAGCAGAGGGTCGTCAGTTCGAATCTGACCGCCCCGACCAATGTTTTCAGTGGTTTGCAGGTGAGTAAGGTAACGCATCTGCTCTTTGGACAGACGCGCTAGGGCTGAAAGGTGCGCCGATACTGACTTTTCGCATCGACCCAGATGCGAGACCAGCTACAAAATTGCCTACATCGTGCCCCTCGCACCGGTTCGGCGTAAAATCGCCGCATTCTCAATGAGTGCAATGGCGATGCGCTCACGGAGATGCACCACGAGCCGAGGAGCGGTTGCTGGACCGAGGCCCGCTTGTGGAACTTACTTCTAATCCAGCACAATGACCTCGAGCATCGCCTTTTGCCGTGGTTCGAAACGCCATTCGGGTCTTTGCTGGCGATGTCGAATGCACCCCATAATGCCGCCACTGCGGAATCCCGTCAGTGCGCGCTGGATGGAGAATACAGCACCTCGTACTCAGGACGTAATTCCAAGCCGGACACGCTGGCGATCTTCGCTTTGCCCTCCAATCTCCTCCACGCCTGCGCGTCCAGGTAGATGTGGTCGGTATGCAAGAATGGCAGGATAGTGAGTTGCAAGTGAGCATCGAACGATCCCGGAAGAAACCGCTTGAGACCGACGTCCCAAGGGCGGCCATCGAAGAAATTGTCATCCAGCATGTGCCCTTTCGACGAGAGCCGCCCAACGTCGCCAGTGTAGTCGATGTGCAGGTATATCTCACTGAGTCCCGCGGTAGACTGCTCCGGAATGACGAGAGACCAGGTATTGGCGTGATCGAAGTCATCGTCGGAAGGAGCCGTAGGTAGTGGCATATCTCTTCCCGGAACACTAGCCAGCTTCTGAGGCTTGCTGGTGGGAGCAGCGTTCTGCGTGTTCTCGAGGTGGAGAGTCAGTAACCGTGGCTGGACATCCCAACACCGTTCCTGCCAATAGCTGGCCGCCTGATTCAGGGGAGTAACGAATTCGCTCACCGAAAGGTAAGCGGGGTTTGTAGACCGCAGGTGGACGGTGAAGTCATCGGCAAACACATCTGCGGGAGAGAGCATGGCGATTTCGCTGCCTTTGATTCGCAGTTGCCAGAACTGCAGCGCCAGCTCCTGAGTGAGGAGAAAGATTGTGATGGTCTGGCCGTTCCTGCCGGTGACCTGGAACGTAGTGTCCTTACCGGGATGCAGGCCTTGCAAAAAGATGCTGTCATGCCCTCGGGTGAGGACTCCGGTGTCTGTATGAACGGTTGCCACGCTTTCGGCATCGAATGAGAACCCGGGCGCGACACCCGGAATTGAAAAAAAGAAGTAGGTTGCACGACCTGCAACATCCATGCGGGTAAGCAACTGTGCCGTGCTGTAGCGTAGCGTGCCAGCGCCTACGTCCAGGTTGACCGGAAGGATGAAGTGGCTGTTGGCGGGCAGACCGACAGGACTGTCGGGCAGGTTGAGGGTTCCCCCCGGGAGTTTCAGCCTGACCTGAAACGCGGACCGGGCGGGCATATCGAGCTTACGAACATAGTTGTTGACGAACAGGAAGCCATGATCGCCATTCGCCCGTAACATTAGCCGTGGAAGACTTGCGTCGGCGGCGTCCCGCGGCTTTGCGTCTGGAGCGTACGGGGTCATTTCGGCCAACTGCGAGCCGAAAGATTGCAGAAAGAGGTGCAGCATCTTGAGCGCGCGGAACGAGTCGCGCTCCTGCCCATACTCTCCGATAGGCGCCTGATAGTCGTAGGAGATGACGGGGAGATCGTTGGGGTAACCGGTTGCGAGTGACTCCTGCAAAGTCGTTAGCTTGCCGACGGGGTTGGATCCTCCGTGAAACATGTAATAGCCATAGAGGTTCACTCCAGAGCCCAGCGCACTGACGGCAAGCGCGGAGATGTCGTCGCTATCAAGGAGCGGACGACGGTGATACGACGGCTCCATGCCACCTCCCTGCTCGGCTGCGAAGAACGGGTAGTGGTTGAGATCGAGCTTGCCGGCGGGGTCGCCGACGCTCATGGCGCCAAGGTCTGTCAGTGCCCTGTCGGTGGAAAAGAGATACACGGGATTGGGTGGCTCGTCGACGGTTCGAGTTGTCCAGAAATCGTCGGGGTACGCGCCGGTTACGGGCACAACCTCGTGGACCGGGATGTCGTGTCCCGGCCATCCGGTGACGGAGAAGAGCGGCGGGTCGATGCCCGCGGCGATGGCCATCCGCTTCAGTTGGGCCAGGTGTTCGGCACCGGCGCCGGGACCCGTTTCGGCGTATTCATTTTCAATCTGGACGCCGAGAATCGGGCCTCCATCCTGCCACATCATGCCTTTGAGCTGACCGCCGATCTGGTTATAGAAAGCGCCTACGTATTTGAGATACTGGGGATCGTTGCGACGAAGTGGAATCTTCTTCTGCAGGAGCCAATCGGGGAAGCCTCCGTTGCGCACTTCGCCGTGGGCCCAGGGGCCGATGCGGATGTACAGGTAGAGTCCGTTCTTCTGGCAGAGTTCTGCGAAGTGGCGCAGATCGCGCTGACCGGTCCAGTCGAACTGTCCTTCGATCTCTTCATGGTGGATCCAGAATACGTAAGTGGAGACGATCTGAACGCCCCCGGCCTTCATCTTCAACAACTCTTGTTCCCAGTACTGGTCAGGATAGCGCGAGTAGTGAAACTCACCCATGACCGGAAGCCATGGTTTGCCGTCGAGCGAAAGGTAGCGATTGTTTATGGCGATGCGATGGCCTGTATTGGAAACGGCGCCCATGCGCAGGTAGCCCGTTTCCGGCGGCGGGGCCGGCCCGGATGCGTCAATCGAGAACGGCGGAGGCGGTTGCTGGCCGAAAATTGGGCAATTTAGGCAAAAAAGAACGGCAAGAGCAAAGGAGAGGAGCCTTATTTTCATGGGGAATCCGGATGGTCGACCGAGGGAACAGCTTGGTGGGGAGAAGGATGGCGCCGGAGGACTGGGGGGAGTCGCCGGCGCCATGGCGTTATCTAGAAAGTCAGCTTGAGTGCGCCCTGCATTATGCGAGGCAGGTAGTTGCCGGTTTGCACGATGGTGTTGTTCGCGTTCCATTGCGAACCGACCACGCTGGCCCAACCGGTTACGCTGCCCCATGGCAAAGAAGGGTTGGCGAAGTTGGGATGGTTGGTGGCGTTGAATGCCTCCCAGCGGAATTGCAGGTTCATGCGCTCGGCGAGCTGCCAGTTCTTCATGATGCCGGCGTCGGTGTTGAACTGCCGCGGCCCGAACATCAGGTTGCGGCCGCTGTTGCCGAATGTGCCGTTGGCGCAGTTGTTGAACGCGGCCTGGTTGAAGTAGCCGGTCTTCACCCAATCCCAGTGGTTGCCTTTGCCGACATTCAGGGGCTGTCCGGCGACGCGATCGGCGCGGTCAAGATACTGCTCCGAGCCCGAATCGTCGTCATTCCAGCTATAGCCGGCGGACATGACCGAGAACGGGTTGCCGGATTGCCAGCTGATGATGCCGCTCAACTGCCATCCGCCGAGCACCTCGCGCATAAGCAGGTTCTGGTTCTCCAGCTTGGGCGTGTCGTAAATGAAGTTTGTGACCCAGTTGAACGGCACGCTGAGGTTGGAGTTTCCGCGGCTCCAGTGCAGATCGAACGGGTCGCCCAGGTAGGGCTTTCCGAACGAGACGTCGGCGGAACTGGCAATGTCGATCGTCTTGGACCAGGTAAAGCTGGATTGTGCCTGGAGACCGTGCGCCATGCGGTGGTCGACGCTGACCTGCAGTGCGTTATAGCTGGCCGTCGCGTTGCTGAAGTCGGTGAGGATCTGCGCGAAATTTGAGTATGGCCTCACGTCCTTCGTCGCGGCGTTCTGGTCGATGGCATCGGTCATGTGATATGACTCGCTGCCCACGTAGGCCGCGCGAATAGCTGTGCTGGGATTGACCTGCTGCTCAATGGAAACATTCCAGCTTTGCGTGACCGGCTGCTTGAAGTTACGTGAGAACGACTGATCCACTGTGATCGGCGTCGTGAAGACGTAGTTTGATGGCGGCTTGTAAGACACCGAGGTGAAGGACGGGAACGGACTCTTACCGCCGGTGCCGGCGAATGTCGACCACGGACTGTCGAAGATCAGGTTGCCGGAGATGGTCTGGTCGGCACCCGGGGTGCAGGTTGCAGCTACGCCGCCAGTTGCGCAGGAGGCTGAGGAGCCGTAGATGTTGTAAAGCGGGCTGAACGGTGCAATATCGGCTGCGTGGTTGTAATCGGAGTATGGCAGAGGCCCGGTGAAGAGGCCGAATCCGGCATGGAAGACGGTGCGCGGCAGCGACTTCGGCTGCCAGGCAATTCCTAGACGCGGTTCCCAATAGCCGTACGTGTCGGGCATCAGCGTTGAACTCATGCCGTTGTCGCCTGGGAAGATAAGCCCCCGGGGCGCATTCGGAAAGACGGTGCTTTGCTGCCCGGCTACGAAAGCCGCGCCGCGACCGCCCGCAGAGGTGGGCGCGGTGTTCGGATCCCAGCGCAGCCCGAGGTTCACGGTCAGGTTAGGGCGCAGCCGCCAGTCGTCTTGAACGAATGGCGCAATCTGCCATCCGGCAACATCGGCGATCTCTCCCCCGCCTTGCTCATAATTATTCAGGTAACCCAGAAGATAATCGGCCAGACCATTGCCGGTGTACGAGCCGTTGAACGTAATGATCGGGGTGGTGGGGTACTGCGTGTATTCCTCCGCAAACTGGTGCATGACGTCGACACCAGCCGACAAAGAGTGCTCCCGAATCATCTTGTTCAGCACATCCCGAAGACCGTACGTGTTGCGGACCTCCTGGGAGGGCTCGGTCCATCCGCCGTTGAAGCCGCCCGCGCCGCCTGACACCGTAAAGCCCTCCATATAGCACTGGCCGGGGAGCTCATTGACATTGATATACTTCGAGAAACACATAGGTTGGCCATCTTTGCCCGCAACGGCGGCGCCATTGTGCGCGCTCTGCTCGTTCCAGAAGGCGGACATCGAATTGACCGTAGTGGGAGTGATGGTCCAGGTGTGCGTCAGCACGTCGTTGAAGTAGTACATCTTCTCCTGGAAACCATAGGTCCAGTTGTTGATGTCGATGACCGAGAGAATGTTGCCGGGAACATCGCCCGAAGGCTCGTAAAGATGGTTGGTGTAGGAGCGCAGTGTGAGCCGCTGGTTTGCATTCACGTCGTAGTCCAGCCGCGCCGTACCTTCATCAAGCACATTCTTGAGGGGCGCGGTGCTGTACAGTTCGTGACCATTGGCCGACTGGCCTGCGGCGCCGATGAGGTTGCCGAGACCATTTTGTGCAATGGTCACCGACGCCGTGTCAAATTTCGCGAGCGACGTATCCAATTGGTTGGCTTTGCCATTCACCGTGTGGAACGGCCCGATTAGGTTGGTGACCCCTGCCGTGGTGGCGAGGCCGCTGAAATCGCCACTCATCATGGCCGGCGTCGGCACGTAAGTATTGTCACTGGTACTACCTGAGATCTGCCGCGTGCCCTGGTAGTTTGCGAAAAAGAAAAGCTTGTTCTTGAGGACGGGGCCGCCCACGTAAGCGCCGAACTGATTGCGCTTGAGCGGATCTACAGCATGGCTGAACCAGTCAGAGGCGTTCAGGTCGTTGTTGCGTACAAACCAGAAAACACCGCCATGGTACTGGTTGGTGCCACCTTTGGTGGCGATGCTGACCACCGCACCGGGAGCGAATCCATACTGAGCGCTGAAGTTGTTGGTGAGCACGGTGAATTCCTGCGTGGCATCAGCATTCGGAAACGGCGCGGTGAGCAGGTTGTAGTTGTCCATGTTCGAGACGCCGTCGAGCTGATAGAAGGTGCTGCCCTGGCGGCCGCCGTTGGACGAGGCGCCGGTCTCGGTGGGGAAGGAGAATCCAGTCTGGATGCCTTCTCCGCCGTGCATGATAACGTTGGCCGTGCCGGGCGTGAGCAGTACCAGGCTCGAGGGATCGCGGCCATTGAGCGGCAACTGTGCGACCGAAGTTTCGTTGACCGTCATTCCAAGCTCAGCCGACGTGGTATTCACCAGCTCGGCGTCGGCTGTAACGCTCACCGTTTGTCCCACCGCGCCGACCTTGAGCGTCACGTTTTGGGTGACGTTCTGGCTGATGTGAATCACAATTCCCTTTTGCTGATACCTGGCGAAGCTGGCTGCGTCAATTTGAAGCATATAGGCACCTGGATCGACCGGCCGGATCAAGTAGCTACCCGACCCGTCGGTCTTTGCCGTTTGCTGGTAGTTCGTCCCGATGTTGATCAGGGTAACCGTGGCGCCGGCGACAGCCGCGCCTGTGGAATCGGAAACCTGCCCAGTTAAACTGCCGCCGGTGCCTTGCCCGTGGGCGAGAACAGCAACGAACAGAAGGCATAGCATGGCTACGCAAGAGGCAGCGATCAACTTGCTGGAGATACAGAATCTTTGTGTCATAAGACCTTCCTTGAAAAGAGTGCTCCACATCAGTCGCGAGGGCGCATGGGTTCTTTTCCATTGCGTCCGGATGAACTTGAGTTCTATCCTCAGCACGCAACATTAGTCCCAGGAAGATGCGACACGAATCAGACTAAAGTCGTATTCCCGTATTCTTTTTTGAAGGCTGTGCGTTGGGGCAGGAGTCTCCCGTAAAATGATGCGTTTCCGCCCGAAGGTTGGTCTGCGCAGGCCCTCGAGACGTGCTCTTCTAGTTACGTGGCTGGCCTTGCCATGGTGCTTGTTTGGCTGGGCAGCGCCAATCCGACACCCGCAAGGCTCGGTCTCGAGTGTGCCGGGAGCATGGAGTTACACCATCCACACGTGGCAGTCTCCGGATGGCCTGCCAGAAGAGACCGTGCAGTCGTTCGCCCAGACTCCTGACGGCTATTTGTGGGTGGGGACCTCGGGTGGGTTGTTGCGCTTCGATGGCGCGAGATTCAATCTGTTCGCCTCGGAAAATACTCCCGCGTTCACGGAGAACAGCGTTTTTTGCCTCAAGGCGACGCGCGACGGCCGTCTTTTGATCGGTACCGACGGGGGAGGACTGATCGAGTTACGCAACGGAGTCTTCCGCTCTCTGCCCGATGAGAACGGGCAGACGGCGGGCTTCATTCGCGCGATTGAGCAGGACCACACCGGCTTGATTTGGGTTGCAACGGATGACGGGCTTTTCTGGTCGAAGAATGGGCGGATGGAGCACGCGGACAAACCTCTCAATCTCCCGGCTTTCAATGTCCACGCGGTGTTGGAAGACCATACGGGGCGGATTTGGGTGGGAGGATCGCGCCTCTACTCAGTCAAGGACGGACAGGTCCACGAGTATTCGCTGCCAGGCAACGATAGCCGGAATAAGGTGAAGTCGTTCGTGGAGACACCGGACGGCTCCATCTGGGTCGGAACAGTTGCAGGCCTTCACCGTATGCTCCCTGGCCGCAACCGGTTCGAGCCGGTGGCCGGCGTCCTGGGCACCGTGCGGTCGCTCCGCGCACTACCCAGCGGGGAGCTCTGGGCGGGCACCATCGGGGAAGGGATATTCAGGATCAGCGATGGCCATGTGACCCGCCTGACGGCTCCTTCCCTTTTGGTGAGCAACACGGTGCTCAGCATCTTCGGGGACAATGACGCCAGTATCTGGATAGGCACCCAGGCCGGCATGATGCGCCTGAGCGACACGCCTGTACAAGTACATGCTCTACCCGGCGCGGCCGACTCAGATTTCGGAACCGTATCTTTGGATACCGACGGCTCATTGTGGGCGGCCTCAAACCAACTCGTGCACATCCAGGGCGGCCGGGCGACACCGTTCCAGTTCCCCACCCTCAAGGATGTTCGGGTGCGAAATGTGCTTCGCAGCCGGGATGGTTCCGTCTGGGTAGGCACGGATGGCAGCGGGGTCTACCATTTCTCGCCATCGGGGATTAAGCACTTCACTACCCGCGAAGGGCTGGTAAACAACTTTGTCCGTTGCTTCCTTGAGGCGAAGGACGGATCGCTTTGGATAGGCACCGATAGCGGTATAAGCAAGCTGGACCGCGGGGGAATTCATAATTACACCGATCAGAACGGACTTGCATACAACAGCATTCGTTCGCTGCTGGAGGAGCGCAGCGGTACAGTCTGGATCGGGACCGAGCATGGCCTAAGCAAGTTCAGAAATGGCATGTTCGCGCGGGATGCGCCAACGGCTGCGCTCGCCAATGAAAAGGTCTGGGCACTCCATCAAGACAGTGACGGTGGAATCTGGATTGGCACCCGCACTCACGGAATCTACAGATTTCTTGACGGCCAGCTCACGCACTACACCGCCGCCAATGGCCTCGCCAGCGACAGTATCTACTCAATTCTGGAAGATAAGAGCGAGCACTTCTGGGTGAGTGGGCCGAGCGGCGTGACGCTGCTGAACCGGCACGAGATGGATGCCCGCGCGCTGGATCCCAGTCAGCCCCTTTCGCTGCACGTCTTTCTTGCGAACGAAGGCGGAAAACCCACCCAGTTCCAGGGCGGGACGCAGCCGTCGGCGACACTGGACAGGTCGGGCGAGGCCTGGTTCCCGACGAACCAGGGATTATGGAGCATCCGCCCGGAAGAACTGTCGAGGCCATTCGTTTCGCGGTTGGATATCGACTCCGTCACCGTGGATGGGCAGAAAGTTGCGCCGAGTGCGAATATTCATCTGAGCGCAGGCGCCGCTCGTCTGGAGATTGCCTATGAGCCGATTCTGCTGCGAGCGCAGGATGGGCTGCGCTTTCGGTTCAAGCTTGGCGGCTTCGACCAGACATGGACGTACGCCACCAACTCGCAACAGAGACTGGCGACCTATACCAACCTCCCCGCGGGACATTACAGCTTCGTAGTCGAGGCATGGGAAATCGATCAGCCGAAGCGTACTGTCAGCGCGACACTTGGCATTGACAAGAAGCAGTATCTCTATAGGACGCCTCCGTTCATCGGTATCTGCCTTCTCGCCGCCATCGGTGTTTCAGTACTGATTTACCAGATGCGGATGCGACAGATCAACGGCCGCTTCAAGGCCGTACTTGGCGAAAGAACCCGGCTTGCGCGAGAAATGCACGATACGCTGATACAGGGATGTGTGAGCATCTCTGCTCTTCTCGAGGCTGCGAGCCACGAGGTAGAAGATCAGGAATCGCGCTCGCACCTGATCGAGTATGCTTCAACACAGATTCGTGCGACCGTCGATGAAGCGAGGCAGGCCGTGTGGAACCTGCGGGGCGACGACGGTTCCTCGATCGATCTCGAGACCGGGATTCGGCGAATTACCGAACGGATCGGCCGTGAGCATGGCGTCGGAGTAACCTTCCGCCAGCAAGGGAAACCGTTCGTTGTCGGCCAGCAGGCGGCGCATGAGCTGATGATGGTGGTTCGCGAAGCAGTGTTCAACGCCATCTTGCACGGTCACTCGCAAAACATCGAGACCAACCTTACCTATGCCGATGAGTCTGTCTCCCTGGCCGTGAGCGACGACGGCTCCGGGTTTGATGTAATTGAAGTCGTTCCTGAGACGCACTTTGGATTGCGCGGGATGCAAGAGCGAATTCACCGGTTTGGCGGAAAGTTTGAGATTGACAGCGCCCCTCGCCGAGGCGTTTGTGTAAGGGTTAAAATTCCCCGTGCCCAGGTCGCTCAATAGCCAGGCCGGGATCGCTCGGCAGGACGCTGGCTGAAATCTCCTGATGCATGGTTGAGAGGCATGTTCGAATGATCCGAATTCTTATCGTCGACGATCACCCCATTATGAGAGTCGGGATTTCCGCCCTCATCTCCGTCTCGAAGGATATGCAGATGGTCGGTCAGGCCGGCAATGGAGAGGACGCCATCAAGCAACACGCACTGTTGCGCCCGGACATTACCCTGATGGACCTGAGGCTGCCCGGCATCAGTGGCGCGGAGACGATTCGCAGAATTCGCTGCCAGGCTCCAAAGGCGCGCTTCATCGTACTGACAACGTATGACGGTGACGAGGACATTCACCAGGCCATGGAAGCCGGGGCAACCGGTTACCTGGTAAAAGGAATGCCGCAGGAAATGCTTGCCGATGCCGTGAAGCGCGTCCACGGAGGGGGACGTTACCTACCAACCCCCATGTCACGCGCTCTGGCCAACCGAACACCGGATTCCAGTTTGAGCAACCGCGAACGCGAGGTACTCGGATTGTTGGTACATGGAAAGTCAAACAAAGAGATAGCTAACGAACTTGGCATCGCTGAAGCCACGGTGAAGTGCCACGTTGGCGTCATTATGAGCCGGCTGAACGCGAACGATCGTACCCAGGCTGTTGTCATCGCAGCTCAGAGAGGGTTGATTCATCTCTAAGCCAGGGCTGACGTCCGAACCCGTATGAGGGGCAGTCTAGATCATCGGAGGTCGTTCCGATGAGTGGCTGGAGTCCAGCGGCCATTCCGCAGCCTGACCTCTCAACTGTTGTCAACAGGGCGTGGCACTCATTGACTTGGTGTCGAGCTTGATCCACACAAAGCGGTTTTTCGAATACTCAGCCGTTCGGCGTCTCTGTGAAAGACCCCGATTCGCTGAATGAAAAAGCCAGGCCAGAACGTTCCGCTAGAGTCGATATTGTAACGGTCAAAGCGCCCAAGAGCCACAAAGATCAACAAGCACCAGTGCGCAGGTGGTATGTTTATCTATCAAAAGCACTTATTTCCATTCAATTTCAACTCTGCCGCCTCGGCAATGAGCGTGGTTGTTTCGTGGAGTCCAACCAGCAGATACCCTCAGCGTCTATCTCGCAGAGTTCGCCACCCGCGGGGCCGATCACCTTGACTGCATTTAGTAACAACCCACTTCCTGCGGGTAGCGCGGGATTTATGGCGACTGCGGTTGGAAGCGGGTTTACTCAGACCACGGCCGTTTTTTGGAACGGGACGGAGCTGTCCACTTCGTATCAGACAAGCCAGATATTGAATGCCACTGTTCCGGCCACCCTGCTGGTCCAGCCTGGGACCGCGTCCGTCTATGTGAAGGACACGAGCGCTGGCACAATCTCGAACACAATGACCTTTGCAATCTTGTCTCCGGCAGCGGCGACCGCCGGGGTTGTGCAAATGGTAAGCAGCGCTCCCGATGGCTCCCCCGCGAACGGCGACACCGCAATACAGCCTTCCATCAGCGCAACCGGTCGATTCGTTGTATTTCAATCCGCCGGAACCAATTTGGCACCGCAGCAGATAATTACGCCTTGGGCGAATATCTATATGGCAGACACTTGCATTGGCGCGACGGCGACGTGTACCCCATCCGTCCAGCTAATCTCAGTCTCTGCGGATGGAACCAGGAGCTGGGGAAATGGACACACACAAGTATTTCTCTCGAAATCAGGGTTTTAGAACTTGTCCCCTCGCCGAAAATGCTTCCTGGCGCGAGAAGGGGTCTGGTGTGCGTCAGCGATCCCAAGTGTAGTCGATTTTGTAACGGTCAAAGCACCAAAGAGCCACAAGGGATCGACGGGTCTGGGCGAAGAGACAGTAAGTTTTTCTATATAAACCACTTAATTTAACCGGATTGCAACAGATTTCCAGCTAGCACTGGTACGTTTTTCACGGGCGGATAGGACGACATTTTTATTGAAACTGCTTGCCTGCCCGGCCCCGGCTAGGCGATCTTTGAAATATTGGTGTCCCCAGGCACCCAGAGTTCGAACCAATTTCGTGGAGAAAATCTCCAAAGCTGAGGCCCTGAGCGCTGGGATTGCCAGGATTCCTCGCTGGCTGGGCATCTTCACTGCACCGTGACTGTGACCGTGGTCGAATGTACCAAAGCCCCCGAGGTCGCAGTGACGGTGATGTTGTAGGTTTGTGGCTGGGTACCACCGCCTCCACCGCTACTGCCGCCTCCTCCGCAACCGATCAGCGTTGATACGCCGCCTGCGCCCGCCAACATGATTGCAAGGATAGAGAGCCGGCGCAGCCATGCCCTTGAGCGTCTGATTCCGCCTGCCCAGGGCAGCAGCAGCGTACCGAGGGCCACCAGAGGCAGGCCTTTGCCCGGTTGCATAGTCCTTTTGAGCGTTGCCGTCTGGGGCACCTCGATGGTCAGCGTGACGGTGGTTGCTGGGCTTCCGGCAGCGAGCGACGCCGGATTGAATGTGGCTGTGAATCCAGCGGGCAAACCTGACACCGCGAACGCCACCGCCGCGGGCAGGTCCGTTCCGCCGGAAGGAGTCACAGGAAACGTATAGATTGCCGCTCCGCCAGGTTGGACAGTTTGCGATGAACCATTCGTCGTCAGGGTAAAGTCCTGTACCGTCTCGCTGACGCCGGCACTGGCGACGGAATTGAAGTTCCCGTCGCCGGCATACACCGCAGTAATGGAGTGCGACCCGCTCGCAAGCGTCGAAACGGTCAGGGTTGCGATTCCGCCATTCAGGTTGGCTGTCCCAAGGGGCGTGCCGCTATCGGAGAAGACCACTGAACCGGTAGGCGTGCCGGCTGGAGAGGCAACCGTCGCCGTAAGCGTCACGTCATTTTGCGCCAGGACTGGATTGGGCGACGCGGTCAGCCCCACGGAAGGCGCAATCTTGCTTACCGTGATGGCGCGTGTCACTTCCGCGGCTGCGGTATAGTTTGTGTTGCCCGCCTGATCGGCCGCAACCACTACCGATCCCGCACCCGTGATCGTGAGCGTGCTGCCGCTTACCAGCCCGGGTCCAGAAAGCACACTGAAGGTCACCGCGAGTCCGGAGCTGGCGCTGGCCGAGAGAGACACGGGAGCGGCGCCAAAGTTGACTGGCGATGCCGGCGCCGCGAACGCGATGGTCTGAGATTCGACCGCAACGGCGAATGTGGCGTTCTGGGTTGCAGCGGAGTAGCTGCCCGAGGCGGCCTGGCTCGCCTGCAACACCACAGTGCCCGCGCCGGTCAGCGTCACCGTCGAACCCGAGACGGTTGCCGGCCCGCTCACGACTGAGTAGGCGATCGCTCCCGGTGACGTCGACGTGGCCGATACAGCGAACGGGGCGTCCCCGTAGGTATGGTTCGGGACGGAAAAACCGATCGCCGGCGCCAGCGGCGACACGGTGTATGGAAGCGTGTTGGAGCCGCTCGCGTTAAAGTTCGTGTCGCCCCCATAAGCAGCGGTCAGGCTGTCCGTTCCCGTTGGCAGCGTGGTAACGATGAGAGTGGCCACGCCGCTGCTGAGAGTTCCGGCACCCAGGCTGGTGCTGCCGCTATAAAACGAAACCGCCTCGCCGTTGGTGGCGTTGCTCTGTGCCGAGGAGGGGCTGAGCGTAGCGCTTAGCGTAACCTGCTGGCCGTAGGCGCTGCTCGCCGGATTCGCGATTAGAGCCAGGGTCGTTGGGGCCTTGTTCACGGCCAGCGTCACAGTGGCTGTTGCGGTGGCGTAGTCGGTGGTATCGGTGGGCGTAAAGGTTGCGGTCAAGGTTTGCGGTCCGGCGGCCGGTACCGTGCCCAACGCTGGGGAGTAGGCGAAGGTCCCGGCCACGGTCGCGGTGGCGTCCAGTTGGGTTGCGCTCAGGGCGGTTCCGTAGGCGATTGCAGCCGGCGTCGGCCATGTGATTGTGGGCGCGGGGGGCTCCGCGGTCAGCCCCACCGTCGCGGAGACGCTGGAACTGTAGTTGCTGTCGCCCGGGTAGCTCGCATCGACCTGATGAACTCCATGGCCGGCCAGCGAGACATTGCTTGCGGTTGCGGTTGCGGTCTGCGTCAACTGCGAAGTCAGCACTGTCACGGTGTTGCTATATGAGTTCGCCACGGCCAGGCCAGGGTTCCCGTTCTTGGTGAACGGCGCCGCGGCGATGCCCGAGGGGTAGGTGCCAACCGACTGTGTCGCCGCAGCGGTAAATGTTCCATCTCCGTTACCGAGCAGGAGGGTCACGGAATTGCTTCCGTTGTTCGACACGGCAAGATCAACTTTGCCATCCCCATTAAAATCCCCAACCGCGATGGCCTCGGGCTCGGAACCGGTAGCGGGGCTGGCGGCTGGGGTGAATGTTCCGTCCCCGTTGCCCAGCAGAATCGACACCGAGTTGGTGCTGCCGTTTGCGACGGCCAGGTCCTGTATGCCATCTGAGTTGAAGTCCCCTACCGCGACATACGAGGGATCGCTGCCGGTTTGCGGGCTTACGGGGCTGGCGGTAAAGGTCCCATCCCCGTTGCCCAGCAGAATCGTTACCGTATAGCCGAACTCGTTGGCTACAGCCAGATCCGGTATGCCATCCCCGTTGAAATCCCCTACCGCGATGGATCTGGGACTGCTGCCGGTTGCTGGGCTCGCAGCCTGGGTAAATGTTCCATCTCCATTGCCCAGCAGAATCGTCACCGTGTTGCTGTCTTGGTTTACCGCGGCCAGGTCCGGTATGCCGTCACCATTGAAATCCCCCGACGAGATTGCACTGGGATAGCTGCCCGCAGGCAGGCTCGCCGCCTGGGTAAATGTTCCATCCCCGTTGCCCAGCAGGATGGTCACGGTGTTGCTGTATGTGCTCGTTACGGCCAGGTCTGGCTTCCCGTCCGAATTGAAATCCGCGACCACGATGGACCCGGGATAGCTGCCTGCTGGCGGGCTTACCGCACTCGACGTAAAGGTCCCGTCTCCCTTGCCGAGCAGGATCGTCACCGCGCTGCTACTGCTGTAGTTCGCTACGGCCAGATCGGGTATGCCGTCGCCGTTGAAGTCTCCGGTCGCAATCCGCTGAGGTTGGCTGCCCGTCGTCGGCGACGATGGGTTTTGCCAGCTGAGGACGATCCCTTGCGGCCCCAGCGCGGCAGTGCCCACCACCGCATTCCCGCTGCTGGTGTCCTGGAACGATACATTTCCTGTCGGCGAGAGGAGTCCTTGCGCCGTCACCGTTGCGGTCAAGGTGTAGTTGCCGGCAGCGCCGCTCTGCGCCAGCGTCGTTGTGGACGCGATGGCGGAGGTCACGGCCAGCGCCGCCGCGCTCGAAGAACTGCCCGCGTTGCTCTGGGTGCCGGCGAAGACTGCCTTGTAGCTGTGGATTCCGGTTGCTGGGATGAACTTCAGCACCGCCGTTCCCGCGCTGGTCAGCTGGGCCGTGCCAAGCAGATGGATGTCCTCGCAGTACGCCGCTGTTGCGTCACAGAACCACACCTGCCCGGCCGTCAAGGTCGTGGACCCGGCGCTGACCGCCGCGGTGAGTGTGACCACGCTGCCTGCGGCGATAGACGTGACCGGAGCGCCCGCCGAAGTCACCGTCAGAGCTGTTGTCGTTGCCGCCGGCACAGCCGAGACCGTCAAAGCAAGCGGCGCAGTTTCAATCAGGGTGCCCGAGGTGCCGGTGATCGTCACCGTCGCCGGTCCGGTGGCCGCTGCGTTGCTGGCTGTGAGCGTCAGCACGCTGGAGCCGGTGGCCGGGTTCGGGGAGAAGGACGCAGTGACGCCGCTGGGCAGGCCAGATGCCGCAAGGCCCACGCTGCCGGCGAATCCATATTGCGGAACCACGTAGACGTTGGACCTGCCGGAGCCGCCCTGTGCCAGCGTCAGCTCGCTTGGCGCGTCCGAGAGCGTGAAGGTCTCGGGATAGACGGTCAGGCTGATGGTCGTGGATGCGGTGACGCTGCCGGAGGTGCCGGTGATGGTCACGGTGAAGGTCCCCGAAGTAGCCGGGTTGCTCGCGGTCAGGGTCATCACGCTAGAGCCGGTTGAAGTCGGGTTCGGCGCGAAGGATGCAGTGACACCGCTGGGCAGGCCGGACGCGGCAAGGCTCACGCTTCCGGCGAATCCATATTGCGCGTTCACAGACACGTACGATGTGCCGGAGGTGCCTTGGTCGATGACCACGCCCGAATAATCCGAGAGGGTGAAGCTTGGGACGTAAACACCCACAGTGAGAGGTGTGGATGCGGTCAGGGAACCGGAAGTACCAGTAATGATCGCGGTGTACTGGCCGAGACTGGCGGTGCTGCTCGCGGTCAGCGTCAGCATACTCGACCCCGCAGATGTTGGATTCGGACTGAAGGACCCAGTGACGCCGCTGGGCAGGCCGGTCACGGCAAGGCCCACGCTGCCGCTGAATCCATTTTGGGCGTACACGTAGACGTAGGATGTGGTGGAGCTGCCCTGACCAATGGTCACGCTGGAATAGTCCGAGAGCGTGAAGCTCGGTGCAGAAACAATCACATTGACGATGATGCTTTGGGTCAGGCTGCCGGAGGTGCCGGTGACGATCGCGTTGTACTGTCCGAGACTGGCCGTGCTGCTCGCCGTCAATGTCAATAGACTGGAGCCGGTTGACACGGGGTTCGGGCTGAAAGATGCCGTCACGCCACTGGGCAGGCCGGTGACAGTTAGATTCACACTGCCGGTGAATCCATATTGGGGGTTCACGTAGACGTATGAGGCGCCGGAGCTGCCCTGGCCGAGCGATACGCCTGAGTAATTCATGAGCGTAAAGGTCGGCGCATAGACCGCGAGACTGAGGATCGTGGTCGCGGTCAGGCTCCCGGAGGTTCCGGTGATGATTACATTGTACTGACCGAGAGTGGCAGTGCTGCTCGCCGTCAACGTCAACAAACTGGAGCCGGTGGTGGGGTTCGTGCCGAAGGAGGCAGCCACGCCGCTGGGCAGGCCGGTGGCGGCAAGATGCACGCTGCCGCTGAATCCAAATTGAGGGCTCACATAGACGTAGGCCGAGCCGGAGCTGCCTTGGCCAATCGACACGTTGCCCGCCGAGAGCGTGAAGGTTGGCGCATAGACGGTCACATTAAGGGTGGCGGTCGCGGTCAATGAGCCGGAGGTGCCGGTTATGGTCACGTTGCACTGGCCGAGGCTGGCGGTGCTGCTCGCCGTCAGCGTCAGGATGCTTAAGCCGGTGGACGTGGGATTCGGGCTGAAGGACGCGGTCACACCGCTGGGCAGGCCAGTCACAGCAAGATTCACGCTGCCGGTAAACCCATTTTGGGCGTTCACGTAGACGTAGGATGTGGCGGAGGTACCCTGGCCAACGTTCACGCCCGAATAATCCGAGAGCGTGAAGCTGGGGACATAGACCGTCAGACTGAGGGTGGTGCTGGCGGTCAAAGATCCGGAGGTCCCGGTGACGGTCACGGTCGTGGTCCCTGGACTGGCGGTGCTGCTCGCGGTCAGCGTCAGCATGCTGGGGCCGGTGGACGTGGGATTGGGGGCGAAGGACGCGGTCACGCCGCTGGGCAGGCCGGTCACGGCAAGGTGTACGCTGCCGGTGAATCCAGTTGTGGAATTCACATAGACGTACGAGGTGCCGGAGCTGCCCTGGCCAATGGACACGCTCGAATAATCCGAGAGCGTGAAGCTGGGCACAGTAACCCCGAGGCTGATGGTGGTGCTTGCGGTCACCGAGCCCGAGGTACCGGTGATGGTCAGCGTTGCGGTTCCGAGGGTGGCTGTATTGCTCGCCGTGAGCGTCAGTGTGCTGGAACCGGTGGTCGGGTTCGGGGAGAAAGATGCAGTCACGCCGCTGGGCAGGCCGGTCACGGCAAGATTCACGCTGCCGCTGAATCCGCTTTGCCCGTACACGTAAACGTAGGATGTGGCGGAGCCGCCTTGGCCAATCAATACACTACCCGCCGAGAGTGTGAAGCTGGGTACGGAAACCGACACGGTGAGGGGTGTGCTGACGGTCAGGCTGCCGGACGTGCCTGTGACGGTCGCGCTGTACTGCCCCGGAACAGCCGAACTGCTCGCCGTGAGCGTCAGTGTGCTGGAACCGGTGGTCGGGTTCGGGGTGAAAGACCCCGTCACGCCGCTAGGCAGTCCAGTCACGGCGAGATTCACGCTGCCGGTGAATCCATATTGCTGGTTCACGTAGATGGACGATGTGCCGGAGCTGCCTGGGGCAATGGACGCGCTGCCCGCCGAGAGCGTGAAATTGGGCGCGGAGACTGACACAGTGAGGGTCGTACTTGCGGCCAGCAAGCCGGAGGTACCGGTAACGGTCAGCGTCGTCGTCCCGGGACTCGCCGAACTGCTCGCCGTGAGCGTCAGTGTGCTGTTTCCGGTGGTCGGGTTCGGGGAGAAAGCGGCAGTTACGCCGCTGGGCAGGCCGGTTACGGCGAGATTCACGCTGCCGCTGAATCCATTTTGCGGGTACACGTAGACGTAGGATGTGCCGGAGCTGCCCTGGCCAACGGACACATTGGAGGTCGAGAGCGTGAAGCTGGGCGCAGCGACTGTCAGCGGAAGGGTTGTAGTTGCCGTCACGCTGCCGGAGGCGCCGGTAATGGTCAACGTCGTGGACCCGACAGCGGCGGTGCTGCTGGCCGTCAGGGTCAGGGTGCTGTAACTGGTCGTGGGATTCGGCGAGAACGACGCAGTTACGCCGCTGGGCAGGCCGGTTACGGAAAGATTCACACTGCCGGTGAACCCGTATTGCGGGTTCACGTAGACGGTCGTTGTGCTGGAGGTGCCCTGGCCAAGGGGCGAGATGGAATAGTCCGATAGCGTGAAGCTGGGCGCGTAGACACCCAGAGTGAAGGTCGTGCTTGTGGACAGGGAGCCGGAGGTGCCGGTGATGGTCAGCGTCGTGGTTCCGATAGCGGCGGTGCTGCTCGCCGTCAGGGTCAGGGTGCTGCTTCCGGTTGTCGGGTTAGGGAGGAAGGAAGCGGTTACTCCATTGGGCAGGCCGGTTACGGCGAGATTCACACTGCCGGCAAATCCATATTCGGGGGTCACATAGACCCACGATGTGCCGGAGCTGCCTTGGCCGATGGAGGCGCTGCTCGCCGAGAGCAGGAAGCCCGGCGCGAAGACTCCCAGAGTGAGGGTCGTAGTTGCGGACAGGGAGCCGGAGGTGCCGGTAATGGTCAGCGTCGCGGTTCCGATAGCGGCGGTGCTGCTCGCGGTCAGCGTCAGGGTGCTGCCTCCACTGGTCGGGTTCGGAGCGAAGGACGCAGTTACTCCGCTGGGCACTCCAGTGACGGCAAGATTCACGCTGCCGGTAAAACCATCTTCCGCGTACACGTAGACATACGATATGCCGGAGCTGCCTTGGCCAATGGACACGTTGCTCGCCGAGAGCGTGAAGTTCGGCGCATAGACCGTTACATTGACCGTGGTGCTGGCGGTCAGGCTCCCGGAGGTTCCGGTGATAGTTATCGCAGCGGTTGCGGCAGGGGCGGAACTGCTCGCAGTCAGAGTCAGGACGCTGGTTCCGCTGGTGGGGTTCGTGCTCCACGATGCAGTTACACCGGACGGTAGCGCGGAAGTCACGGCAAGACTCACGTTGCCGCTGAACCCATACTGAGGCGTCACCGTAACCGTCGACGTGCCCGACGCACCCTGGCTGATCGTAAGGACACCCGGCGAAGCCGACAGCATGAAACTTGGTGGATGCACGCTGGCCGTGAAGTTGGTGGATACGGTCATGCTGCCGGAGGTGCCGGTAACGGTCACCGTGGCCGTTGCGGCGGGGGCAGAGCTACTCGCGGTCAGAGTCAGAATGCTGGTCCCGCTGGTGGGGTTCGTGCCCCATGAGGCGGTTACACCTGTGGGCAGCGTGGATGTGATGGCGAGACTTACATTGCCGGTAAACCCGCCCGCGTCGGTCACCGTAATGGTGGTTGAACTGGAGGCGCCTTGCGCGAGAGACACATTGCTCAACGAACTGGCGAGCCAGAAGCCCGGCACTTGCGGTCCGGCGAGAGCGTCGATCAGGTCTTGTCCGTTCGCGCTTCCCCATCCCGTCACCAGATCGTAGCCCGAAACTGCGTTGAACCAGACCGGCTGGTTTTCAGTATCGTTATTCCCAACTGTGATATCGTGCAGATCGCTCGAGTAGTTGGGGCCTGCTCCAATCGCGTAGATCTGTGGGTTGATGAACCCCACCCCGCCCATTGGCGCTGTGCCGGCCTCCACCGCCTGCTGATTCACCAGGGCCATGAATCCGGCCCAGCGCGGGGCGGCAAAGCTGGTGCCGGCGACGCCTCCTCCGCAGCCATATCCAAGGGAACAGAGGTAGTTGTCGAAGTCGCCTTCCATGGCGACGTCCGGCACGTTGCGCAAAGTTGGGGAGCCTCCATTGGAAGCATTCGCCACGCCAACCTGCCAGCTGGGAATCGCGATTCCATCGGGACTGATGCCGCCCCCGCTGCCAGCGTACTCGGAGTTCCAGGCTGTCTCCGAAAGCCATGTGCCGCCCGCGCTGTTCGTGTTCAAGTGGGTCGCACCGACGGCGGTTACGTAGGCGTCTTCCCCAGGGTAGAAATATGGACTGATGGCCGCATCGAAGGCGCCGACGTCCCCGGAAGCAACGAAAATAGATTGCCCCTGCGCCGCAAACTCCTCGAAGAATACATCGTCCGTCGCCGGATCATCCGGGACCCAACCCCACGAGACACTGATTTGCTTGGCGATATTCTCGCTCGCCATCGAGTTGAAGATGTTGGCATCGTCGGTGTTGTAGCCGGAACCGATGTACACGCGCACCTGGCTCAATCCCGGGGCCATGCCGATCGCCTGCACAATGTCCAGGACCTGTTCGCCATCGTCCCCGTAGGGAGCTCCGGTAGCACCATCCAGCAATACGTTGTTAATGGGGACGCTGTAGGACTGTCCGGCACTGCTGAAGGTTGCATTTACATCGCTGAGTTGATAGCCGCCAAACTCCAGAAGCCCGACTGCCTGTCCCGTGCCAGTCAGGGTCGAGCCGCCATAGTAGGCAGCGCGCATGTCGCTGCCGAGATACGATCCGCCGGGACCGGAACCGGTGACGTTGGCAATTGCTTGTCCGCCGGTCGCACGGGCCAGCATCGGGCGTGGGATAGAGAAGTTGTTCAACCCCGCAACGTGCGCCACGCGCACTCCCAGATTGAGAGAAGGCTCCCGGTCGGGCGCATAAAACGTGCGGTTTTCCGTAGGATGCTGGTAGACCTTCATCGTCAAGTTGAAAGCCTTGTTGATTTGCGCCACCGAGCCGTTGATTGGCACGACCAGCCGATTCGTGGGCGTATCCGTCACAACAAAACCGTTGGCCTGCGCGAATGAGACTACGGCCTGGTAATCCTCGGCCATTGGTCCAAACTGATCGGCGAACTGCTGCACGGTAAGAAAATGGCGGTAATCGGGGCTGGATGGATCGTAGAGCCGGCCTAACAGGCTGGTCAGTCCACTTTGATTGCGCAGCGGCAGAACAATAGAGATGCTCATGTTCTGCTCTGCGGGCAGTTGGCCGACCGGCGCGGCCTGCCCATTGGACACCGCGGAGGGCACATGATTGTGCAGCATTTGGAGCGATTGCTGCGCCAGGCTTGCGTTCCACGCAGCCCATACAGTCAGTGAGAGTCCAAGAAAGAAAGCAACAGACCTCATCCGCTTCTGCCCGACGTCACGAGAAGAAGCAATTGTTACTGGGTCGAAGTTGCCTGGGCCCGCGAAAGGATCTCTGTAAGGCACGACTATCTACGCCTATTCCTCTTCAACGCGGCAAGCTGGTCAATTCGACCAGAATCCTAAAGCTGTTGGGGAGCAAGCCCTCACTAATGTAGCGATCATCCGATGTCTCGCTCGGTTTGTCGAGAAGAATCGACCAAAATCGGATGTATTGGCCGATAAACGGACAGGAGAAGATGGGGCGCGACTGCCAGACTTGGGCCTCTTAGCCGATTCTGGAGAGGCCCTATCGGCCCGAATGATCGTGTGCGCTTGATTTCATGCCAGCATGGGTGAGGATTGATGGTTGCTCTCGTGCAGGTTGAGCGAAGTCATTCAGGATGCATTTCATTTCGAGCAGGAGCTGGTCGGCCATTTCGCGGGTGAAGCCATGCCGGACGAGGATGCGCTGGATTACAAGGTCGGCGCGGTCAAGCGGCATCGAGTAAGCAGGAACCAGCCAGCCGCGCTCCCGCAGTCGATCGGCAAAGTCGTAGAGACTGAACTTCGAGGATTTGGGGTCTTTGAGTTCCCAACAGACGCCGGGGATCCCGCCCTGCCCATCGTAGATGATCCTGAACAAACCGAACCGCTCAATCTCCTCCGCGAGGTAGCGGCCCAGCGCAGCGCACTCGGTCTGAATCTCGCGGTATCCCTCTTTGCCGAGGCGAAGAAAGTTGTAGTACTGGCAAATGATCTCGCCGCCGGGGCGGGAGAAGTTGAGCGCGAAGGTAGGCATGTTGCCGCCAAGGTAGTTGACGTCGAAGATCAGCTCTTCGGGAAGGTTGTGCTTCTCACGCCACAGCGCCCAGCCGACGCCGAGCGGTGCGAGACCGAATTTGTGGCCGGAGGCGTTGATGGATTTGACGCGAGGCAGGCGGAAGTCCCAGAGAAGGTCCGGCTGAATAAAGGGCGCAAGGAAGGCCCCGCTGGCTCCGTCGACGTGGATGGGGATGTCGAGTCCGGTCTCGGCACATAGCTTATCGAGCGCAAGGCTGATCGCGTGGACCGGCTCAAACTGAAGGGTGAAGGTTACACCCAGCGTGACGATGACACCGATGGTATTTTCATCGCAGCGCTTGAGAACTTCTTCCGGCGTGAGCAACAGGCGGTCGCCTGCCATCGGCACTTCGCGGAGTTCGACATCGAAGTAGCGGCAGAACTTGTGCCAGCAAACCTGCACTGGCCCCGTGATGAGGTTCGGCTTTTCTGTGGACTTGCCGCTGGCGCGTTGGCGTTTGCGCCAGTTCCATTTGAGAGCGAGGCCGCCGAGCATGGCTGCTTCGCTGGAGCCGGTCGTTGAACAGCCGATGGTGCTGGCCCCTTCCGGTGAATTCCACAGATCGGCGAGCATGTGAACACAGCGCTCTTCGATGGCAGCGGTCTGCGGATATTCGTCCTTGTCGATCATGTTCTTGTCGGCGGACTCGTCCATCAGCATCTTGACTTCCGGCTCTATCCAGGTGGTGCAGAAGGTTGCCAGATTATGCTGCGAGTTCCCGTCGAGGATGAGCTGATCATGAATGGTCCGATAGACAGTCTGCGAGTCATGCTTGTCTGCGGGAAACTCATAGCTCGCGGTTTCGTCGTTCAGAGCTTCGGACTCGATCTGACTGGTGGGACTGGCTTTGAGTTCTTCCGTGTTGTGCAGCGGCATTGGATGCTCCCGTTCCTATCTAAACTTGTTGCCGATCCGCTGCCGTCCACAGCTCTGGGCGAACCTTAAGTGAAGCGAAAGGCTTAATGTACCGTCTTCATCCGCCGCGACATGAAGTCCATCAGCAGGTAATTCCCCAGCGTCTGCGGCGTGGTGAAGTAGGCCTTGCCCCGGCACATCGCGCTCACCTGCTGCACAAACTGCACCAGCGAAAAATCCGACGCCAGCATGAACGTATTGATCATAATGTTCGACCGCTTGCATCGGCTCACCTCTTCCAGCGTCTCGGCAATCACCAGCGGGTCCAGCCCGAACGCGTTCTTGTAGATCCGCCCATCGGGCAGCGTCAGCGCGCTGGGCTTGCCGTCCGTAATCATCACAATCTGCTTCATGTCCTTGGTTTGCCGCGCCAGAATGCGTTGCGCCAGCCGCAGTCCTTCGCGCGTGTTGGTATAGTGCGGCCCCACCTTGACGCGCGAGAGCTGGCTCACTGGAATCTCTTCCGCCGTATCGTGGAACAGCACCAGGTTCAGTGTGTCGCCGGGAAACTGCGTGCGGATCAGGTGCGAAAGCGCCATCGCCACGCGCTTGGCCGGCGTAAAGCGGTCCTCGCCGTACAGGATCATCGAGTGCGAGCAGTCCAACAGCACCACCGTTGCGCACGACGACTGGTAATCCGATTGATGCACATGCACGTCGCTGTACTCGATGTTCAGCGGCGCATGCTCCTCGCCTTCAACGGCTGTGCGTATTCCCTCGCGCGCAAATACTGAGCTAAGCGTCGCCGTAATGTCCAGGTTCAGCGTGTCGCCAAACTCATAAATCTTCGAGCTGCCATTCGTCTCCACGCCCGCCGCCTCGTGCCGCGTGTCGTGCCGCCCCAGGTTCGATTTGCCCAGCGGCCCCAGCAGCTCGCGCAGCGCCTTGTAGCCGAGGAAGTCCATGCTCTTGTCGGTGACCTCAAACCGCGCCTGGGCGTTGCCGTCGCCCTGCTGCCCCTGGCCCTGCTCGGGCTGCTCGGCATTGATGAAGTTCTCCTCCTGCATCTTCTCCACGATCTGGTCGATCAGCTCTTCCACCTGCTCCGCCGACAACTCATCGAACTTCTGCTGCGACTCCTCATCGAACAGTTCGCCCGACTCCAGCGCCTGCCGGATCGCCTCCCGCAGGTTCTCCATCGTCTGGTTGTTCATCTCGGAGAACTGCGCATACGGGTCCTGGTAGCCCGAGTCCAGCAGGAAATCCGACAGCGCCTGCATCAGGTCCTCCAGCCCGAAGGACGAGGCCAGGTCACCCGTGAACTTCGTGTATCGAATGCGCTTCATGCCGGCGTCGCCCCCTGTCCCATTTTAGATGGGATTGCGGCCGGCAGGTTTCGCGGGGCCTTGCGAATGCTCTCTCAGGACCCGCGCTGCACCGACTGCGGGTTAGAAGTGCAGCACCACTCCGGTGCTGACGGTGAACAGCGAAATATTCGGCGCACTCGAACTGCCGGGAATGCTGACGCCGGTCCCTCCACCGAGCTCAATGACCCGAACATCGACAAACTTGATCAACGGATAATCGATGCCGCCAACGATCTCCCATGCCACATATTTATTGTTGAACGTGCCCCCAACGGTCTGGCTTGGGCTGGTTGAGCTGCTGGAGACATTCACCGTACGCGTCCCCACATAGCCGCCGGACGCCTGGATGTAGGGCTTCAGATGGATCAGCGGCGGGTTGAAGCCAAGTCGGACCCCAGCCATCCCTGTGTCCGCGCCAACCGTGCCCGGATGCGTTGAGCCGCGAAAGTCGAAGCCCAGTTTGACCGGCCCTAGCGGCAGAAAGTTCAATGTGACTCCTCCGCCGATGCCGGAAGTCCAATAGCTGGCGTACTGCTCCTGATAGCTGCCGCTGGTGCTTGTGTAGACGGACCCAGTTGCAATGCTCGAAAGGTGATCCGATGACGAAGTGACATACAGCGCCACTTGCGCGTGAGCGGAGACAATTGTAAGTAAGACAAGAACGACAAACAAAGCGATTCGACGCATCGTTAACCTCAAAAGGAGATTTGGCTCGCAGCCAGCGTGCTCCAGATACCGGGCGTGCGTATTTATGATTTGGATGCGTGGAGTTGGATTTCCGAAAGCCAGGAGCCGCGCCGGCCCCTCGCTACGTCTCGACCAATGGGATGGGGACGCACACCTCAGCCGGCAGAGGAATGGCAGTGACGACGACGGGCGCTCTGCCCATGGCGCGCAGGTGCCGTGCATGAGCCGCCACGGCCTTGCGGAAGGTCGCGTGCTCCACATACGCGATGCCTCGCTCCGCGCACACCTGCCGCACCACCTTGCTGATCTCCGGGTAGTGCACGTGCGCGGTCCGCGGGAAGAGATGGTGCTCGATCTGGAAGTTGAGCCCGCCCACCAGCCAGGTAATCACCTTGTTCTTGGTCGCGAAGTCCGCGGTGGTTGCGATCTGGTGCATTGCAAACTCGTCCGGCAGCAGGTTCCCCGGCATGACGGGCAACGGAAACTCAGGTCCCTCGACCGTATGCGCCAGTTGGAAGACCACCGTCAATGCCACGCCGGCGGCGGCCATGGTCACACCCAGCCCAATCAGCGCGTGCGCCACTCCCAGCCGGTAAATCGGAATCGCGAGATAGAGGCAGGTATTGACAGTCTTCCCCACCCAGAACTGAATATGGTCGCCCACCCTCATTCTGGGCATCGGCACCGGTCCGAGTCTGCCCGTGAAGTATCTTTGGTAGTCGGCCTGGAATATCCACAGGATGTAGACCGTCATGTACAGGAACCAGCAGTAGAGGTGCTGGAAACGGTGCGGCCAGAACCAGCGCTGGTGCTCGTTCACGCGCATCAGGTAACCGATGTTGATGTCTTCGTCCACGCCCTCCACGTTGGTGAAACTGTGGTGGATCATGCAGTGCTTCACCTTCCAGATATAGGTGCTGCCGCCAAGGCACTCCAGCGTGCCGCCGGCCAGCGCATTGATCCAGGTGTGCGAACTGAAGCTGCCGTGGCTGCCGTCGTGCATTACGTTGAAGCCCGTCCCCGTGATGAAAAGCCCCAGCAGCACGCACTCCGGCAGCGCAAAATACGACCCCGGAGTGAAGAACACCAGATGGATGTAGAGGCCGATCATTCCGCCCACAATCGCAATGGCCTTGACGTACAGTTCGCCATTTCCTTTGCTGTTGAGCGCCGCGCCATCGAAGTACTCGGCGACTCTGGACTTCAAGGCAGCATGCAGGGATGGTGTCGGCGTCGGAAACTTCGGGGTCATGGGCGGGCCTTGCGTGCGTCGTGCTAAGTCAACTGCACAACCAAATGCGCAGATGACCGAGCATACAGGGAGCAAGGAGCTATGTCTGCTACCTTACAAAAGTCTTACAAAGGACGATGCATCAGCGATTACTGCGGTGAGAGGCTCTTGCCGCTAGCTAATTGAAGCCACGGCGCGTGCGCGATTTTGCGTACTCCTCGCGCTCCAGCTCGCGCTCACGAATCTTTTCGGCGTAGCGCGCAGCTTCATCGTTGCGCGTCTTCTTCTCGCCGGCCGAGAAGCTGCGCTCCTCCGTCCGGCTCAGCCGCTTGTGCGCATACATGCCTTCCAGCAGGAACTCCGCCGCGCTCACCGCAACCTCCGGCGGCGTCTTCGCGCCGATCTGCAGCGGCGCCAGCTTCTCAATCAGCCCTTGAATCTGCTGCAGTTCAACCAGCGATCCCGCCGAAGGTTGCGCGTCGTTCAACTGCACCGTGCCACCCAGGTTGAACCACTGCTCAATCTGTTGCGTGTTGGTGTCGGCAAAGTATAAGTCGAAAACCTGCGCGACGGCCGTGCGAATAATCTCGCGCACCACGGTGTCCGCGCCGCGCATCTCGCCCTCGTACTCCAGCTCGATCTTGCCCGTGATGCCCGGCAGCGCCGCGTAGACGTCGCCCACGCGCGCCACCACCAGGTCCTCGCCATGAATCAGCGCGCGCCGCTCAGCATTCGACACCACCAGCTCCATCGTCGTGATCGGCAGCCGCTGCGACACGCCCGAGCGCTTGTCCACTTTCTTGTCCTCGCGCGCCGAGAACGCAATCTGCTCTACGATCTGGCGCACGTAGTGCGGAATCTCGATGCTCCCCTTGCCCGGCTTGGCGGCCTTGCCCGCGCGCGCGGTCCACGCCTCCTGCGCCGTGATGCGAATGCCTTCTTCGATGCTCTCCGGATAGTGCGTGCGGATCTCCGAGCCGATGCGGTCCTTCAGCGGCGTCACAATCTTGCCGCGCGCGGTATAGTCTTCCGGATTGGCGCTGAAGACGATCGCCACATCCAGCGGCAGCCGCACCGGGTAGCCCTTAATCTGCACATCGCCTTCCTGCATGATGTTGAACAGCGCCACCTGGATCTTGCCCGCCAGATCGGGCAGCTCGTTGATCGCAAAGATTCCCCGGTTCGCGCGCGGCAGCAGCCCGTAGTGCATAGTCAGCTCAGACCCCAGGTCCTGGTTCGAGCGCGCCGCCTTGATCGGATCGATGTCGCCCACCAGGTCGGCCACGGTCACGTCCGGTGTGGCCAGCTTCTCCACATAGCGATCGCTCGGCGTCATCCACGCGATCGGCGTCTCGTCGCCCATCTTCGCAATCAGGTCGCGCGCGAACTTTGAGATCGGCGCGTAGGGATTGTCGCGCAACTCCGACCCCGCCACGTACGGCGTCTGCGAGTCCAGCAGCGTGGTTAGCGCCCGCAGAATCCGCGACTTCGCCTGCCCGCGCAGTCCCAACAGAATAAAGTTGTGCCGCGACAGCACCGCATTCACCAACTGCGGCACCACCGTGTCCTCGTAGCCGACAATCCCCGGAAACAGCGGGTCGTCCCCCCCAGCTGTCGCGCGCAGCCTGGCCATCAGGTTCTCGCGCAGCTCGTCCTTGACCGAGCGGCCAACCCGGGCTGGAGTGAATTCGCTCTTACGCAGTGCGCCGAGTGTTGTGGGAAGGGCGTTTGCCATGTCTAAGTATAGATGTTCAGCGACAGCGCTGGTTGCAGCGGCGCCCTCCCCCACCGCTCTGGCTCCGGGGCACAGGCCGAAATCCCGTCTCCGCGCTGTGATCGCGCGCACAGGTGAATTCTCGCCCCAATGGGTTCCCATAGCTGGCAAAACAACTTATTCTTGTTGCATATGCCCAAGCTATCGATTCGTGACCTGGATCTCGCCCACAAGCGTGTGCTTATCCGCGTGGACTTCAACGTCCCTTTGAAAGATGGGGTCATCACCGACGACACCCGCATCCGTGAAACGCTTCCCACCATCGAGTACGCGTTGCGCCACAAGGCCAAGGTCATCCTCTGCTCGCACCTCGGCCGCCCCAAGGGCAAGCCGGTCGAGTCCATGAGCCTGCGGCCGCTGGTGTCCCGCCTGCGCGTGCTGCTGGAGCAGGTCCTCAACGTTTCGGAAAATGTCGCCTTCTCACCCGACTGCGTCGGCGACGTCGCGCTTGAGATGTCGCAGCAGCTCGAATCCGGGCAAACCCTGCTGCTGGAAAATCTCCGCTTCCACGCAGAGGAAGAGGCCAACGACCCGGCCTTCGCCAAGCAGCTCGCCGCGCTCTGCGATGTTTACGTCAACGACGCGTTCGGCAGCGCCCACCGCGCTCACGCCTCCACGGAAGGCATCACCCACTACGTCGCGCAGTGCGCCGCTGGCCTGCTGATGGAGAAGGAACTCAACTTCCTCGGCAAGGTCCTCACCGAGCCCGACCGGCCCTTCGTCGCCATCATCGGCGGCTCCAAGATCTCCGGCAAGATCGACGTCATCGACAACCTGCTGGACAAGGCGGACACCCTGCTGATCGGCGGCGGCATGGCCTACACCTTCCTCAATGCGCTCGGCCAGTCCACCGGCAAGTCGCTCGTCGAAGTGGACAAGATCGACGTTGCCAAGGCCGCGCTGGACAAAGCCAAGGCCAAGGGCGTCAAGCTGCTGCTGCCCATCGATCACGTCCTCGCCGACAAGTTCGACGCCTCCGCCAAGACCCAGATCTTCTCCGGCGACGGCCCCTTCCCCGCCGATTGGATGGGCCTCGACATCGGCCCCGCCACCATCGACCTCTTCGCCACCGAGATCGCCGACGCCCGCACCATCCTATGGAACGGCCCTATGGGCGTCTTCGAGCTCGCACCCTTCGCCCACGGCACCAACGCCATCGCCACCTTTGTCGCCGCCAACGACGAGGCCACCAGCATCATCGGCGGCGGAGACTCGGTCGCCGCGGTGCACCAGGCCGGCGTCGCCGACAAGATCACCCACATCTCCACCGGCGGCGGCGCCAGCCTCGAATTCCTCGAAGGCAAGACCCTCCCCGGTGTGGCCGCGTTGACGGACAAATGATTGGGAAGGTGCCTGCGATCCTAGGAGAAATCGATGTTTTTATTCTTCGCGTTTCCCTTCTTCAAGTGGATGCCTCGCATTTCTGATCTGTTGCACTGTCAGAGCTTTGCGCGGTTTTGCTCTTGGCTCATATCGTGCATATGCCTCAGCCTGCCTCACGGACAAAGCACCTGTGTTTCCAAACCGGCTTTCAGCACCCAGCTATCGGCGGTCAGCAAGAAGAAGCTGATCGCTGACGGCTGATCGCCGATTGCTGGAAGCAAAAACTACATGCGCCGGAGCAGCCCCGATAGCATCTTCCTCACGGTAACCACATCCTCTCGCAGAGCTTCGTAAGTCTCCGACGGCAGATAGCCAAGGTCCTTGGACAGTAACAGCAGATATTCAAGCTCAGACGAAGCCGCCCGCGCCTTGTGAAGTTGGGACGCAAACTCCACATCTCCTTCCCGCCCGCACCCGTCGGCAATCCTGGTTGGGATCGCTATCGCTGCCCGTCGGACTTGAACGGTAATGCCGAAGACTTCGCTCTTGGGGAGCACGTCCATTCCCCGGTAGACCGTCAACACCAACGCGTGCGCCTTGCGCCAGACATCTACTTCCCGGAAGTCTCTCACGGTCGCAGCCTACCGAAGGTGATTTCCATTGTTTCGTGACACACGTCACCTTCCAACCAGCCCCCTCGGATGAAATACTGTCATCATGTCAACGAGCCCACGCAAAACCCTCATCGCCGCCAACTGGAAGATGTTCAAGACCCCCGACGAAGCCGTCGCCTTCATTCACGCCTTCGTGCCACTCATCGCTCACCATCGTCATGCCGAGATCGTCCTGTGCCCTTCGCCCATATTGCTCCCCGCGACGGTCAAACACGCCTCGGGCAGCCACATACACGTCGGCGCGCAGAACATGCACTGGCTCGACCAGGGCGCCTACACCGGCGAAACCTCGCCGCTCCAGCTCAAGGCCCTCGGCGTCACCCACGTCCTCATCGGCCACAGCGAGCGCCGCCAGTACTTCAACGAGACCGACGAGAGCGTCAACCTCAAGCTCAAGTCCGCCCTAGCCCACGGCCTCATCCCCATCGTCTGCGTCGGCGAGCTGCTCGCCGAGCGTGAAGCCAACCAGACCACCGAGGTCCTCGAGCGCCAGACCTCCGTCGCGCTCAGTGGCATCGACCCCGCAATTGCTACGCCCCTGGTCATCGCCTACGAGCCCGTCTGGGCCATCGGCACCGGCCGCACCGCGACCCCCGAGATCGCCGACGAGGCACACAAGATCATTCGCGCGCAGATCGCCAAGTCGCTCGGGCCAGCGCTCGCAGCCAGCACCCGCATCCTCTACGGCGGCTCGGTCAAGCCCGACAACACGGCCAGCCTTTGCTGCCTCCAGGACATCGACGGAGCCCTGGTCGGCGGTGCCAGCCTCGACCCCAAATCCTTCGAGCAGATCCTCGCCAACTCCGCCGCGTAATCGCGTCCCACAATAAGATCGCCCATGCCGAGCCCAAGGTTCCAGGGACCTGCATGGGCGTTTCTTTTTGGCCCTTCAGCTTCGCTCTACGCTACCGGTGATAATGCCGATGATGGTAGTGCCGGTGATGATGGCCATGTCCCACCACAACCACCACAGTTCCTGCTTCCGCCTGCTGCGGCGCGTAAACGCCGGCAAACACAAACAACATTGCCAAACCCAGTAGCCATCGTCCCATTCGCATCTTCATTCGGATCCCCGATACTGCTTTGCCCGACGTGGGCCAGCAATAGGTGAGATGCCGAAACCCGCACACGCAGCCGAAAATTCGCAGAATAGTCAGCCGTATCAAACCAGCTACGGAGAGCCCTCCGCCCGGTCTGTTTAGAATCGGGAGGGAGAACAACGTGGACCCAGACAATCTACTAGACCGTCAATCCGAACCTCAACCGGGCAAACATGGCGTATTGAGAGTACAGGCTTTGACTCTCTTGCTGGTGTTGGCTCCTTACGCTCTATTGAGGGCGTTACATGTGCCATCGGGAGTCGTGGCTGCACTCTCCGTTTTGGCCTTTATAGCGGCGTTGTTTGGCAAGTACCTCACCGGCCCAGCTGAGTACGTACAAATCGTCTCTCCTACGTTTGAGCAGAAGATTCAGACGCGGTACTGCTCTGAGTCCACCCAGCTGTTGAATCTGGGATTCAAACCTCTGTTTTTCTATGGCGAGGCCTTCCCGGTTGTCCGCCTTCTTCTGGTTTACCCGGCTTTTGAATTCTTGATTATGGTGCTGAATCGAGAGGTGGCAGCCGTGGAGTATGGATCGAAATTGGTTTTCGGATTTCCAATATTCATTTCGGCTAGTGGAACGACGTATTCCCATCCAAACCAGCTCGGAATGAAGTACCACACTCTCTTTCAGGATGGCACCATTCTCATGACGAAAAACTTCGGCGGCAAGAAGAAATATGGGCCGAGAGTCGTTGTCAATCGAATGAAAGATACCTCCGTAGGCGACGCTTGGACCGAACACCAGAAGCAGATTCAGGCACTGGAGGCAGCCGGCAAGCAAATCGACCGCAAGATCGGTTTCCAAGCTTACTCGAATATCTCACGTGAGGCATAGGCAGTCTGGCCAATGTTTACTGGCTGCTTGCGCCTTATCGAACTACTCCCACCTGCTCCATCGGCCAATAAACAAATACTGCCTTGCCGTAAATCAGCTCCCGGTCCACCGGGCCAAAGTCGCGGCTGTCGCTGGAGATCGACCGGTGGTCGCCCATGACAAAGTACTCATTCGCCCGCAGCACCGTCTCCGGGAGCGATCGGTCGTCGGCGAAGCGGCCGGGAACATATGGCTCCGGCAGGGCTTTGCCGTTCACATACACCTCGCCTTCGCTGATGCGGATGCGGTCGCCGGGCAGCGCAATCACCCGCTTGATATAGCTCTTCGTGTGATCGCGCGGATACTGAAACACCACCACATCGCCCTGATGAATGTCCCCCACGCGATATGCAATCTTGTTAATGAACAGGCGGTCCTGGTCTTCCAGCACCGGCAGCATGCTGGTTCCCTCCACACGCACCGGCTGGTACAGAAAGATGATGATGAACGCCGAAACCGTAACCGACACCACCAGGTCGCGCACCCACGAGTGCACGACGTTCGGCGCTCGGGAACCAGACGCGGGGCCGGCCTCCGCGGCGGCAGCTTGAGGTCCGCCAGCCACCTCCGCCGAAGTCTGCTCCCCTACCTTTCCCTCATCGCTCACGCTCTCTCCTCACCTGCTCAATTAGACGCAGCCGCTCCGCCATTGGCCCCTGATGGCAGCCCTAGCCCCGGCACCAGTATCTTTCCGTCAATCCCCGCCGGCGACCAAGCCTCTACAATCGCCTTGGCCATCTTTGCGATCGTCAGCTCTCCTTCATTATCCGCTGTCCAGCCCGTATCTGCATTCTCGTACGTAAAGATCGAGAGCACCATGGGTCCCGTCTTGCCGGCAACGATCGCCACGTCCGCCCGCACCGCATTCAGGCTGCCCGTCTTGCTCGCGGTCCCCGACCCCGTCTCCGTCGCATCCAGCTTCTCCAGATAACGCGGAATGGTATCGCGATAGAACTGGTTGCGCAGCATTCTCATCGCCACGCCGCAGATCGCCTCGTCGCTCGCTGAAAGCGGGCCGGCAGAGCCGACTTTGAGCTTGCCCGGTGTGTCCAATTCGCACAATCCAATCCGCTCCATCACCTCGGCCATCTCCCGCGGCGTGGTCTTGCCCAGTCCGAACTTCGGCTGGTCCTCCGGCATCGGCTTCGTCGCCGGCTTGCCGATCTTCTTGTACAGATGCGTGTTCTTCAGCCCCATCCAGGCGATCCGCGCATTCACCGCATCCAACCCAATCTTGTCCATCGCCAGGTTGGTCGCCGTATTGTCGCTCATGACGATCATCATCGTCAGAATGTCCTTCAGCGTCAGTGTCTGCGGCGTGTCCAGAAACAGCAGCAGCCCCGAGCCGCTCACGGCATCTCCCGGCTGGAGCGTAATCTTGTCTTCCCAGTGTGCCTTGCCCTCGCGCACCTGCTCCATCGCCTCGAACAAGATCGTCAGCTTGATCACCGACGCCGTCTGCACCACCGCGTCGGGGTCCAGGCTGGCCGTCTTGCCCGTATTCAACTGCGTCGCGTACAGCGCCACCTTGCCATGGTGGGCCTTGGCCAGATCGCCCAGTTGCGCTTCCAACTTCGCGTCCGGAAGCATCGCCGCCGCGGCCCCGCCGCCCTGCGCCCACACGCCCGCAGCCGTCGCCCCGTACACCGCCACCGCTACGCCCAGCAAAACGCCATACACTCTCATCTTCTGCATGGTACATGCCAGCTCGGCCCGCAAAGCAATCGTTTACTTTCAGCCTCAATCGCCTCGCGGACCAGCCCCGGCACGGCGAGCATCCCAGCTCTTAGGCCCTGCATCCCACAATGAATATTTCGGGTAGTGGGCTACTTTGAATCCGGGAATCCGGCCCGTTTATTCGCAGTGGTCGAGCAGTCTTTCGAGGGCCGCAACCTTGGTTAGCTGGCGATCCTCGACGTACAGATGGGACTTCTCATCCGCGGTTTCGTCGTAGAAGTCTTTCATGCCGTAGCTGCTGAGGTCGCCAACCAACACATCGTCTTTGTCGGGATCGTGGTCGCCGAACCATTCCAAGATGGCAAAGTCGCTGCGGGTTTCGACCATGAAGTAATCGCAACTCCGAACGCGGTGAACGACAGTGCATTTCGTGGAGTCCGCCTGCACCGCATGTGGCAGATAAGCGGAGAGGCTGACAAGAGCACCAACCGTTGCAAGAATCTTGACTGCTTTCATAGGATGGCCAACCCCTTGACTGATCTAGTTGATAAACCGGAGACGACGGGCCTCGGATTCGAGAGCAGCGATGACGCGCTCGACTTCATCCGCGAAGGCGTCGAGGACTCGAAACGCCTGCTCCCCGTCGTAACCGGGCAATTCGGAAAGCACTACAAGGAATCTGAAATCGAACTGTGCGTTGCGCTGCGCGCCCGGCCCCTCGGTGAAGAGTGTCATCTCATTTTTCGTGCGATCCCAAATATGGACAGTGGGGACGCTGATAAATCCAGCAGTCCCGTGCATCTTCGCGTAGACATCGGTAGCAACGAATGCGGAGGACACGATGAGCGCGTGTTTGTTGCGGTTACATGCGTCGTTGAGTGCGACGAGTTTATCGTTCCCTCCCTTGTAAGGCTGGAACGAGCGCAGGCACGGCCAAACCTCTACCGGGACATCGGCGCATCGGCCTTTCAATTGATTTTCAAGTCGGGCAGGAGTGCCGGAGAATGGAAAAAGAGCATTCTCGATGTTAGTGCGCCCGGACGCAACCGCGACGGCGTAGACGGCGTGGTCGAGCGCGGCCCGGAGGTTGTCAACTGCATCCCCGGCAATCATCGGGATTTCGACTGGGAGCGGCCTCACCAAGCGAATTTTCTGAACAGTGTACTCAGGTGTATTAGGGTCAGGCTCGGAAAAGGTTTCGCAGGGGCATACTTCCAAGAGTTGGGCGATTGCCCATTCGAGTTCGCCTATGCGTTTCCGACCCCATGCGAGTTTGAATTTCGCACTGTCGAATGGGTCGGGCATAGGTCGGATTGTAGCAACCCTACGCTGCCTTTTGCTCTGCTTCGTATGACTCCCAAAGCGCGACCAGATCGGCCACGTCCCACAGCCTACTTGACACCCCAGCGGCCATCGCTGGCGAAATACGGAGCGTGCGATGAATCTGAATGAAGTTGTACGCGAAGTAGTTGAGCGCCGTCGCCGCTTCATGGTTCCGCAGTTTGCGGCTAAAACCATTAGAAAGGCGCGTGTAACGGCGCATTTTTGTGCGCACAGTCCAGTTTTGCCGTTCGATATAGCTTGTGCTCACGTGCTTGGGATCGGGATTGCCGCTCACGCGGGCCTCTTTGACGCCGATGCACTGCGCGGGCGAGTAGCGGGTTTCGTTCTCAAGCGGAGAGCCATAGATTTTCTGCAATATCGAGTAGTCCACTTCGCTGCCGAAGGCGCGCTCAATCGCTTCCACGTAGGGTCTGTGGCCGTCGCTGGTAATCTGCACTCGGTTGCGCAACCGGCTCGCCAGGTCGTCAATAAAGTCCCTCGCAGTGCGCAGATCGCGGCTGCCCAGAGTCCAGCACGGCACGAGCTTGGTATCGGCGTCCACCGCGACCCAAAGCCAGATGTCGCCCGCGTCGGGATGCGCCTTCGCAATCTCCTGCGTGCGGTGTTTCTCTTTGCAGTAAATCCACGCCCACATCTCGTCCAGTTGCAAGCGGCAGCATGTGAGGTTGCGGAATGCCTTGTCCTGAAAGTCAGCACACACATCGCCAACTTCTACCAGCAGCCGCATGACGGTTTTCTTTGCTACGCCGGTCATGCGGACGGTAGACCGGATCGAGCAGCCTTCGATCAGGCAACTAATAACTTGCGCTCTTGTTTTGCTATCTAAGCGATTCATTATGATGCAAGTATACTAAGCCGCTTTAGCATTGTCAAGAGGAAATATGGGGGATGTTCGGTGGCCCTACGTGATACGCAAGGTAGATGGGGTGAATTGCTGCGGAATTGACCCTAAAGGTCTCCACTTGATTCAGGCGGGGGAGACGCGGAAGCCTTACGAACAGCATCAAGGAATTCCTGACAATGGAAGTCCCTCGGAGGGTCTTCCAGATTCCGCTCTTCTAGATCGGAGTGGCCATACAGGTGTGGAGTCTTGCATTCCGAGCAAGTGACGGTGAACGCTTCAACGGGCGGTGCTAGAGCATGTCTGAAGTCGCCTTTTGGCCCGATGATATCCAGAAAGAGCAACCAACCGCACCCGGTTGTCTTGCAGGTGACTGTCCAGCAGCGGTAGTAGCTCACTTGTCTTTTGCCCAGCGCGCCTGCGCAGCCTTCTGCGCGACTTCCTTACGCTGCTCAGGGGTCATGGTAGTCATGCGCCGCTTGCCGCCGATCTTGCCCCCACGACGGCCCATAGCGGCCATGACGCGGGATATGTCGGAGCTGGTCACTCGCGGACCTGGCGCTTCCTCAGTGCCCGTGAGATGGCGCACCATCTGGAAGGCGGCTTGGTTGATGTCCTGCGATTTGCTTATACGCTTTGGCATACCTCAAGTATGCCACCGAACCTAACCGGCTGCGATGCGATTTCAAAGTAGCCCACTACCATATTTCGCTATTCTTAGCCGACAATGGGGTGTATGCTCAAAACTGGCAGCCCTCTGGACTGTCTGGCATCCAAAGACCCTGAGAGTCTAAAATAACGTCACCCTGGGCGACGAAAACCTATGGCCACAATCACCATGCTTGAGCAGCCAGTCGCGGCAAAACCTTCCACCCACAACCCGGATTCGGGACAGGATATTACCACCACCGAAACCTCCAACATCGCGTCCGAGGGCTTCGACACCAAGTCCGCGCTCGAGATCGCCCGCATCATCAACCACGAAGACGCCAAGATCGCCGGCGCCGTTAAGAAGGCCCTGCCCGAGGTCGCCATCGTCATCGACATCGTCGCCCGCTCGCTGCGCGACGGCGGCCGCCTCATCTACGTCGGCGCCGGCTCGTCCGGCCGCATCGCCGCGCTCGACGCCTCGGAGTGTCCGCCCACCTACTCCACTCTGCCCGCGCAGGTCCAGTACATCATGGCCGGTGGCCCCAAGGCTCTCGCCTCCGCCTCCGACGTCAACGAAGATTCCCCCGAACTCGGCCAGCGCGACATCGCCCGCCGCCGGCCCACCCGCAAAGACATCGTCATCGGCGTCTCCGCCTCCGGCAGCACCCCCTACGTCGTCGGCGCGGTCGAATACGCCCGCGCCCGCGGGGCCCTCACCGCAGCCATCACCTGCAACTCCGGCACCCAACTCTCTCAAGTCGCCGACACCACCATCGTCGTCGAAGTCGGCCCGGAGGTCGTCTCCGGGTCCACCCGCATGAAATCCGCGACCGCCCAGAAGATGGTCCTGAACATGATCACCACCGGCGCCATGACCCGCCTGGGCTACGTCTACGACAACCTCATGGTCAACGTGCACATGAAGAATGCCAAACTGGTCGAGCGCGGCATCCGCGTTCTCATGCGCGTCTGCAACATCGATCGCGACACCGCCATCCGCACCATCAAGTCCGCCGGTAAATCCATTCCCATCGCCGTGGTCATGCTCAAGGCCTCTGTCGACAAGATGGAAGCTGTCCGCCGTCTGGCCAAGTCCGACGGCAACGTCCGCCTCGCCATCGACGACTCCCGCCTCGAACTGTAGGCTGATCGCTGAATGCCGACAGCCGATCGCCGATCACATCCTCACCATCGACCGACCTCGCAACCGCTCTCCCAGCCTGATCGGCGCATGAGCGCCGCTTCCGCGCGCCTCCGCGACACCCTCACCGCCGCCGCGCTCTTTCTCGCCACCGCCGCCTTCACCCTCTGGCAGAACGCCCGCGTCGGCGTTCTCTGGGACCTTAGCTATCTTCTCGATAGCAGCTTCCGCTTCCGCCTGGGCCAACTCCCCTACCGCGACTTCCCCTTCGCCCACGCGCCGCTCACCTTCCTTCTCCACGCTGCCATCATTCGCATCTTCGGTCGCGTCTACTACCCGCATATTCTCTGCGCCGCACTCGAGGCCGGCCTCGCCACCCTCCTCACCTGGCGTTTCCTCCTCAACCTCTTCAGCCAGAACAGAACCGTAACTCCGCCACAGCAGAAAGAAGTTGTCATTCTGGCGCAGCCAGAATCTCAGTATTTGCTTTTAAACTCTTCCGCCAATCGCCCCGGTCGCCTCGCCACCCTCCTCGCCTCGCCCCTCATCTTCCTCGGCATCTATGGCGTCTACCCGCACCCCATCTACGACAGCGACTGCATCCTCGCCGTCCTCGCCGCCCTGTGCCTGCTCCAATGCGCTGGCGAAACCCGCACCCGCAACTTCCTCGCCGGCTTCGCCTGCGTCCTTCCTCTCTTCTTCAAGCAGAACATCGGCCTTCCCTTCCTCGCCGTCACCCTCCTGGCCGTCGCGGTCGTAGCCGTTATTCGCCGCCGGCGCCATCTCACCGTCGCCCCGCAACTCTGGCTCATCGCCGGTGCCGCAGCCGCCCTCGCCGCGGCCTTGCTCACCCTCCACTTCACCGCCGGCCTGCACAACTACTTCTACTGGACCGTCACTTTCGCCGCCCAGCGCCGTCTGCCCGGCCTCGGCATCATCCTGGCAACCTACCATCAGACCTCGCTTCTCTGGACCCTCCCCGCAGCCATCGCCGGCGTCGCCCTCCTCCGCGTCGAAAGGCTCCGTGCCATCCGTTGGACACGCCCCGCTGCCTTCATCCTCCTCGCCGCCCCATTCCTCTGGACCATTGCCGCCCTCGCCTTCACCAGCGACGCGGACGACCGATCCGACCAGTTCCTCTCCCTCTGGCCGCACCTGCTCCTCCTCGCCGCCCTTCTCGCGCTCTGCAATCTCCGCACCGTGCGAACCAACCCCACTCTCACCCCACTGCTGCCCATAATCCTCCTCGCAACCATCCACGGCACCTTCCTTTCCCAGCAGCTGTGGGGATCCACCTACGCCATCTGGCCGCTGCTCCTGCTTCTCATTGCGGCCATGCTCGCGCAGGTCCCCACCCTCGCCCGCCCTCTCGCCGTCGTCATCGCGGCAACCTTCCTCCTCTGCGGCGGCCTCTATGCCATCAGCCTGGAGCGCCTCAGCTACATCCACCTCGACGGCCCCTTGACCCGCGCAACCCTGCCGGAACTTCGCGGCCTTACCACCCCCGGCCCCTGGGTCCCGGCCTTCGAAGAACTTGTCCGCTTCACCAACGCCGAGGTTCCCGCCGCCGACGGCATCCTCCTGCTCCCTGGCGAAGACCCCTTCTACTTCGCCACCGGCCGCACCCCGCAGTTTCCCGTCCTGCTCTTCGACCCAGCCACCGACCCCTACACACCGCAACAGACCCTCGACCAAGCTCGCGCGCGCAACATCCGCTGGCTTATCGTCAACCGCAACCTCCAACTCACCGAATCCCCCAAACCCGATCTGCCTGAAGTCCTCCACACCCTCCGGCAAGACTTCGTCCCCTACCGCACCGTTACCAACTACGACATCTATCGCCGCAGATAACGCTATGCAACCATCCCCGCACCTTCGCTCCATCCGCCTCTGGCTCTCTCTCTTCATCGCCGGCCTCGTCCTCAGCGGCATCACTGCCTTCCCGCTCGAACACGAAACTGGCTGGCTCGCCGCTTTCCTCGCCGCCCACCCGGTCCTCCCCCGCGGAATCATCCTCTGGATCGACCGCGTCCATCACGCACTCTACGAGGACAGCATCCACGCCCCATTCCTCGCCTACGGCACCGACTGGCTCGCATTCGCCCACCTTGTTCTCGCCGTCGCATTCATCGGTCCACTCATCGACCCCGTCCGCAATAAATGGGTGCTGCAGTTCGGCCTCATCGCTTGCGCCGGAGTCCTCGCCCTCGCGCTCGTCGCCGGCCCCATTCGCGGCATCCCGCTCCCCTGGCGCATCATCGACTGCAGCTTCGGCGTCTTCGCAGCCATTCCCCTCCTCATTGCGCTCCGCAAAACCTCTCAACTCGAAAAATCCTCATCCGCCGTCTTTCGGTAAAGCGATTTCTTTGTCCCATTGAGCGATTCTTATTCAGTTGTTTATCCTGTGGCCCCCCAGGTAGCTGGAATAACGGGCGCCAAATGCCGATAGACTCCTCGCACTGCGCCCCAATGTGTGGGCCCCGGGTCCGTACGAAGCTCGACGGTGCAGACAAGACGAACCTGGATGGTGAACCATGAATGGTGTACTGGTGGCAGCTTCGCCGCGGAACGGGAATCGAAAATCGGTTGTCAAGACGGCTTCTGATCCGATGCCGGCCGATCATGGCATCCTTCTCTCTGCGCTCCTGAATCTGGTGCAGGGCCGGGTCTATTTCAAAGACCTGCAAAGCCGGTTTATCTTGGTCAATCAAGCTAAGGCCGAACAGTTGAAAGTCGCGGGGCCCGAGGACGTCGTCGGCAAATCGGACTTCGATTTTTTCGGCGACGAAGCTGCCAGGCGGGCATTCACCGAGGAACAGGAGATCATTCGAACCGGCCGCCAGGTCATCGATAAGGAGGAAAAGGTGACTTGGCCGGACGGCCGAATCACCTGGGGATCCGTCACCAAAATGCCTCTCCGCAACCGTGACGGCCAGATCATAGGGACCTTCGGCATGACGCGCGACATTACCGAGAGCCGGCTGATGCGTGACGCGCTGATTGACGGCGAGGCCCGCTTGGCGTCAGCTTCCGGGGAACTGACCGCGGTCAGCCAGTCGATGGTAGCGAGCGCAGGAGAAACTGCGACGCTGGCCGATCTCCTGGAGGACGCCAGCCGGCAAGTATCCACCTCGGTATCTTCGGTTGCCGGTGCCGCCTCGCAGGTCCAGATATCAATTCGCGAAATCTCAAAAAGCGCCAATGACTCCACAACCGTTGCAAAAAACGCCGTTGATGTGGCGGAATCGGCCAAGGAGAGCGTGAAGAAGCTTGAGACGTCGAGCCGCGAGATCCACTCAGTGATCAAGGTCATCAATTCAATTGCCCAGCAAACGAACTTGCTTGCGTTGAACGCGACCATCGAAGCGGCTCGCGCCGGCCAGGCCGGAAAAGGGTTCGCCGTTGTCGCCTACGAGGTGAAGGAACTCGCCAAGCAAACAGCTCGCGCGACCGAAGAAATAAGCCGGACCATCGAAGCGATTCAGAGCGGCACCAAGGAAGCCGCCTCGGCCTTTGCGAACATCGGGACGATCGTCAGGTCGATCGATGACATCTCCAACAGCATCGCCGCGGCAGTGGAAGAACAAACGGTTGTGACGAACGAAATCGGACGCAGCGTGAACGAAGCGGCTCAGAAGATCGGTGAGATCGCCACAAACATCGGCGGTGTGGCTGCCTCGGCGAAGCAGACCACCCACTGCGCTGAAGATACGAGAAAGGCATCTCTCGAACTCAGCGGCCTGGCCACGCGCCTCCGTGCTTCGCTGACGGGAACTTCGGTTTAGCCGCCATACGGTCTCCACTCGCAGCCGCCGCCCTGCCGGATCGTCGCATCTTACGGAACCCACGGCCGCATGATTCTCATCGCCCATTTCCTCGCCGCTCCCCCGTAAACTGGAGAGATGGATAAGTTTGTCGTACGTGGAGGAAACCCCCTCCTCGGCACCATCAAGATCTCCGGCGCAAAAAACTCCGCGCTCCCCTGCATGGCCGCCGCCATCCTCACCGAAGACGAGATCGTCCTCGAAAACATCCCCCAGGTCCGCGACATCGAAACCGAGCGCCGCCTGCTCACCGCCATGGGCGCCGAAGTCGAACTCGGCTACGGCCGCGCCCAGCACCGCACCCGCATCAAGTGCGCCATCCTTTCCGATCCCGTCGCCAAGTACGAGATCGTCAAGACCATGCGCGCCAGCTCGCTCGTCCTCGGCCCCCTCATCGCCCGAACGGGCATCGCCCGCGTCGCCATGCCTGGCGGCTGCGCCATCGGCGGCCGTCCCATCGACCTCCACATCAAAGGCCTCGAAGCCATGGGCGCCACCATCACCCAGGACCACGGCTACCTCGAAGCCCGCAGCCCGCAAAACGGATCGGCCCGCCTCAAGGGAGCACACCTCGTCTTCGACAAAATCACCGTCACCGGAACCGAAGACCTGCTGATGGCCGCGACCCTCGCCGACGGCGAGACCGTGTTCGAGAACTGCGCCCGCGAACCCGAAGTCTCCGACCTTGCCGCCCTGCTCACCGCCATGGGCGCGAAGATCGAAGGCGCCGGCACCTCGACCATCAAAGTCCGCGGCGTCGCCAAACTCCACGGCGCCCGCCATCGCATCAACCCCGACCGCATCGAAGCCGGCACCTTCCTCATCGCCGGCGCCATCACCGGCGGCGACCTCAACGTCGACTGCTGCAACCCCGCCCACCTCGGCGCCGTCATCGCCAAGCTCGAAGCCTGTGGCGTCAAACTCACCGTGGGCCGCGAGCACATCCGGGTCCGCTCCGACGGCGCGCTCAAGGCCGCCAACATCTCCACCGAGGAGTACCCTGGCTTCCCCACCGACATGCAGGCCCAGTTCATGGCCCTCGCCACCCAGGCCGACGGAGCTACCACCGTCACCGAAAACATCTTCGAAAACCGCTTCATGCACGTGCAGGAACTCAACCGCATGGGCGCGAACATCACCGTGCAGGGCCGCACCGCCACCGTCCGCGGACGCACCCCGCTCGAGTCCGCCGCCGTAATGTGCTCGGACCTGCGCGCCTCCGCATCGCTCGTTTTGGCTGCTCTAGTTGCCGACGGCGAAACCATCCTCGACCGCGTCTACCACCTCGACCGCGGCTACGAACACTTCGAAGAAAAACTCCGCAACGTCGGCGCCCAAATCCGCCGCATGGGCGACGTCTTCGGCAAGAAATAGCCCCGC
>Ga0181520_10001016_pt1 | contig 59303 bp, 53 predicted proteins | sample PEATcosm2014_Bin_29_FD_132451 | JGI IMG/M metagenome (GOLD analysis project Ga0181520, IMG submission 132451) | Peatland microbial communities from MTU Mesocosm Facility, Houghton, MI, USA - PEATcosm2014_Bin02_30_metaG | ecosystem: Environmental > Terrestrial > Soil > Wetlands > Peat | place... | reverse complement strand
TGCTCCAACGAAACATAGCTGAACATCCCATCTTGTACTCGCTCATCTCCACGCATAACTATTCGATGAATCGGAAGACCCACATGACGCGGAAATCTAATCGAATTTCAACAAGTTCTTAGGCGCTGGCCGCGTCCTCCCGGTACATCGAATAATGTAAAATTTCCGCGGCAATTCCTGTCATCTGATTCGAGGTATTGTCCGTGCGGAGAACGCGGCCCTGACATCGAATCGAGCAACAGGGTGAAAGAGTAATCTCCGGAGGCAATGCGACAAGAAAATCAACATCGCCGCTGATTGCGGCGCTATCGGCCAAGTCAATATAGAAATAGACGCCCCGGTTGCTCAAGTCGCGGGTAAATCCAGAAATCTTTCGCGCTGCGAGCATCACAGTGAGAGGCGCGCTGATCGTAAATCGATGCCCTTCCCTACGGTCGTCTACCGCCTCCACTGATCGAGTCATAACTCCCCTATCCGAATTCAATTCCGCTCTCCGAGAGGTTGCGCATACGGGAAAACAAAGATCGCGGCACTTAGCCGTGTACGCGCCAGTATCTCTCTGGCTGTAAGACCAGGGGCAGCGCCGCGGCACGAAGGTGTCGTCCGTTCCGGTTACCGCAGTCCTGAGAACTGGTTACGCAGGGCAGAGTAGCAATCGCAATGCCAAATGAATTGCCAGAAACTCCGGTGTTATGAGAAGACACGGATATGAATACGCAACAATTTGCGCAGTGTATGGAAAGAATCTGGACACTTTGATCCAGATTGCGCACTGGGTACCTGTTTCATCCCGGACGCTGGAAAAGTCTTACGATTGATCATCCAGCTTGCGCAGATACGCGAAGGACTTCGCCATGGCATCGTTCGTCGCGACCAACGGCTGCCAACCAAGCGCGTGCAGCTTGGCGTTGTCAAACCGGCTCCCGCCCCAGGCCGCCGCTACTTTGTAGCGGGTGAGAATTGCCGGTAACTGGCCTTGCGAATAATAATGATAAATTTCCAATCTGTGAGCCAGCATACGGGTGACAAAGTACGGCAGACGGATCGAACGGATGCGTTTAACTTGCTTCTTGTACTCACGCAGATAGCGCGCGGCCGTCGGCAAGTTGTCATCATGCACGTTATAGACTTGTCCAGCGGAATCAGGTTGAATGGCCGTGACCACGATTGCCTCCGCGCAGTTGACGACATAGGACAAAGGCAGCAGATTGCGCCCTCCTAAATGAAAAAATACCGGTCCGATCTGCAAGCCTACACGATTGGAGATTGCGCCGCCGCCTGGTCCGTAGATAACTCCGGGCCGCAAAACTACGAGTTCAAAGCCGGCCTTCTGCTGATGGTCGCGGAATAACTGCTCTTGCATCAGCTTGGAATAAGAGTAAGTGTCGCGCAGCTCGGGATGAGTTTCGAGCGGCGTCGATTCGTCGATGCGCGCGCCCCGTCCCAACGCTACAACTCCATAGACGCCGAAGGAACTTACCAGAACCACGCGTGTCTTTTCTATTGGCATATTGCCGCGCGCTTCAAGAGCTTCAAGCAAGTTGCGCGAGGCAACGACTGAGTCGGCAAAGATCTCTGCTGCCGCGCCCTTCAGAGCAGCGGCCAGATGAATGACCAGCGAGACATCCGCTACAGCTCGGGCACAGTCGGCCTTCGAGCGCAGATTGCCAAAGCATAACTCCAGTTGCGCGCCGGGATAACTCTCTTGCAAAGCCAGAAGCCGCTCAGCCTTGCCGCGATCACGAAGAAAGCAGCGAATATCCTGATGGCCATGAGAGAGCAGGCGTTCAACGGCACTCGTTCCAAGGAAGCCTCCCGCGCCTGTAACTAACACCTTCATGGCCGCACCTCCGGATAAACCTGCTCGAAGATACTCTCCATCATCGCGGTAACTCGAAGTATCTCGGCATATGCAATTGGCGGCTCTAAATCTTGGTCGATGCTCAGATAAAACTCCTCCAGCAGGCGGCGCATTCCATCAAAAAAATGAAAACGAGAATGCGAGAAGCGATTCACATTTTTCAGACCTTGACGCAGGTAATCCTTGGCGGTAAGGAACGGAGGAAACAAGCGGCCCAGCGCGGACGGGAATGCCTGCTTGCGCTCCAGGACAACCGTGCGCGCCGTGTAATCGACATGAGCAGTGTTTTTGGTTCCGTAAACGCGAAGGGTTTGCCCGACTGGGCGGGCATGAGCGCAGAAGGTCGCATAGGCGCTTGTCCGCTCTCCGCGTATCATCACGCGCAGCTCATCAAGAATTTCAGCGGAGCCAGTTTCGATTACTCCTTTCCCGCCGCGATAGGCGATGGTTTGAATAAATGGATGGTCGTCCGGCAGAAATGGCGTGATCTTATTCAGCACATGATCCATCATGTTATGAAATAACTTGCCGGGCAGGCGATGCACCCAATGGTCGAGATCGCGCCGGAAGGACATTCCAAATTCGCCTTGCAAGTCATAACCGGTATAACTTTCCACGTGAACCGGAGAGCCGAGCACGCCAGTCTCCTGCAAGCGTCGCAACTCGAGTGCGGGAGCCTCGAAACGGGGCCAGTAATTCACCGCCAGCTTGCGTCTCGCTGCGAGAGCCGTTGTGATAATCGCTTCAGCATCGCAATGATGCAGCGCAACGGGCTTCTCGAGAAAGACATGACATCCAGCCGCGACGGCTTGGCAAGTGAGCGCGAGATGCGATTGCGGCGGCGTGGTAATGTGCAGCACGTCTGGCTTTTCCACATCGAGCATTCGCGCTACATCCGAGTACCATTGCGGAACGGAGTAACGCACGGCTAACTGCTCGGCCATGACCGGCTCCAGATCGCAGACGGCCGAGAGATGCACGGAGGGAATCTTTCGGATCTCCTCGACGTGCGCATCGGCGATCTTGCCGCATCCGACAATTGCTATCTTCAAGCTCATGGCCTTTCCTTCCTCGCGAAAGATGAATCACGCAACGACCTTCGTCTCTGCTGTATGAATTCTATGACCTGCTGTCGGGCGATGTTTTCATTGCTCAGAATTCGTTCTCGATTGCTTCCCGAAGAGCGGCGGCGACTGCTTGCTGCTGGCCGGCAGTGATGCGGTTGAAGAACGGCAGGGCGAGAGTGCGCCGTGCAATGGATTCGGTAAGAGGAAGCGTGGCGGATGCGGCGCTCGAATGACTGCGCCATGCCGGTTGCAGATGAATGGGAGCAAAGTAACGCCCGGTGGAGATGCCGCGCTGAACAAGAGCAGACTGCACACGGTCGCGACTAATTCGTTCCGGCAAGCGGACGACATAAACGAACCAACTGATAACGCGATTGAGAAGCGCGAGCGGCGGAAGTTCGAGGCCGCGAATACCGCCGAGCAGCGCATCGTAACGCTCCGCGGCTTCACGGCGCAGGGCGAGCATCTCGCCGATGCGGCTCAGCTGTGCCCGGCCCAGCGCGCAAGCCAACTCGGAGAGGCGGTAGTTATAACCGACCTCGGCGTGGTCAAGCCAATCGCCCGAAGGCTTCCGGCCTTGATTACGCAAGCAACCCAGGCGCGCGGCATGAGCCTGATCGCGCACGAGAACCGCACCGCCCTCGCCAGTAGTGAGCTGCTTGTTGGGATAAAAACCGAGTACGGCCAGATCGCCGAAACTGCCCACCCGCTTGCCTTGGAACTCCGCGCCGATGGCTTCGCAGGCGTCCTCGATCAAAGCTAAATCGTGAAGACGGGCAATAACTTCGAGCGCATCCATCTGTGCTGGAACACCGAAGGTATGGACCACTAAGATTGCCCGCGTGCGCGATGTAATGGCCTGCTCGACGCTGGCTGCGTCAAGGTTCAGCGTGACGGGATCAATCTCCGCATAGACCGGCGTAGCGCGGACCTGGAGGACCGCATTGGCCACGGCGACAAAAGCAAAAGATGGTACGATCACCTCGTCGCCTTCGCCGATGCCCAGCGTGAGCAGCGCCAGGTGCAGGCCCGCTGTGCCGGAGCTGACACAGACAGCGTGAGGCACGCAGTGATACTCGGCCAGCGCTGCTTCAAAGGTTATCAATTCGGGACCAAGGCTCAGGTGCGGTGTGCGCAGAACAGCCGTAACGGCGTCGATCTCGGCTTGAGTGATGTCGGGCGAAGAAAGCGGCACCTGCAATGCGGCAGGCACCTGCGGTGCTGCAGCCGCCTTTGGCACGTCCGCGCCAGAAAAAAGGCGCGGAACCACCGGTGATGCGGCTAACGGCGCATTCGGATCAAGGCTCATGGGGCAACTCGGTTTCATCGGGCAGCGGCGTGGGCTGCTTGATCAGCAGTCCGTCGAGCGAAACGGTAGTGAGGACGCGGACAATGGTCTCTGCGGCCGTTCCATTGCCGTAGGGATTTGCCATGCCGCGCAGGGAATTCCGGAATTCAGGAGTGAGAGCTTGGCGGATTGCTGCTTGAATTGCAGTGGTTTCAGCAGGAGTGTCGATCACGTTGCGGGCACGTTCGCGACCCTGCTGGCGCATTCCCACATTGACCGTGGGCAGAGCGAAAGAGGCCGCTTCCATAATGCCGCTGGACGAGTTGCCGACAAGCGCGTCCACTTGGCCGAGCAAGCTCCAGTACGTAACAGCGTCGAGGTTGACGAAGATGTGTGTCTGTGGGCGGGTATCGGCAAGGGCGCGAGTGCGTTCAATCAGCGCCAGGCTCCCGGCGTCGGCGTTGGGATAGACAAAAATGAGTTTGCCGGGAGTCTGAGCCAGTGCGGCAAAGAGGGCGTCAGCCTCAGCGTTGGTGTCGCGCAGAATCGTGACCGGATGCCACGTAGCGAGCAGCGTAGGCGGCGTGAGCTTGAGGCCGAGCTTGGCTTCCAGCGCGGCGCGAGCAAGCAGTGGTGAACGACGCAGGTGGTCGAGCGAGGGCGCGCCGGCATGATGAACGCGCCATGGCTCCTCGCCCATCGCGATTACGCGCCGGCACGCGGTTGGCGTCGAAGTGAAGTGAATGTGGGCCAGCTTGGTGAGCGCGTTGCGCACCTGGTCGTCGATGGCACCCTGCGAGATTTCGCCGCCTTCAATGTGAGCGATGGGAATACGAAGCGCAAGCGCAACGGAGGCGGGCGCGAGCATCTCGTAGCGGTCGGCGATCAGCAGCAGCAGGTCGGGCCGCCATGCTGTGAGCGCATCGGCCAAACCGAGAATCGCGATACCGATCGTCTTAGCCATACCGGTGTCGGTGTCGGAACTGAGCAGGCACTCGATGCGCGCGAGAATGGGAAATCCATCGCGCTCAATATCGTGAATAGTGCCGCCAAACTCCGGCGAGAGATGCGCGCCCAAGGTAAAGAGGCCCAGTTCGACATCCGGGTGCGCAGCCAACTCACGCAGCGGCCAGTATAGGTGGCTGTAGTCAGCGCGGGAGGTGGTGACAACGCCAATGCACCGCTTGATTTTGATTTCGTTCATAAGCAGACCTGAGTTCCGCGCTGCGCGGCAAGCGCCAGCACGGCCTGGCTAGGCGTGTAATCGGGAACCAGCGCGCGCAGATGATCGAGCGCGCTGTCGAGGTCGCGGGCATCGAGGGCTGAACGCAAGGCAACTAGTCCAACATCGAGTTGCACTTCGTTTGGTAGAGAAGCCTCGACCAAGACCAATCCGTCGAGATTAGCCGCCATAGTTCGATCCCCGGCGGGCCACAGAATTTCGGTTTCCTTGTCGCCGGGACGAAGGCCGGTGAGTTGAATTGCTATTCTCCGGTTCGGCGCAAACTTGTCGGCGAGAAAGCGAGCCAGATCGGCAATGTTATGCGTGACCGAAAGCACGGGAGCGAACAAGGCCGACGGATCGAGGAGCGCAGCCGACAACAGCAGATTTACGGCTTCGTCGAGCGTGAGGAAGTAGCGTCGCGCCTCAGGATCAGTCACTGTGATCGGTCCGCCTTGCACGATCTGTCGCGTAAAGACCTCGGCCACGCTGTCGCGCGAGGCCAGCACGTTACCCAGCCGCAACACCGTGCCGCCGGAAGAGAGCACGATTTGCTCGGCGACTCGCTTGGTTGCGCCCATCACCGAAGCCGGCTGGACGGCTTTGTCGGTAGAGAGCAGCACCACGCGCGCGCCGTGCGCCGAAGCCATGCGGGTCAGCATTTCGGTGGCGAAGATGTTGTTCTCGATGGCTGCCAGGGGTTGCTGCTCGAGCAGCGGCACGTGCTTGAAGGCAGCGGCATGAAAAACGATGCTCGGTGCGTACATTGCAAAGATCTCTTTGAGCAGCGCCTCGTCGGCGACACTGCCAAGCACAGTCGTCATGCGGCTTGCCGCGTTGGAATTCGAGGAAAAGGCAGCGGCCCAATCGCGCTCCAGCGCGTAGAGGTTGCTCTCTGAGGCCTCCAGCAAAATCATCCTCGACGGCATCAGCGCGCCCAACCGAAGAGCCAGCGCGGAACCGATCGAGCCGCCCGCGCCAGTAATCAGAATCGGCTGCCCGCGCAGCGCATCGAGCGCCAGTGGCGGAGGTTGCGGCAACTTCGGACGTGCAAGAAAACCGCACCAATCGAGATTTTGCAGTGATGGAAGCACACCAAAAGTATAATTGGCCGCGCGGTTCTCCTCGTGTGCGCTCTCTGGAGGTTTCATTTGCACGGTGCGGCGCGCTTGTCCCCTCGCATACACTAATGGTTTGGGCGGCATCGTGGTCTAGCTGTTTCAGCCGCGTTGGAGAAGAGGGTTATGCGAATGATCGGGGCAATGGTTGCTGGTCTTTTTGTGGCCGTCACGGCAGCGGCTGGAGCGCAGGCGCGCTTTGACGCCGAGGCGGTGCGGCTGAACAATCGCGGCGTGGCGCAGATGGGCCAGCAGTTCACCGAAAAGGCTGCGGACAGCTTTACCGCAGCCTTTCAGAAAGATCCCAAGCTGGCGCAGGCGGCGATCAACGAAGGCATCGCGTTGCTCACGCTGCAAAAGCTCGACGAGGCCAAGAAGGCCTTGCAGGCAGCTCTCGCCTTGAACCCGAACAATGCGCAGGCGTGGTACAACCTGGGCCTCGTCCAGCACGCGGGCAACGAATTGGAGCCGGCGCTCGCGAGCTTTCAGCAAGCGTCGAAGATCGATCCCCGCGATGCCGATTCCTTTTACTTTCAGGGAGTCTGCTACCAGGATATGAAGCAGTTCGACAAGGCCATCGAAATCCTGCACAAGGCTCTGGAGATCAATCCGCAGCACGCCTCGGCGGAGTTTGCCTTGGCGCGATCGTTGCAGCGCTCGGGGCACAAGGACGAAGTGGGCGAGTACTTCAAGCGCTTCAAGCATCTCTCCGACACCAAGATTGGCGCGCCGATTGGACTCTCCTACGGCGAACAGGGCCATTACTCCACCGTTACGCCGGTCGAGGAGCCGGAGGCGGGCAGGAAGGAGATGGTTGCGGTGAAGCTGACCGCGCAGGCATTACTTTCCCAGGTTTCAAAATCGGTTGTTGTGGCACAAAGACAAAACGCAGGTCCTTCGACTTCGCTTCGCTCCACTCAGGATGACAAGTTTTTTGGAATGTCGAGCGCTTGGACGACGAACGGCGGGGCCTGCATGATGGACGCAACCGGCTCGGGAGCGATGGACCTGGTACTGATGCAGTCGGGCGCGCAGGCGATTCTCGTGCTGCACAACAAGGGCGACGGAAGCTTCGATGAGTGGAACGCGGCAGCGGCGGGGCTGAAGGCATCGGGCCGCGGCGTGGCTTGCGCCGTGGGTGATTACGACGGCGATGGATTGAACGACCTGGCTGTCGCGCTAGAAGATCGCATACTGCTCTTTCACAATTTGGGCAAAGGCAAGTTTGAAGATGTGACCGCCTCTGCTGGCCTTGCGCCGCGCAATCGGCCCACGGGAATTACATTCATCGACTACGACCACGACGGCAATCTCGATCTGCTGTTGACCGGCGCTCCTCTCAAATCAGGCCAGGAATCAAATGTTCTGTGGCGCAATAACGGCGACAAGACATTTACGGAGCGGACCGAGCCGACGGGACTGGGCGGCAGCGGCGCGACAACGGCTGCGATTCTCACTGACTTTAACAATGATCGCGCAGTGGATATCGCAGTAACGGGCGATGGAGCAGCACCGCTGTTATATGTGAATCCACGCGAGGGAAAGTATCCGACGCAGACGCTCTATGAGAATGCGAAGTTGCCACCTACCACAGGCATTACCGTGCTCGACTACAACAAGGACGGCTGGATGGACATTGCCGTCACTCACGCGGGCACGCCGGGGTTGACGCTGTGGCGCAATGTTGCGGGGCCGGATAATGTTGGCCGGCGATTTGAACGAGTAGCATTGCCTCTGCATGGCGCATTGCGCGGATGGGGCCTTACGCCCATTGATATTGATAACGACGGATGGATCGATCTGGCGGCGATTGTCGAGACCAAGGCTGGCCCGCAGGTGCGCGTCTTCCGCAATCGCGGCGATGGCAGCTTTGAAGACGTGAGCCATGCACTGGGGCTGGATGCGGTCAAACTCGTCGCGCCGCGCGGCCTCATTGCCGCCGATGTCGATGGAAGGGGCGCGGCCAGCCTCATCGTGACGCAGTTGAACGCGCCGCCGATTTTGCTGCGCAACAGCGGCACCGGACCCAATCACTCTGTCCGGCTTGACCTGACCGGCTATGCGGACAACAAGACGGCGCTTGGCGTGAAGGTGGAGATCTTCGCGAGTGGACACTGGCAGAAGTGGGAGCTGGCCGGCGCTTCGGGCCACCAGACGCAAGGGCCGCCGCAGATTCTGGTTGGCTTGGGCGACGCGGAGGGGATCGACCTGCTGCGCATTCTCTGGCCCACCGGCGTGCTGCAGGACGAGATCGATCTCCCTCATCAGCCTGTGATTGCGATGAAGGAAGTGGACCGCCGAGGCAGTTCGTGCCCGGTGCTCTTCGCGTGGGACGGGCACAAATACAAGTTAGTCACGGATGTGATTGGCGCGGCTGTCGTGGGCCACTGGTTCACGCCCACGCGGCGCAACACGCCCAACCCTGGCGAGTGGATTAAGGTTGACGGCGACGCGCTTGCGCCGGTCAATGGCAAGCTGAGTTTGCGATTCATGGAGCCGATGGAGGAGGTCAACTACATCGATCAGTTGCGGCTGGTTGCGGTCGATCATCCAGAGAATGTCGAAGTCAATCCCGACGAGCGCTTTCTCGACGATCCGCCGTTCGCATCGGGGCGCGTAGTCGCGAGCAGTGGCGCGCGGCTTCCGGTGGGCGCGTGGGACGGAAACGGCCGAGACGTGCTCGATCAGGTGAGCCGCCGCGATCACTCCTTCGCCAGCGGATTCAAGCCGCTGCCTTACGACGGCTTTGCGAATCTCCATACGCTGACTTTGGATTTGGGTGAGGTAAAGCAGAGCGCCCAACTGCGATTGCTGATGACCGGCTATGTGAATTACTTCAGCGCGACCTCGCTCTATGCCGCGTGGGAGGCGGGCGTGAAGCCGATCTCGCCTTACGTTGAGGCGCAGTTGCCCGATGGAAGCTGGAAGCGCATTGCGGACGATGCGGGTTTTCCCGCGGGACTGGAGCGCACCATTGTTGTGGACTTGACAAGAAAGCTCCCCGCAGGCGCGCGCAAGATACGACTGCTGACGAATCTCGAAATATATTGGGACCAGGTGCTGATTGATCAAAGCACTGATGCGGTGGCAAAAACAGCGGAACTACCGCTGGCCGCTGCTACGCTTCACTTCCGCGGCTACCCCAAACAGATTGAAGGCGCAAGCCCCGGCGATCTCGACTACGACTACGACCGCGTGAGTTTGACCGGCCCTTTCCAGCGACAACGGGGAAGTTATACGCGCATGGGCGATGTGACGCCGCTGCTGACCAGCATCGACGACCACTATGTGATCTTCGGCAGCGGTGAGGAGATTGCAGCGGAGTTCGATGCGACGTTGCTGCCCGCATTGCCCGCGCACTGGAAGCGCGATTATTTCTTCTACGCCAACGGATTCGTCAAAGACATGGATTGGTGGGATGCATCGCCCTTTACGGTGGCGCAACTCCCCTTCCATTCGATGAGCGCGTATCCCTATCCGTCGAACGAAAAATTTCCGGACGACGCGGATGCAATGGAGTATCAGTTGAATTGGAATGATCGCTTCGATTCAGGCGAGCCGGTACGGTTGCATCGCTTCGATTTTCAGGCGATGCCTTCGACGCCTGCCGAAGATTCGAGGCCATGAGACCGATGGATGAATCGGAGATTCAAGAACTGGCTGAAAGCCCGCGAGCGATCGGCGCGACTCGCGAAAAGAACCATCTTCGGCTGGCTCTCAACGTCGTGTGCATTCTGGTTATTCTTTGGATGGCGCGCGATTGGCTGATGGGGGCAAACCATTGGCTGGATGGTTTTTTTCAAAAGGAGATTGCGCGGAGGCTGGGCATCTCGTCCGGGGCGCTTGGTTTTGTGTACTGTCTGGTGCATACATTCTGGCCCATCTTCCATACCAATACAAAGAAGAAGCAGAAGCGCGCCGAAGAAGAGAAGAAACAATTCAACCCGCACTATAACCCCATCGCGGAACGGGATTCGGAGAGCTGGAGCCATGAGCGGCATAGTACTTGAATCAACCACGCGGCAACTGGAGCTTCTGCGCTCCGGCGAGATTTCCGTTGTCGCGTTGGCCGAGGCGCATCTGGAACAAATTGCCCGGCTGAATCCGCTGCTGAATGTATTCGCGGATTTCGATGCCGAGCGGGTGCGCGCGGAAGCAAAACGACTCGACGAGATGCAGGAAGCGCGCGGGCCTCTGCATGGATTGCCGGTGACGGTGAAGTCTTCGATTGCGACGGCGGGGTATAAGTGCGAAATTGGCAGCCTGCTGCATGAGGGCGACGTGCCGAGTGAAGACGCGATGGTGGTCGCGCGGCTGCGCGCGGCGGGAGCGTTGATTCTGGGCACAACAAATTGCCCGGAGTTTCTGATGGCTTACGAGACCGCGAATCTTCTGCACGGGCGAACCAATAACCCCTGGGACGTGGAACGCACGCCGGGCGGATCGAGCGGCGGCGAGTCGGCGGCGATTGCAGCAGGGCTTTCGGCGGCGGGGCTGGGCAGCGATAGCGGCGGCTCGGTACGCGTGCCCGCGCACTTCACCGGCATCTGTTCGTTGAAGCCGACGCCGGGACGGATTCCGGGGCGCGGCCATTTGCCGCCGTGCGTGGGACCCTTCTCGACACTGGGCGCGATTGGACCGATGGCGCGCACAATCCGCGACGTTGCGCTGCTCTTTCGCGCGCTCGCCGGTCAAGACCCGCACGATCCAGTGAGTCCTCCGATTGTGTTGCGCGAGCCGAGTCACGATGAATTGCGGGCAAAGACAATCGGCTTTTTCGAGGACGACGGACTGGTTCCGGTGACACCGGAGACGCGCGCGGCTGTGAATGCCGCCGTCGCCGCGTTGCGCGATGCAGGCTTTCGCGTAGAACCCTTTCGTCCGTGCACGCTTGAAGCTCTGCGCCGGTTGTGGTGGACTTTTTTTGTGCAGTGCGGCGCGATGTTTTATGCGCTGGAGATTCGCGGGAAAGAAGACAAACTCAGTCCCATTTTCCGCGAGTTTCTCACATTTTCAGAAGTAGTCCCGCCGTTGACGGCCACACAATTGCTCGACGCATGGGCGGAGTTGGACCTGCTGCGCTCGAAGACTCTGGTGGAGATGAGCGAGCATCCGGTGCTGCTCTGCCCCGTGGCCAGCACTTCCGCCTTCCGCCACGGTGAGCGCCAGTGGATCATCGAGGGCCAGCGCGTGGAGTATCTTGACGCCGTGCGACCCACGCAGTGGTTCAACGCGCTGGCCTGTCCGGCGGCGGTGGTTCCCGTGGGAACTTCGCCGGAGGGGATGCCCATCGGCGTGCAGATTGTCGCGCGGCCCTTCGAGGACGAAACGGCGTTAGGCGTCGCGGCGGTTGTGGATGCGTCCTTTGGCTACCGTCCGCCGCCAATGGCCCGCGCGGCACTATAGATTCGCTCTCTCTTCTCCTTCTCGTTCACGCCATCTCCACCTTTAGGTGGAGGCGGAGTCTAGTGCGACTCCAGTATTCTGGTCTTTCCCCGGAATGGAGCGCGCACGGTGCGTGAAGATTGGCGCAAGCAATTTGCCGAAGCCCCGGACTGCCTGAAGAGCGCGCGGCTCCGGCAAACCGTGGTGCCGGTGCTGGATTTGGAGATCGGCGGCGACGAATTTGTCACCATGGCCGGTCCCTGCTCGGTTGAAACCGAGTTCCAGTTGATGGCCACGGCCCATCATGTTCGCCGCGCGGGAGCGCGCATTCTACGCGGAGGCGCTTTCAAGCCACGCAGTTCTCCTTACGCATTTCAAGGGCTTGGCCTGGAAGGGCTGAAGATGCTCTCACGCGCCCGCGAAGAGAATGGCTTGGCCATCGTGACCGAAGTGATGTCGGAAGAAGATGTGCCGCTGGTCGCCGAGTACGCTGACATTTTGCAGATTGGCACGCGCAACATGGAGAACTACGCCCTGCTGGAAGCGGCGGCGCGGTCTGCCCGGCCGGTGTTGCTGAAGCGCGGCATGGCAGCCACGATTGCGGAGTTGCTGCGCTCGGCGCAAGTGATTCTCGACCATGGCAACCCCAACGTGATCCTTTGCGAGCGCGGTATTCGCACCTTCGAGACGGCGATGCGCAATACCTTCGACGTGGCCGCCATCGTGCTGCTCAAGCAGGTTTCGCATCTGCCCGTGATCGCCGATCCAAGCCACGCGGCGGGCTGTAGCGAACTGGTCCCCGCGCTGGCGCGCATTGCGGTTGCCGCGGGCGCGGATGGTCTGCTCGTTGAGGTGCATCCCAACCCGGCCAAGGCCTGGAGCGACGGCAACCAATCGCTGGACTTCGCTGGCTTCGACGCGATGATGGCCGACATCGATCCATGGATCAATCTGCGAGGCCTGCAGTGCCGGCCGCCGCTGATCGAAAAGGAAGAGTTGCGAGCGATGGAGGCTGTGGGATGAAATCACCAGCAAGAGTGCTGGCGATGGCCGCCTCGATTGCGTTGCTGATTCCGGTTTGCGGCTTTGCTCCCAATGCGGCGCGGAGCATCGTCGCAGAAGATGTGATCGTCACCGCCGCGCCCGCCTACGAGCCGCTGGCCGCGCTTGGCGGCAAGGAGCGCTTCCCCCAGGGCGCGCAACTGCTGCTGATTCATGACGGAAAGGCGGAGCCGCTGGTCACGGGCTTCGCGGCCAGCGCGGACGCAACTATTTCCTTTGATGGCAAAACGGCGCTCTTCGCGGGCAAGCAGGCTGCCGGCGATCCGTGGCAGATATGGGAACTGACGCTGGCCGACCGTTCGGTGCGCAAAGTAATCGCCACCGCAACCGATGCCGAGCGCCCGCTCTATCTTCCCGGCGGACGGATGGTCTGGGCGCAGCGCACGCCGTGGGGATTTCAATTGCAGTCCGCGGACGACGGTCATCCGCCGGCTCGCCCGCCTTTGAATCCGACGGCTGCTCCGGGGCTGCTGCCTCTCACTTATATGCCGGCCAGCGCCTTTCCTGCCGATGTACTGGCTGATGGGCGCATCTTGTTTGAAGCCGGCTTCCCTTTCGGCTCAGGATCAACCCCCGAGCTATTCCTGGTCTATGCCGACGGCTCTGGCGTCGAGTCGTACCGCTGCGATCACGGCAAAGCGCGCTGGGGCGGCAGGCAGTTGGCCTCGGGCGAGGTGGTCTTCACGCATGGAGATTCACTGGCGCGCTTCACTTCGCCGCTGGCCACCGAGTCGCCAGTCAGTGCGCCCCGCTCCGAGTATGCAGGCGCGATTGCCGAGACGGCTTCGGGCGCTTGGTTGGTAAGCGCGCGGGCCTCGGCGGGCGTGCATTATGCATTGAAGTTATGGAAGCCCAACACATCGCAGTCAGGCGTGACGGAGTTACAAACGGTTCTGGCCGTGAGCGGCGAAAATCTTGTCGAGCCGGTTGTGCTTGCGCCGCGCTCGACGCCCAAGCGCCATCCATCCGGGCTTCATCCTTGGAACTACGCCAACCTTCTTGCAATCGATGCGCGCCAATCGCGCGATGGCGCTCTCAAATCCGCGCCCGCGTCAGTACGGCTCGAGACGATGGACGATGGTGGGCACACGGTCATCAATGGCACAGCGCCGGTCGAGCCGGATGGTTCGTTCTTTGTGAAGGTTCCCGCCGACCGGCCAATTCGCTTTGCGCTGCTCGACAAACAAGGAGCGGTGTTGCACCAGGAGCGCGGATGGTTCTGGATTCGCCGCGGCGAACAGCGTTACTGCGTGGGCTGTCACGTGGGACCGGAGCGCGCGCCGGAAAATACTCTCCCAGCCGTGCTGCAACGCACTACTACGCCGGTTGATCTAACGGGTGAGCTGCAAACAGAAGTTCCGAAGCAGAACTCGCCGGGAGGCAAATAAAAATGATTCGCTATCTTCTTTTATTCAGCGCTGTATCAATGGCCGCCGCCCAACCACCTGCGGTGGGGCAGACGCCGCTTGCGCGGCAGAAGGATGTTGCAACGCAAGTCTCAGGCACGCCGCAGGCGCAGTTGGTTCCACCGCAGGTAATGATTAGGTTTGAGGACGCCAGCGCCAAGGCGGGCATCGACTTTACGCATAGCTTCGGCTCAAGGCAGTTAGGTTCGCTGCTGGAAGGAACCGGCGCGGGCTGCATCTGGTTTGACTACAACCACTCCGGCCTGGAGTCTCTCTACGTGGTGAATGGTCGGCCGCTCGAAGACTCGATGCATCCGTATCCGCTCAAGGAGAAACCGGCCACCCCGCCGCACAATCATCTCTATCGCAACAACGGCAACGGCACCTTCACTGATGTAACGGAGCAATCCGGACTCGATCCGAATATCTATGGAATGGCAGTAACTGCAGCTGACTACGACAACGACGGATATGTTGATTTATTAGTTACCGGCTACGGCAAGACGATCCTCTATCACAACGACGGCAACGGCCACTTTACCGATGTCACCAAGAAAGCGGGAATCAATGTGGACGGCTGGGCGATCAGCTCGACGTGGTTGGATTACGACAAGGACGGATGCGTCGATTTGTTTGTGGGACGCTACGTGAAGTTCGATCCCAAGTACCGCGCCTTCTACGCGGCGGATAACTATCCGGGGCCGCTGGATTACGAGGGCGAGACCAACAAGCTCTTTCACAATAACTGCGACGGGACCTTTACCGACGTTACCGATAAGTCAGGCATAGGCGCTTATGTTGGACGCACCATGGGTGTAACCGCGGCGGACTTCGACAACGACGGCTGGGATGACATTTACGTCGCCAACGACCGCACGGAAAATTTCCTCTTCCACAACAAGCACGATGGAACTTTTGAGGAGATTGCCAACGATACCGGCACAGCCTTCGGCCAGAATGGCGAATCCACTTCGTCGATGGGTCCGGTCTTTGCAGACTTGGAAGGCCGCGGAGTGCTCGATCTGTGGGTGACCGACGGCCATTACAACCGGCTCTTGCATAACACAGGCAAACTGAGCTTTGAGGACATCGGCGCGGAGACCGGTGTTTCGCAGACCAATGCGCAATACGTGAGCTGGGGCACGGGCATTTACGACTTTGCTAACGATGGGCAGTTAGACATTCTTATCTTTCACGGCGGACTTATTCATTTAATTCCGCAGGAACACACGCTTTTTCGCGGCATCGGTAATGGCAAATTCACCGATGTCTCACGCCAGGCCGGTCCGGTGCTGAGCGAGCGCACCACGGCGCGCGGCGCCTGCTTTGCCGACTACGACAACGACGGCAAGGTCGATGCATTTGTGGTGAATCTCGGCGGCAAGGGCACGCTGGTGCATAATGTCTCGACCAATACCGGCCATTGGATTGCGATCAAGCTGGTGGGGGCCAGGACTGGGAAGACCGAAGCGGGGAGTAATCGCGACGGCATCGGCGCGCGGGTTGAAGTATTCGCCGCAGGCAAACGTCAGACGGCAGAGCGCGTGGCCGGCTCGGGTTATCTATCGCAGAATGACGAGCGCCTGCACTTTGGGCTTGGCGCTGCTACGACCGTGGATAAGCTGATCGTCCACTGGCCCAGCGGGCGCGAGCAGACGCTGGAGAAGCTGAGCGTGGACCGTGTGCTGACAGTGGAAGAGCCGAAATCAGGGGACGCGAAATGAACCGGCACTTTCAAATTCGAGTGCGCGCGGGAGTCGCGGTACTGATTGCATCGCTGCTGGCGCTTGCATTTTGGCCGACGGTCAATCCTTCTGTGCGTGCTAGCGAGAAGGATGCGGACAACTACGCTTCGCCGCTTGAAGTTCTGCTCACGCCGGATGGGGCGCGGCTCTACGTGCTCTGTCAGCAAAGCGCAGAGGTGCGGGTGCTGGATGCGGCCAGTTATGCGGTGATCAAGAAGATCGCAGTGGGTCGCGAGCCGCGCGGTTTTTCACTTTCGCCAACTGGCGACCGTCTGTTTGTGACTAACTCGTGGGACGATACGCTCTCGGTGATCGACACGCGCACACTCGCGGTGACGGCAACGTGGGCGGTAGGCGCGGAGCCATCGAGCGTGGTGGAAGATCATGCAGGCAAGCATCTATTTGTTGCCAATCGCATCTCGAACGATGTGGCTGTGCTCGATGCGCAGAGCGGCGCGGAAGAGAAGCGTTTGGCGGCGGGCCGGGGGGCGAGTTATCTCGCGATCTCTCCGGATGGAAGACGAATCTACGCGACACACATCTATCCGAATCCGCCCCAGGTTCAAAGCGAAACCGATAATCGCAAGGCTCCCGAGTCGGAGATTACCGTGATCGACGCGACGCGCGCGGTGGTGGTTGATCGCATTCCGCTGCACCGGATTGCCGGCGTCTTTCATCTGGCGTTTTCCTTGGATGGCCGCTTGGGCGTGGTGGCCGAGTACCATCCCAAGAATCTTGTGACCTTGGCTCACCTGGAACACGGCGGAGCCTTTGCTTACACGCTGACGGTCTTTGGCGCGGATGTGGGCAAGCCGGTGGAAGTGCCGCTGGACGAGCTGGAACGCTATGCCGCGCGGCCCTTCGGTGTCGCCATTGCGCCGGATAAGTCGCGCATCTATGTGAGCTGCGGCGGCTCGGAGATGATAACAGTGATCGATGTGCCGCGGCTGTTGCGGTACATTCGCGCGCACCCAGGCTCCAACGCGCAAGACCTTTCCGCCAGCTCCAATTACGTTGTAGCGCGTATCCATGTGGGCCACGATCCGCGCGGGCTGACGCTCTCGCGCGATGGGCGCAGGCTCTTTGCGGCGAACCGGCTTGAAGATACGATCAGCGTGATCGACACGCACGTGAATCGCGTAGCCGCGACGATTACGCTCGATGGTCCGAAGACCATCTCCACGCTGCGCCACGGCGAACAGACATTCTATACCGCTCGCTACTCCTTCCAGGGTCAGATTGGCTGCGCCACTTGCCACATCGATTCCACCTTCGACGCTCTTACCTGGAACCTCGAGCCGGATGGCTTTGGCCGCAACACCGTGGACAACAAGATGCTCGAGGACATCAAGGATACCGGACCGTATAAGTGGAACGGCGGCAACCCGGATATTCCTACCGAGTGCGGCCCGCGAACGGAAAAGTATTTCTGGCGCTCGGAGAACTACGACAATCTCACGCTCACTGATCTTGCAGTTTTCATTCGCAATCTTCCGCCGCGGCCCAATCGTTATCGGCTGGCCAACGGCGAACAGACACCGGCGCAGGAGCGTGGTCAGGCGATCTTCGAGCGCGCAGTGGACAAGTTCGGCAAGCCGATTGCCGAATACAACCGCTGCTCTTATTGCCACAGCGGACCCAAGGGCACGAACCAAAAACTCTTCGATGTGGGAACGCGCAAGCCGAACGACAATAACACTCTCTTGAAGTCGCCGCCATTGACGAACATTGCGCTCACCGCGCCCTATCTGCACGATGGCTCGGCGCACACTCTGGAAGAGATTTGGACGGTCTACAATCCCGATGACAAGCACGGACGCACGAACGATCTGACCAAGGACGAACTCAACGATCTGATCGAGTATTTGAGGACGCGATGAAACAGATGGCTTGGAAAACGCTCTCGATCTGCGTGCTGCTCGCAGCCTTCGCGCCGCAGGCGCTTCATGCCGCGACAATGGCCGGCACGCAACAAACTCATGCCGCTGCCCCTCCGCAGGTGGTGCCACGATTCCGGTTTGAGAATTTCACCACCGCCAACGGTTTGCCTGATAATCATGTGTATTCGGTGCTGGTGGATGGCGACCGCATCTGGGCGGGCACGGACAACGGGCTTGCGGTTTACGAGAATCACGCTTGGAAGACTTATACTACCAAGGACGGACTGGCTCATCGCGCCGTGCTATCGCTGGCGCTGGACAAGCGCACCGGTGATGTGTGGGCGGGAACGATGGGCGGGTTGAGCCGCATCTCCGGCGGGCGCATTGACAGTTATACGCAGTTGACCTCCGGGCTGAGCAATGACGTGGTATACGGCGTCAGCGTGGAAGGTGAGAATGTCTGGGTGGCCACGGCCGCCGGCGCTTGCCGCTTCAATACCCGCACCGGCCAGTGGACGCCTTACAACGAGCGCAACACGCCGATGATCGAGATTTGGGTTTACGGCGTCTCCGCCGCGCGGGACAAGGTCTATTACGCAGTATGGGGCAGCGGACTTCTCGAATACACTCAGAAGACCGAGCGCTGGGACAAGTACGAGGACCCGGACGGTGAAAACGAAATTGTACTCTTCAAGGATCAAGGATTGATCCACGAGATTGTTACCTCAGTCAGTTATGTGGATAACATCGTTTGGGCGGCGACATATTTTGGCGCCAGCCGCTACGATGGACGCTACTGGCATAACTTTCTGACCAAGGACAGCGGTCTTCCCTCGAACTTCATCAACACGATCAAGGGCGTGGATGCCAATCACTGCTGGTTCGGCACCGACAAGGGGCTGGCCTACTACGACGGCGTCAACTGGGCCGTTTATACCCCCTCGCTCACCGACGGTAAGCCGGAGATGACGGTACGCGACGCGGCGGGCAAGGTAACTTCGGTCGCAGTCACCACAGCTCCGGCCCACAACTACATTCTCGGTATCGACTTTCAAGGCGACGACCTTTGGGTTGCAACCGCCAAGGGTTTAAGCCACGGAATTCATCAAAAACAATAAGAGCATCGGGAGGCAACACCATCATGAATGCATTTGCAGATATTCTGGAGACCATTGCCATGACACCAGCGCACACGCCGATAGAGCGGCACGCCATCACCAACCACGGCGTTCTCAATGAAGCCTTTCACTACGCCAAGCCGAGTTCCTTCTCGCGCGGCATCCGGATCGATTTGAATGGCATCGCGGTTCTGATCATCTCCGGCACGGCCTCGATTGACGAGAATGGCGTCAGCGTTCACGTCGGCGATTTCGCAGCTCAGCTCAAGCGCACCTTCGAGAACATCACCGGCCTGCTGGAGAGCGAGGGCGCAACGTGGAAGGACATCGTGAAGACCAGTTGCTATCTGCGCGACATTGATCGCGACTACGATGTCTTCAACAAGATTCGCACGGCCTTTTACAAGGAGCAGGGGCTTGATCCGGTGCCTGCCTCGATTGGCATTCAAGCGATTCTCTGCCGTCCCGAGCTGCTGGTCGAGATTGAAGCCGTCGCCATCTTTCGCACCGACAAGGCAGACAAGGGCAAGGAGTAGTTCTCATGCGCAGGGGATGGTTGCCAGTAGCGCTATGCGCGCTGATTTCGGTTTGCACGACGCTTGCCGCGCAGGATTCTAGTTCGTACTCGAAGCAGGATTCGGCTCTGGCCGCGGAGCAGAACGCGGCTCCAGCTACGGTCACTGGCAAGGGCACCTGCGAGTGCGGCGCGCATCCGCCAGCGCCACCGCGGAACCGCACGGTAACACCCTATGCGGGCGAGCCTGCCGACTTGAGTCCCTACGCGAAGTTTGCAGCGCCCTACGACCTCAACTACACCCATCCCAATATCTACTCCGGCGCGGGCCGCGATATTCCCGAGCCGCAAAACATCACCGATGTGCGCATTGGATTCATTGGGCCGATTGAGCACAATCCTGATTCGGTCTTTGGTTTGCGGATGCTGCACGGCGCGCAGTTGGCCATTGAAGAGGCCAACGCGCATGGAGGCTACGGCGGAAAGCCATTCCGCCTGATGCTGCACAACGACTATGACAACTGGCAGGCAAAGGCGGTATACGGCGACGACCGTCCCACCGATCCGACGATCTGGGGTTCGGCGTCGAATGAAGCCGTGAAGATGGTTTATGACGATCAGGATTGGGCGATCTTCGGCTCGATCAGCTCCGAGACCACGCACATTGCCCTGCGTGTTGCGTTGCGCGCCGAGATTCCCATCGTCAACTCGGCCTCGACCGATCCCACCATTCCCGAGACTTATATTCCGTGGTTCTTCGAGGTTCTGCAGGATGACCGCGTGCAGAGTCTCACGCTGGCGCGGCACATCTTCACCGAACTCGGCTTCAAGCGGGTGGCGATTCTGCGCGTGAATAATCGCTACGGACGCTTTGGCGTTCCCAAGTTTCGCGATGCGGCGCGGCGGCTGGGTCATCCGGTGGTGATCGAGCAGAAGTATCTCCCCGGCGATACCGATTTTTCGAAACAGTTGCAGGTGATCCGCTCCTCGCGTGCCGACGCCATCGTGCTATGGACCGATGAAGCGCAAGCGGCCCTGATCTTGAAACAGTTGCGAGCCGCGGGAATGAAGCAGCGCGTCTTCGGCGCGTATCGCACCTTGGGTCCGACGCTGCTGGCTGAGGCCGGCGATGCGGCCGAGGGCTTCGAGGCTGTCTTTCCCTATGATCCAACCCGCAAGGATGCAAAATGGATTGATTTCAACAGCCGCTTCGAGGCTCGCTTCCACGAGAAGCCGGAGCAGTTTGCCTCGCTGGCTTACGACGCGATGAACGCACTGCTGGATTCCATCTGCAAGGCGGGATTGAATCGCGCGCGGATTCACGACGCTCTGGCCGACATCGAAGAGTACGACGGCGTGACCGGGCACATGGTCTTCGATCCCAATCAGAAAAACGTTTCGCCGATGTATCTGGGAACAGTACATAACGGCACAATCACTTATCGCGTTGCAAAGATGGAGAAGCCACTTGCGGTTGGACAGACGCCGCTTGCGCGGCAGGAGATTCCTGCATTGCTTCCGCAGACGCCTTATGCGCGCGTGGGAGAGAATGGCGTGGAATATGTCGGGCCGCACCAGAAGGATGTGCCGACGGGACCAATGCGTGTGATTCTCTTCGGACAGAAGGCTGCTGAGATTGCGCAGTCTCTGGAGATGCAAGCACAGATTGAAGCCGGTGCCGCTCAAGGAAGTACATGGAAGCTCGTACCGATAGCCAGCGATCAGAATTGGGGCGCGGCTTCAACGCAACTGGTTCACGCGCTGATGGATGAACACGCGTTGGCCATCATCGCGCTGGATCGCGATGCAAGTCACCTGGCCGTGCAACTGGCGCTCAAGAGCTTTGTGCCGGTGGTTGCACTGAGCAGCGACAAGACTCTGACCTCGACCAACATTCCCTGGATCTTCCGTATGCAGCCAGAGACGACTCCGGCTGCCGCGCTGCGTCTGCTCGAAGCAGCCGAAGCCCGCAGTGGAGCCAATCCAGAGCGGCTGCGCGATGTACTGGCTTCCGGGGAGCTGGTCTCTGGAATTGTCTTCAAGCCTACCGGCGAGCCAAATTAATTTCTACTTTTCACCCAGCTCGTAAGGAACTCCGAAACGCCCAATCTGAATCAACGCCTTGTCGGTGGGAGGCCAGATGCGCAGGCTCGCCACGCGGCTCGACCCCGCAATGAGATGCGCCTCCGCGGTGCTCACCGGCGCGCCTGTCGCAGCCTCATAGAAGTGAACGTTGAGCGCGTCGCCCGACGGCGCGCGGTCCCATCCGAAGACATACTCCCCAGGTTTCAGCACGACGCCGCCAATGCGAATCGGCGTCTGCACAATCAGGTAGTGCGAATACTTTCCTTCCGCCGAGTACCCAGCCGTCAGCAGCACCACTCCGGCGATAAAATGCCCGCGCCGATCCACGATCCCCGACGCAGTGCGCTTCTCGGTCTCGATGTGTTCCTTCTCCACCTGCGCTCGCGCCGGCAGCAGCGCTGCAAGCTCCGCATCCGTGGCTTGCCGCCAGGCCGGTTTTTGCGCCTGCGCACACATCGAAAAAAACAATAGAACAATCGCGCAACTTGAAATTACTTTCATGGCTTCGGCTTTCTCAATGATTCCAGCGGAACAATGCCGCGTTGAATCGCGGCTGTTGCCGCCTGTGTTCTGTCTGTCACGCCCAGCTTGCTCAGCAAGCTGTTGATGTGCGTCTTCACCGTGGCTTCTGAAATCTCCAGCTCTGTGGCGATCTCCTTGTTAGGCTTGCCGCGTACTATCTGCTCCAGTACGTCGAACTCGCGCGGCGTCAGCTCCTCGGTGCCCATGCGCTCGGCCAGCCGCTGCGCAATCACCGGCGGAATATGCGATTTACCCGCATGAACCGCTTGGATGGTGGCAATCAATTCTTCTGAAGTCATGCCCTTCAGCAGATAGGCTTTCGCGCCTGCCTGCAATGCGCGATAGATGTCCTCGTCGCCGTCGTAGGTGGTCAGCACGATGAAGCGGGCCTGCGGCGTCTCCATGCGGATGCGCTCGATCACCTCGACACCGCTCAGCCTAGGCAGCCGCAGATCAACCAGCGTGATGGCCGGTTGGTGCTTGCGAAACTGTGCGATGGCCTCGACGCCGTCGGCCGCCTCGCCCACCACCTCCAGGCCGTCCACCACATTCAGCAGCGCCACCAGCCCCTGACGCACCACGTGGTGGTCTTCCACAACCAGCACGCGAATCGATTCCTTCGTCACCGTTGCTCTCCCGTATCAACCACCATGCTGAGTGCCCCAGGTCTCACTTTTGAGACCTGGGAATCCACAAACCTCAACTGCTTCGCGTCTCTTTGGCCACCGCCGTCCGCAGCCGTATAGTCGTTCCACTCCCCGGCTCACTTGTCACCTCAAGCCTCCCGCCAATCACCGCCGCACGCTCTCTCATTCCGGTCAATCCATAGTGGCCCGGCGGCGACTCCAATTCCTTGTTCACCGCAAAGCCGCATCCATCGTCCCGCACCTCCAGCGCAATCTCCTCCGGCCCATACTCCAACTGAACAAACAAATGCCGCGCCTTGGCGTGCTTCCTCACATTATGAATCGCTTCCTGAGCCACACGCAGAAATTCACGCTCCGTTTCCGAAGGCATGGGCCGGTATGCGCCAAAGAGGCTGAAATGATTGTCCAACTCGTGGCCGACTTCCGCCTCCACCAAACGGCGTAGACGCACTGGCAGCGTTGTCTCGCCCGAGTCCTGCGAGCGCAACGCCCAAATTGATTGCCGCGCGTCGGCCAGCCCCTCGCGCACATAACCCTTGGTCAGATCGAGATGCTTGGCCACGGCCTCCGTCTTGTGGTGGCGCAGCAGCTCGCTAAGCACCTCCAACTGCACCGAGATGCCCACGTAGCCCTGCGCCAGCGTATCGTGAATCTCGCGCGCAATGCGGTTGCGCTCGCCCAGCACAGCGCGGAACTCGCCTTCCGCCCGCCGCAACCGCAGCCGCAGCAGCAGCACCACGATGCCCGCCGCGGCGGCCAGCAGCAGTGCATAAAACCAGTAGGTCTGATAGTAGTGCGGCCGCAGCTCGAAGCTCAACGCCGCGCCCTCGGTGTTCCAAAGGCCGTCGTTGTTGGCCGCCTGTACGCGGAAGGTGTAGTGCCCAGGCCGGATGTTGGTGTAGTACGCCGAACGGCGCGCGCCAGCTTCGGTCCAATCGTGATCCACGCCCTCCAGCTTGAAACGGTAGCGCACTTTCTGCGGCGCACTGAAGCTCAATCCCGCGTAATCGAATTGAAAGTGAACGTGCCCGGCTGGTACTTGGATGGAAAAAGCAGCCCCATGCAATGCCTGAGCAACATCGTCCACGGCAAACCGCTCCAGCGCGACCGGCGGCGGCACCGTGTTCACCGGGAAGTGCGCCGGGTCCACCTCGACCAGCCCCTTCGGCGTCGCAAACCACAGGCGGCCATCGCCCGAGCGCCAGGCCGAAGGGTGGCTGTTTGTGGCCGTCTCGCGGCTGCGCAAGCCGTCCGCCGCGCCAAACTCGATCCAATGCGTGCAGCTGGGCGCTTGCATACCGGTACCGCCACAATCGCAGCGCGCGATTCCGTTTGCGGTGGCAAACCACAGATGGCCCAATGCATCCTCCAGAATCGCTCGGATCGATGTTGCATCCGGACTGAAGGACTTGTTAACAATGAAATTCTTCCCCTCCCATGTCGTCCAGCCGTGCTCCTGTGTGCCGATCAGCAGCGTCCCATTCGCGCGAGGCAAGAGAGCGGTAATCACATTGCTGGAAAGCCCGTTCGCGGTGGTGTAATTTGCAATCTTGCCTCCATGTCTCCCATCCAGCCGCGAGAGCCCGGCCAGCGTGGCCACCCACAGATCGCCGTGAGAGTCCCGCGCCATCGCGCCCACCAGATCGCTGCCCAGGCCGTTGGCTTGCGTAAAAGTCTCCATGCGCCCGCTCGAAGCAGCGTCTGTCTTCAATCCCATCCAGTGCGTCAGTCCACGCCGCGTGCCAATCCATAGCGACCCATCGGCGTCGGCCAATAGCGAGCGGATAAAATCATCTGGCAAACCGTCTGCCGAAGTGAAGGCGTCGATCCTGCTGCCGCGAATCCGATTCAGTCCATCCGGCGTGCCCACCCACAGGTCGCCGTTAGGCGCAGCGGCGAGCGAGAGAATCACCTCGCTCAACAGCCCGTCGCGCACCGTGTAATTCTTCACTTTGGGTGCCCCAGGTCCCTCGCTTTTGGGGACCTGGGAAATCTCAATTACCGAGTGCCCCACCCTCGCCACGTCTTTGTTTTTGTGGCTAGGGTGGGATAAATTGTTTTGAGATTGAATCGCATTCAACCCGCCGCCATTCGTTCCCACCCATAACGTGCCTGCTTTATCCTCGACCACCGCCGTCGTCGAGTCAGAAGAAAGCCCCTCCCTCGCGCCAATCGTGCGGAAGCGCTGATCGCGCAGAATGTGCAGCCCGCCAGTCTCGGTCCCCACCCAGAGATTGCCTTCATGGTCTTCCATCAGCGCCAGCACCGACGCAGTGGCCAGCGGATCAGTGACGGGCAGCAATTGCACCTTGCCCGCAAACCAACGCGCCAAGCCGGCGTTGGTGCCAATCCACAGCGATCCTTCGCGGTCGGCAAAGACAACTTGGATTCGGCTACCGGGAAGTTCCTTGCCGACGGTAAGCCGAATTCCTGTTCCAGGCGGTTTGGGACCTTTGATGAGAGTCAGAACATTTCTGGTGCCCAACACAAACACATCGCTCGGCAGACTTTCCTCGAATTCGACCTGATTCGGCGGTTCTCCTGAAGGTAGCGCTGTATGAGGCCACGCATCCACGTTTCTCGCTTTTACAAACTTCTCACCTGTCTGCATTGCAAGGCCCTGGTCTGTCCACAGCCAGAGCGCGCCTTTTTCATCTATTCCGTTCAGCTCAAGAATTCCATTTCCCGGCAACCCTTCCTTCGTCGTGAACGCCGTAATCACACCATCCTTCAACCGCGCCAGCCCTTCCGTTGTCCCAATCCACAGCGCCCCGTCTTTGGTCTCCAGCAAACAGCGCACATCGCTGCCCGGCAGCGCCGGCGTCGAATTCTTGTCGAAGACCGCGAAGCTGTTGCCGTCGAAGCGCAACAGCCCCACCTCGGTCCCCAGCCAGACAAAGCCATCGCGCGTCTGCGCCAGCGCCTGCACGGTGTTCTGCGGCAGGCCGTTCTCCATCACCCACGATTGGCGCGCGTAGCTGGCCAGCGGCGTAGTCGGCTCCAACGCCCGGCCAGCAAATCCGCAGCCCAAAATCCATGCGGCCAAAAAAAGCACACAGGACAAGCGCCATGCGCCCTGCGACACCTCATTCATCGTGTTGGCATGATTCCGTGCCACGAGATCGGCTTCCCTCAAGCAATGTATCCATCTGCGCAAAAACCGCGCACCTCAACAGTAATTGGTGGACGCGGAAATGCACAGGCGCATCAGCAGAGTATCGCAAGAAATCCCGGACTCCATCCCCATACCAGTCTCCATCTATTGAAGGAGACCGGACTCACTCGAATGGCTCAAGACACTCTGTCGTGCCTCCGATAATCTGTGAATGCCTCTTAAATTGCAAGACCAGTAAGTTTCAATCGGGTGGTTGCCTTCACGTGGGGCAGCGACCCGATTTCTTTTTCTGGCCGCGATTTCAGGGCTTCTCCGCCTTGGCTGGCTCCGCCGCACACGGCGCACCGCCGCACAGCGCACCGGTAACTCCCTGGCCTTCGGTGATTGTGTAGATGCGGTCCGCCGCGGGCAGCTTCACAGTTTCCTTGAAGCCGGAGGGCCAGTGAATCTCCGCCGTTCCCGCGTCGGTCGCATCGCCCAGCCCGAAGTGGACCCGAAAATCGTTGGAGGAAAGATAACTGCCGCCGCTCAAAACGTCTCCCCGTTGCCGCATACCGTCCGCCGCGAGATAAACCGTTGCTCCAACCGCATCGCGAGGGCTCTTGGCTCCTCCAATCAGTCGGAGTTCAACCCATTGGTGGTGATCTGGATTCACGTTGCTAAGCAGAACCGGCACGCCATCCATGTTATTGATGACTACGTCAATTTTGCCGTCATTGAAAAGATCACCAAATGCCGCGCCGCGCCCCACGCTGACCACCGCAAGCCCAGTTCCCTCCACTGCGGGAATCAATTCAAACTTGCCATTTTTCAGGTTGTGGTAGAGTAGCGGCTTCTCGGCATAGCTGGTCCCCCACTCGGGGTGCTTGTCCACCTCCGGGTAAACATGACCATTCACAATCAGCAGATCTTTCCATCCGTCATTGTCGTAATCGAGGAATCCATCGCCGAAGCTGACATAGGGAATGGAAGGCTCCGCAATGCCGGACTGATAGCTCACATCTGTAAAAGAACCTTTCCCGTCATTCTGAAACAAAACCTTGTAATCGTCGGAAAAAGTCGTACTCACAATCGATAGGTGCCCGTTGTTCTCGTAGTCCCCGGCAGCAAGACCCATGTTAGCGACTTCGCGGCCATCGCTATTGAGCGCAAATCCACTCTCGTAACTCTGATCCTCGAAGGTTCCGTCGCCCTTGTTCACGTATAGATAGTTAGGGGTGGAATCGTTCGCCACCAGCAGATCAGGCTTGCCATCTCCGTTCACATCCACGAATAAAACTCCCAGGCCGTAGTATCCGTTGGGATCGTCAACCCCCAGCTTCTTGCTGACATCCGAAAATGTTCCGTCTCCATTGTTATGAAAAAGATGATCATGTTCGCCCTTCAAACCGCGCGGCCCGCACATCACCGGCAGTCCACGGAACTCACAGTTAGAGAAGCTCACCTCCTTCGATCCGGAGATCGGAGGGTGAGCCAAATCAAGTTGAATATAGCCGTCCACGAATAGATCCAGCCGCCCGTCCCCGTCATAGTCGCCGAAGGTTGCGCCGGTAGACCACTTGCCGATTGTGACTCCGGCTTTCTCCGCGATATCCGTAAAGGTTCCATCGTGATTATTGTGGTACAGACGATTCGCTCCATAATTGGTCACATACAGATCCGGCCAGCCGTCATTGTCGTAATCGCCCACTGCGCACCCATAACCCCACCGGTCGTTGGCAACGCCGGCTGCTTGAGTTACATCTGTGAATGTACCATCATGATTGTTGTGAAACAATGCCGCGTGCGGCGCAGAAGCCTTCCCGGAAAGCGCATCGTAAGTCGAGCCGTTCACAAGATAGATATCCAGCCAGCCATCGTTATCGTAGTCCAACAAGCATACGCCCGGTCCTTTGGCTTCCAGAATGAGGCGCTTTTCCGGAGTGCCGGCCGTGTGATGCCAGCGAGTAAGTCCCGCCGCCGCGGCAGTATCCTGAAAGACGATTGGACCGGTTTTTACAAAGCCGCCGGCAGTTATAGGACGGTGCTGACTATCGTACTCCGCCTTATGTGGGCCCGCATTGGCCATTCCTCCTTGAGATTGCTGCATCTGGCCCGTTGGCCCCTGCTGTGAAGAAGCTGGATCGGAAACTAGAAGCGAACAAAAAACAAGTGCGGCTAGCAATCTAAACGTGTGCGGCAAGTGGATGTTCTCCATGGCATGAAGTATATCGTAATCGGAGCTTCTGCCCGGCGATGCAACTCAGTTCTGTTTGTCCCGGCACGAGCGCAGATAAGCAATCAGGTCGGCGAGTTCCGCGCCCTGCAGCGCATCTCTGAAGGACGGCATCAGCATTCCGCCTTGAAGAATCTGCCGCCGCAATTCGGCCTCTTTCAGTCTCCCGCCTACGCCGGAGAGGTCAGGTCCTTTGCGCCCGCCGGCATTACGGATGCTATGACAGTGTATGCATCCGCATTCGGCGAAGACCACCGCGCCGCGCTCGCGTTGGCTGCGCGAGGCCGCATAATTCGCTGGAATGCTAACTATTAGAACGGCAGCGACGAACACGCTCAACCTCATTGAGTAACTCCCTGTTTGCCGTCGGCGGGTTGCTCCGCCATGTCACGATGCGTGTGCCAGGGAACACTCTCCGAAGTTATCTCCGGATGCTTGCGCAGAAACTCAAGCGCATAAGTGCTCGCGGTAGGATCGTCCTTTTGATCCGCGAAGGCCGCTGACTCGCGCGCGGCTTGCTCCTTCATCCCCAGACGGCGATAAACGATCGAAAGAATGTAATGCGCTGCCAGGTCGTCAGGGTCTATGGATTGCAGCGTCTCATATTCACTTCGCGCCTCGTCGTACTTATGTTGTTGATAGAGTGAGAAGCCGAGTTCGCGGTGTGCGTCGCGCGACCGGGGAAACTGCGCCGTCACCTCGCGAAGATCGCTGATCGCCGCATCCAGATGTCCCTGCGTGCGTTCCACCAGCGCCAGGTAATAGAGCGCGCGGGCATTGTGCGGAGCAAGCTGGAGGGCCTTCTCTAGGCTGCCGCGCGCAGCATCGTAGCGTTCCCATTGGAAGTTGGCGATGGCCACATTGGTGTACCCATCGGCATAGTCGGGACGCAACTCGGTAACCCGCTCGAAAGCGCGCGCACTGTCGGCGTATTGCTGCGCATCCAGCAATCCAATGCCGTAGTTATTCCAGCGCATCCATTCTTTGTTGTCTTGTGGGTCGGGCGCCTCTGCCGGATTCGAGCCAATGGTCAAACTCCGCGTGCGTGCTACCATTTCCACCACCGGCATTTCATAGTGCTTGTCCAATCCGTAATCGATAAAATGCTGATTGAAGCGCCGATAATTCACCTTGGCTGTAACAGTAATTGGGCTGACGGCATCCGCAGGTGTTTTGAACTCGTACCGCACAATTTGCGAGCGCCCCGAAGCGATGGTGTTGTTATATGCAACGACCCGTGTATTCCAAACTTGATGCAAGTCATTCAGCCCGCCCTGCGCATTGACCAAGCGGTTCGTGAAGCTATGCGCGCTGGGGTCAAGCGATCCATCTGTTCGCAAGGCGCCGGAGTGCATCAGCATTCGGCCCGTCGCGTCTTTAGCCTCGAATTCCACCCAGCTTTCATAGAAGTCACGCTGTTCCGGCACAAAGCTATGGGCGATGCCCTTATTTTGAATCACAACAGAAACAGTAAGTAAGTCGCCCGGTGCAATATCAAAAGGCTGACTGCCAAGCGGAGCTATGACCTTGCCACCGTTACGTTCGATCGCAAAGATGTCCACATTGAAGACTCCGTTGCGCAGAAAGGCGAGGGTCTTATCCATCTGCTCTTCATAGCCGTAATACTTTGAGATCACGGTATTCGCGCCGAGCCAGCGATGCGACGCCAGCTTGTCGCCCTTCGCGCCGTAGTCTGATAGCTGAATTGCTTCCGGCTTCATATGGCAGCTTTGGCAGTTAGATGTCTGATCCTTGATATAAAAAGGCAAAGGGGATTGCTTCGCAAAAGAGGACAACTGCCACTCGTCGTAAAGAAAGATGGCGCGCTGCCACTTATAGTCATTCAATATCCTTGGCAAGGCGGCCTTGTGGCACGCGGAACAAAATTCGCTGCTGCGATAGAAGTCCTTCATCACTGCCTTCGAGTGCCGGTCAAGGTGAGCCAGTATCTCCTTGTCGGATACCTCGCCGTAGACAGGTTTGCCGTCGGCATCAACGATAACTGCAGGTTGGCCGAGCACATAACTTCCCGTTCCGCGCGTATCCACCTTTTGAATTGCATGACATACTGAACAAGTTATGCCATCCTCGTCAAAGCCGCGATCCACGGCCGAGTCCTTGGTTAGCGCACCGGAAACCAGGGCGATAGGGTTATGGCATCCCTCACAATGCCGAGTATATTCAACCCCTTTCTCCTGCTTGAGCAGATTGACATTTTTGACGTACCAGGGAGCGCGGAAAGAGTTTGCATGCGCGGTCTGACGCCATTCGGCGTGAGCTTCCTGATGACAGTGGCCACAGTACTGCGCCGTGGGAAAGCTCTTGGAATTAATAAACTCGCCCGTATCGGTGACAGCGTTGGAAGGAAGGAATGGCTTATCCGTTCCAAAATGAAAGTTATAATGAGCGCCGACTGTGCGAGAATACTTTGCCCGTTGCGCGGCGCTGGTATCGGCTATGACCGCGAAGGCCCGCGCAGCTCGCCATGCAATGCAGCCACAAATAACTGCGGCTGTCAGCAGAAGAGCGCAAAGAACACGAAAAGTCAGGCTCGCGAAGAGTGCGGACGTGAATGCAATTGCAATTCTACTGACCTTCATAAAATCTAACCTCCAATGCTAAACAACTTGGACTCTCCACCAGGGGAAATGGAGACGGAACCACTTGCAATGTTTCTAAGGCATTCCTCCCTGACCTTCCGTTAGAGTCACAATACGGTCAATCTGCTGAACGGCAAAATGCTCCTTTGTCCCGCTGGGCCAATGCACCTCAATATCTTCGATAACCGTCGCATCGCCCAGGCCAAAGTGCAGCCGAGGATCGTTGGTCGATGCATAACTTCCGCCCGAGATAACATCGCCGCGCTGGCGCATCTTGTTGGCAGTTAGGTAAACAGTCGCACCGACAGCGTCGCGCGGACTCTTCGCTCCGCCGATCAGCTTGAGTTCAATCCAATGATGCTTGTCGGGCGAGACGTTGCGCAGCAACGCCGGAGCACCATCCAGAACATTGATCACCACATCGAGTTTGCCATCGTTGAAGAGGTCGCCCACGGCCAGGCCGCGCCCCTCATAAGTCTGTGCCAGCGCCGTTCCCTCAACCGCTGGCATCAGCTCGAACTGCGTGCCGCCGATATTGTGGAAGAGCAAAGGGCGCTGGGCAAAACTGGTTCCCCAAGGCTCCTTATCCACAATTGGATAAATGTGCCCGTTGGCAACAATCAAATCCTTCCAGCCGTCGTTGTCGTAGTCGAGGAATGCCGTGCCCCAGCCCAGAAATGGAACCGTTGGCTCGGCAATCCCCAACTGATAACTGATGTCTGTGAAGTTAGCGTCACCATCGTTCCGATAGAGCGGATCGTAATCGTCCGAGAAGGTGGTGTTATAGATATCCACCAGGCCATTGTTTTGATAATCGCCAATGGCTATTCCCATCGTCGCGGTTTCTCTGCCGTTTTCGTTCAGAGCATAACCGGAGGCGTAACTGACATCTTCAAAGCTTCCGTCGCCTTTGTTGAGATAGAGATAATTCGGCGTCGAGTCATTGCCTACCAGTAAGTCAGGCCTGCCGTCGTTATTCACGTCAACGAAGACGGAAGTCAACCCATAGTAGCCATTCTTGTCGGCCACGCCAGCCTTTTCGCTGACATCCGTAAACGTCCCATCGCCGTTGTTGTGGAAGAGATGATCCGGCTCGCCCTTCAGTCCTCGCGGCCCGCACATCACATTCTCGCCGCGGAATTGGCAGAAACTGTATGCCACACCCGTGCCGCCCGAGGCCGGAGGATTCGCCAGGTCATAGTGAACGTAGCCAGGAACAAATAAGTCCAGCCGCCCATCCCCGTCGTAGTCGCCCCAGGTGGCGCCGCTTGACCAATTACCCAAGGCAACTCCAGCCTTCTCGGCCACATCGGTAAAGGTCCCATCGTGATTATTGTGATAAAGCCGGTTCTTGCCGAAATTGGAAACATAGATATCCGGCCAGCCGTCGTTGTCATAGTCCGCAATAGCCACGCCGATGCCCCATCGGTCATTGGTCACGCCGGCTTTTGCCGCCACATTCGTGAAGGTGCCGTCATGGTTGTTATGAAAAAGCGCGGCCTTGGGAGGAGTCGCTTTGCCAGCCTCGGCGTCATAAGTCGATCCGTTCACCAGATAGATATCCAGCCAGCCGTCATTGTCATAGTCGAGCAAGCCCACGCCCGACCCAACCGACTCGATGATGTAACTCTTCTCCGCCGTGCCCATCTGATGCTTCCACGTAGTCAGACCAGCCTGGCGGGCGATGTCTTCAAAAAGTACCGGCCCGTCTTTGACGAAGCCGCCGGCGGTGATGGGCCGGTGCTGCTTGTCGAGCACAGCCGGTTGTGCGCCTCCGGTATTGACTCCGCCAACTGCGGGAGCCTGTCCTCCTTCGTGAGGTTTGTCGGACTGCGTATCCGCGGAATGGGAGTTTGGCGTTGTGGACTGCGCCACCGAGCGAAGCGAACTTGCGGCCAGCGCGACACTTAACGCTATCACGGCCACGTTGTAAAAAACGCGTCTAGGAATGAGTTGAACTCCAACCTGCCATGAGGCCAACGTCTTGGAATTCATGGAACGGATAGTCAGGAAACGCCGGGGAATCGACGAAAACATGGGCCTCCACCTTGTGAACGTGATTACCATACACGATTCGACGACTGCTCGAACTCATCCAATTGGTGGAGTATTGCGCGGTGCCGCGCTTTGGGTTTGTTACGGGGTCTTTCTGACCGGGCCGGTGGATTCGCGGATGATCAGTTCCGGTTCCACTACAATCTCATTGCGCGGAGGCACTGGCCCCTGTATGAGGTCGAGCAAGCTCTGGGTTGCGATTCTGCCCATCTCTGCCAGCGGCTGGCGAATCGTTGTCAGCCGCGGCAGCGTATAGGTAGCCGCCTTGATGTCGTCAAAGCCGATTACGGAAACGTCATCCGGCACACGCAGGTTAAGATCCTGAAATGCGCGGATCGAGCCGATGGCGCTGATATCGTTGAAGGCCACCAGCGCGGTAAAAGGCAGTTTGGATGCAAGTAGTGGCTGGATCACAGGATAGCCCAGCTCTGGAGAATCCTCATCGCGGTCAAGGCTGACGACTAACTCCGGCTTGATCTCCAAGCCCAGCCGCTTCGCCATGGCAACAATCGCATTCCAGCGCGTATCCGAGTCGGAGCTGAACGACTGCCCGCGCATGAATGCGATCTGCCGGTGCCCAAGCTCATACAGATGGTTCAGCGTCAGCTCCGCGGCCCGCGCATGGTTCAGCACGACATTGGTCACGCCAGTGATTTTGCGATGACCTGCGACCGCCACCACCGGGACGGAAATAGGATGCTCAAGCGCTGTATCGAAGGCGATGATCCCCTGCGCGCCGCGGCTGATAAGCATACGCGTGTAATCTTCCACCAGGTCTTTGCGGCGTCGATGGTGTGCCGTAAAGTAAAAATACCCCGCATTGATCAGATGATCGCCAATGCTGCTCATCACCTCACTGTGATAGCCATCGCCCAGTTCAGGCACCAGAATGCCGATGGTTAGAGTGCGCCGGCTGCGCAGCGAACGCGCCAGTTGGTTGGGGTGGTACTTCAGCTTGTTGGCGGCAGCTTTGATGCGCTCACGCGTGGCTTGCGGAATCGAGCGGCCCGGAACATCGTTCAGAACCACCGAGACAGTTGCCGGATTCAGCCCCAGATGAGCCGCCAGCTGCTTCAGACTCACTGGCTGCTGGGCGGCAGATTCTACCCCCTGCTTGCGTCGCTCGGCTCTTTCTGAGTCTTCCATCGAGGCATCTCGCCTTTGTCGATTTGCGTGACCGGAATCCAGCATCCCCGGACCGCGCAGCGGCATTACGTCCTGTTACATGAACTGCTGAATGCGTATATGATTCTATGCCATTCAACCCCATTTCGACTATCGGTCATCCGGATAGTCTTCAGGCGGCCTGACGGCGTCTCTCGGAAAGATGAATCTGTGCCTGGGTAACGTTTGCGATGAGGTGTGGCTTTACCCTTGGAAGCTAGGAATTTCCAAAGCGTTCCGATGGCTTACTCGACAGCCCTCGCTGCGGAACGGCTCAGATCAGTGTTTCACCCCAGTGCCGGGTCTTTGCCGGAGGCGCTGGCGTGGTACTGATCCTCGGATTGCGCCTGGCTGTGCTGCGAGTCAGTCCATTGGCCGATCATGAAGGCCTCGTCGGGATCGGAGGCCGCATCTACCTGCGAGGAGCCCTTCAACAGCTTCTTGCGAACTTCGGCAGCCCGCTGCGTAGCGTCGGCTCTCTGCTGCTGCGAGGCAGAGTAAAAGTCAGCCGCATTGACGGCCATGGAGTTCCCGTGGATATGCATCGTTCCCTCCTCCTGGGCGGGAGTGCAATTGCTGCGCCGAAATTTTATGGGAAAGATAAGAAAAAACTCATCGAATGCCGCCCCCGTCCTGAACTCGGTTTCGTTGACTTAGCAGGGTGGACTAAGTAAACTTAGCCCATGGCCTATACCGTCCATCAGGCGAAAACTCACTTCTCCCGGCTGCTCAAAGAGGCAGAGGCTGGACAGGAGGTTATCGTCATGCGCGGCAAGAAGCCGGTGGCCAAAGTTGTGCCTATCAATGAACCGCCCAAGAGCAAGCGGCAGATCGCAGGCCTCTTCGAAGGCGTGGTGACCTATGACGACAAGGTATTTGAGCCGATGACAGTCGAAGAGCTGGTCGAATCGGGATTTGAATGCATGCTCGAAGGCGAGTTGGTTTCTTCGCCTGCCAAATGAGATACCTGCTGGATACGCAAACGCTTCTGTGGTGGATTACAAAGCCTAATGTTTTGTCACCTTCGATGCGTGATTTTCTCGATGACCGGTCCAATGAACTTTTCCTGTCGGTTGTAATTCCATGGGAACTAGCCATCAAGACCAGAACCGGAAAGCTGGATGCGCATCAAATTCTCCGTGAAATTGAGTTTGGGCAACTCATGCAGGACTTACAGGTTTTATATGCCGATATTTCTCACGTGATTCGAGCCGGACTTCTGCCCTTGCATCATCGTGACCCCTTCGACCGGCTGCTGGCTGCGCAGGCGCTGGACTTGGGGATCCCAATTGTAAGCCGCGATATGATTTTTGACCGTTACGGAGTCCAGAGAATTTGGCACTGATGCGCCTGCCCTCCGCATTCCTATAAGAAAGATGGAGCTGCCGTCAAGCCGGTAAAAGCAATTCGCCAGCGGCACCGGGAGACAAGTTTTGACCAAGTATCACAAGTCGGTAGTGCCAACCAAGTCGCGCGCGGGCGCTCTGCCACTGGTGGCCATTGTGGGTCGCCCCAACGTGGGCAAATCCACCCTCTTCAATCGCCTTACCAAGAGCCGTCGCTCCATCGTTGGCGATGAGCCAGGCATCACCCGCGACCGCATCTATGGCGAATACGAGTGGATGGGACGGCAGTTCCGGCTGGTGGATACCGGCGGCATGGTGCCCGACGACGCGGAGCTGATTCCCTCGGAGATTTATGCCCAGGCCATGGTGGCTCTCGAAGAGGCCGACGCGTTGGTGCTGGTCGTCGACGCGCGCACCGAACTGGCCAGCCCGGACTACGACCTGGTGCGAATGCTGATTCGCGGTGGCAAGCCCCTCTTTCTCGCGGTCAACAAGGTCGAGGGCGAGGCCATGGCGCTGGCCGCGGAGAACTTTCGCCAGTTAGGTATCCGCAATCTCTTCCCTATCAGCTCCGAGCATGGATTGGGCATCGGCGATCTGGTCGAGGCAATTGCCGACGCCATTCCCGCACCGCCGGATGCCGAAGTATTCGACGAAGAAATTCAGGCCAAAGAAGTAGCAGAATTCGGCGAAGCCGCCGATGTAGACTCGCCAGTTCATAAGACCCACGGCGAATTCGAGCAGCACGAAACTTCCGTCGCCATCATCGGCCGCCCCAATGTTGGCAAATCCACGCTGCTCAACGCGCTCACTGGCACTAGCCGCGCCATAGTCTCGCCGATCTCCGGAACCACGCGCGACGCGGTCGATGAGGTGGTTGACTTCGAGGATCAGCAACTGCGCTTTGTCGATACGGCCGGCATCCGCCGCAAGAGCAAGACGCACTTGATGGCCGAAAAACTCAGCGTGGTGATGGCCCGCCGCCATCTCGAAGCTGCTGACGTGGCCTTGCTGGTGCTGGATGCGGTCGATGGCGTCACCGCCGCCGACGCCACCATCGGCGGCTATGCCCACGAGAGCGGCCGCAGCGTGATCATTGTGGTGAACAAGTGGGACCTGGTGACCACGGGCCGCACCGACGGCAAGCCGCCCGCCGACCGCGAAATCTTCGAGCAGCAAATGCGCACTGTGCTCAAGTACCTGAACTACGCGCCGGTGGTCTTTCTCTCCGCCCTCGAAGGCACCGAAGCAGCCGGCTCCCAAAAAATGCAGCGCGTGCTGCATGAAGTCGTAGCCGTGGCCGCCGAGCGCCGCAAGCGCGTCACCACTGGCCAAATGAATCGCTTCCTGGAAAAGATCGACTTTCAGCGCGCGCCGGTTCCCATGGCCAAGCGCATTCGCATCTTTTATATGACGCAGGCCGCCGTTGCCCCGCCCACCTTCGTGCTCTTCACCGACCGCGAGATTCAGCTGCACTTCAGCTTCGAGCGCTTTTTGGAGAATCAAATCCGCGAGGCCTTCGGCTTCAAAGGCACCCCCATCTGGTTCAAGGTGAAAGCCCGCAACGAGAAGAAAGGCGAGTAGTACGCTTCGTGCCGTTCTCGATAGGCCTCTGCTACTACACTTTTAGATCGTATTTTCGGAGGGAGCAGGGGGCTTCAGCCCCCTGAATACCGCCCCTGATCCCTAATCCCTAACCTCTATCTTCATCCTTCCAGACATAGGCTCCCGGTTGCGGCAACCGAATGTGGGCCAGCACGCGATAGACAAACTGGCGCGCCATCTCGGTCGAGTCTGCGGGCTTGTTGTAGAAGGCGGGAATGCAGGGAAAGATCACCGCGCCGGCCTCGGCAGCCAGCGTCATATTGCGCAGATGAATGCGGTTGAAAGGCGTCTCGCGCACGCAGAGAATCAGCGGACGCCGCTCCTTGAGCGTCACATCGGCGGCGCGCGCAATCAGCGAGTTCGCCAGCCCGTTGGCGATAGCCGCCAGCGTCCCCATCGAGCAGGGCAGGACGATCATTCCGTTCGACGGATAACTCCCCGAGGCAATCGCCGCGCCAATATCCGCGTCGGCGTGCTGCTCGGTCTTCGTGGGCCTCGCGCCCAGCAACTTTTCCAGCAGATCGTTGCGCCCGGAAAGGCCCAGTTCTTCGGCCATTACGCGCAGCGAGTTCTCCGAAGCGACAAAATGCACGCGCGCGACGCGCTCGTCGGATTCAAGAGCACGCAGTATCTCGCGGCCAAAGATTACGCCCGATGCGCCGGTGATTGCGAGTGTGAGATTCATGGATGAACACCGTCCCTACGGGACTCCGGGTGAATGATTGGTTGATCCATCCCCACCGTTGAAACGGTGGGCTAATAACCATTGCGCCTACGGCGCGGGTTCATGGCCAGAGCGGGCGGTATTGAGCGCCTACGATGAGATTCATAGTGTTTCAATCACCGTCGTTGGAGGCAAAAATGGAACCGGAAAAGAGATATGACTAACCGTGGCGTTTTCAATAGAACGATTAATCTTCCCCGAAAGGTCAAAGGCCACTACCTTAATGCCACCACCCCCGCCGCCTTCAGTCTTTGTTGCAGCAGTAACAGCTACATCGAATTTCACATCTTGAATTCTGTTTCTGAAATCATCAGGTCCATCCCGTGCCGGACTAATCACCCCGTATCCAGCACCCTTGGACTCCCATTCATTCTGTGCAGATTGAATCGCCTTCATGATCTGCAAGATCGAGTTTTAACGAATTCTTCGAGTTCCATTTGCCCCTCCAGTAACCCAGGTGCCCCAGGTCTCACCTTTGAGACTTGGGATTGAAGCTACCGCGCCGTAGGCGCAATGGTTATTAGCCCCGCGCTTCAGCGTGGGGTCGCTGGCCCCATCACAAAGGCCGGAGTCCCACAGGGACGGCGCCATAACCGCTCACCCAAACACGTAACGTTCATCATATTCGATTCCATAGTTCCGCGGAAGCGTGACAAATTCCTGCTCGAAATCGCGTTTGAGGTGATGCTCTTCCTGGTTCTGAATGTACTCCTTCACGACCTCAATCTGAGAGGGGCTGATGATATCCGTCAAACCACAACTATGATCCGTCCATCTGCGCCCACTCCTCCAGCATTCTGGAGTATTCGTCCGAATGCCCGACAGCCGTAAAGCGCCTCACCTCGTTGAGCGCATCATTGCGTTCGCCCGCGGCCCAGAGCACGCGAAAGAAGAGCAGCGAAACCCGTTCAGAAGCCGGCTCCAACTGAATCGCCACGCGCCCATGCTCGATGGCATCGCGATGCTTGTCACGGCGCGACAATATCCAGCCAAGATAGCCGTGCGCAATCGCCGTCCTGGGAAACTGCTCGACCAGCGCTCGCAGAATCAGCTCCGCAAAACCCGGATCGTTGTTCGCCTCCGAGTCAACCGCTTGACGGATCACCTCAACCACCCGCGGATCGTCGTCTTCCGGTCTCTCGCTCATCGTATTTACTCGCCTAAAACGCGCTTGAATATCGCATCTACATTGCCCAACTGCCGCGTGTAGTCGAAGGTTTCATCCAACTTATCCGGAGCCAGCAGCGCGGTAATCTCCGCATCCCGAGCAACTTCATCGCGGAAGACCAGCTCTTCCTTCCACGCCCGCATCGCGTGTGACTGCACCAGCCGGTAAGCGTCCTCGCGCATCATTCCGGCTTCGGCAAGGTCAAGCAATAACTGGCCGCTGAAGATCAGCCCGCCGGTCGATTCCAGATTCTTCTTCATCCGCTCGGGATAGACCAGCAGCCGGTCGATCAGGTCCGTCGTCTTGGCCAGCAAGTAGTCCACGAGAATCGTCGAATCGGGGAAGATGATGCGCTCGACCGAGGAGTGCGAGATGTCCCGCTCGTGCCACAGCGCGATGTCTTCAAAGGCCGCCTGCGCATTTCCACGCAAGACGCGCGCCAGGCCGCTGATTTGCTCGCTGGTGATCGGATTCTTCTTGTGCGGCATCGCCGAGGAGCCTTTCTGCTTCTCGCTGAAAAACTCCTGCGCCTCGCGCACCTCGGTGCGTTGCAGGTGTCTGACCTCGACGGCGATCTTGTCGAGAGAGCTGGCAATAATTGCCAGCGTCGAGATGTAAGCCGCGTGGCGGTCGCGCTGAATCACCTGCGTCGCTACCGGCGCGGGCTTGAGTCCCAGCCGCGCGCAAATCTTCTCTTCATGCTCCGGCTTCAAGTGGCCAAAGGTGCCCACCGCGCCCGAGAGTTTGCCGACGCGCATATCCTCGGCGGCCGCGTCGAAGCGAATCAGGTTGCGCTCCATCTCGGCGAACCAGTTCAGCAGCTTCAGACCGAAAGTCGTTGGCTCGGCGTGAATCCCATGCGTGCGGCCAATCGTCGGCGTGTGCTTGAACTCGACCGCGCGCCACTTGAGAACCTCGATGAAGCCGATAAGACCAACGCGGATGATCGCGGATGCTTCCTTGACTTGCAGTGCCTGCGCGGTATCGACAATGTCGTTCGAGGTCAGCCCGTAGTGCAACCAACGCGACTCAGCGTCGAGGCCCTGCTCTTTCAGAGTCTCGGAAACAGCGGTCGTGAAGGCGATCACGTCGTGCTTCACTTCGGCCTCGATCTCCTGGATGCGGGCGACAGAAAAGCCGGCCTTGGTGGCGATAGCCTCGGCGGCGGCGGCGGGAATTACGCCGTCCTCGGCCAACACGGTGCTTGCAGCCGACTCCACTTGCAGCCAGCAGCGGTACTTGTTCTCTTCGGTCCAGATGCGGCCCATCGCCGGGCGGGTGTAGCGGTCGATCAACGGAGGCTCCTTGCCAGCGCCACTTCAGCGGCCCTGCTCCAACTCTCCATTGTACGAGGCGAAAGGCTTTACTCGCGAGCAATCCCCAGCTTCTCGTGCAGCTCGTCTATCAGCAGACCGCGCCCCGGCTTGTAAGGCTGGAACCACTCGCCGTCGATCACCAGTTGCGGAATCGCCCGCTTGCCGACGCGGCGCACAAGCTCGGCCGAGGCAGCCGCATCGTAGTCCACGTCGATCTCCGTGTACTCGATGCCGTGGGAGTCGAGAAACTTCCGCGCCGCGCGGCAATCCCCGCACCAGGAAACCGCATACATCTGAACCTTCATCCGGCCATTCTACCGCCTTTCCGATGCTTCGATTGCGTTGGGGTAGCGGATAGAGATCACGGCAAGAATCTGGAATGAAGCAATCGCGACACTGCCATAGTTACATTTCAACCCAGCCTGTCTACGGGAAGCTCAAGTGGGAGTCTTTCATTCCGCTGGCTGATCGAGCCGCGTGATGTGCATACTGGCCTGAATTTCAGGAACTGTGCCGTCGTTGACCTGCACCTCGGTCGGCTTGCCCAGGATGAGTATGCGCTGCACGGTCAAGCCGCGGGCAGGAATACGGACGCGCTGTGTGGCGGAGTGCGCGTCAGGGCCGGTGCCGGAGCGGACCGTGACTGGGACTTCGGCAGTGGCGTAGCCGTTGTTGACGATGTTGACGGCGACCAGCCAGTTGCCTTGTGAGGCGGTGGTGGGGAAGATGCCGTCGATGCTCAGGTCGGGCAAGCCCTTGTCGGCATTGACCCAGTCGGCAAAGAACCAGGCGAGATCAGGCCGGTTTGCCGACTCTTCGAGGACTTGATCAAAGCTTTTGGAAACGGCCGGATTGTAAGTGCGCAGTGCGTCCGCGAGTGCTTGATCGCCAACCAGATCGCGCAGCATCCACAGAACATAGGCAGCCTTGGTGCGGTAGTAGACGGGCGAGATGGCCGAGGTGAGCGGCTGGCCGGAGCTTTGGCCTGGCTTTTCCGGCTCGGCCAGGGTCAGGGCGGCGCGCTCTGCTTCCAGCACGCGCAGAGCTTGATCCCGGCCCTGCTGTCTTTCTATCCACAGGGTACCCATGAAGGCGGCGACTCCTTCGTTGAGCCAGGCCGGAGGCGGCTGCGGCGACTCGAGCCAGGCGTGCGTGAGCGCGTGAACCAGAACGCCGTCTAGCCCCTGCGGATTTGCCTTCGAGTTCGGTTCGCGCAGCGGCGCGGCCAGCAGAGCGCCACTCTCAAAGGGCGCGTCTTCAGGGTCGGGAAGATCGAGCAAAGTGAGCGGTGAGCGGGGATGTTGGCCGAGCCAGCCTTGCAAAAACGACGTTACCGCCGTGGCTGCCGTGGTCCAGTATTGCACTGCGATCTCGTCCTCGGGGAGCGTCCATGCAGTTAGGTTAGTGCCCGGATGCGGCGTGCGGATGGCGACGAAGAGGCTCGGCGCCTCGAAGCTCAGCCTCTCGCCGTCCAACGCGGCGGTGGCCACGCTGGCGACCTCCTGGCTCTGATCCAGCTTGGAATCGGTGATGGTCAGCGGCACGGAGCGCCCGTTGATCAGAGCGACGGTGGGAGCCTGCCCGTGAGGAAACTCGACGGTCAGGCGCAGGCGGAAGTGAGCGCCGGTGAGCCGCAGTTTGTGCTCGTCCAGCTCGTCGAAGAGGCGCGCGCCGTCACCCAGAAGAACGGGCACGCTCGCGACTGGATACCAGACGACGTTGCCAAAGCCGCGCAGGCAGGTGAAGCTCGAGCTGATCTGGTCCCAGTCCGAATGCTGGGCTACGTCAGCAGGCGCGCCGATGGAGGTGAGGCGCTGGGCGGTTGCCGAAATCTGGCCGGAGTAAGTCACGTCGAGTTGGAGGCTTTCACCCGGCGCAAGCGGTGCGAAGAGCGGGATGACAGCCTCGTGCAACTGACCGGTGTGGTCGGCGTCGGAGTTGAGAGTGGCGACTTGGAAGGATATGTCCTTACTCTGGCCTTCGATGCCAGTGACGCGGATACGCTCCCAGTTGAGCGAGGAGGAGAGTTGCAGCGGAATGCGGGTCAGCGGAGTTGTGCCGTCGTTGCGCACGGTGAGCAGGGCGCGGACCGCGATCTGCTGCTCCGCCGCGTGGAGATGGACGTCGAGGTCGAGGGCGGTGAATGTGACAGCCTGGCGCTCGACGTCCGATGCGCCTTCGCTGGCAGGCGGCTGCACGGATGCCGCCGGTTGCGTCGTGGTTGTCTCGCCGTTCTCATCAATCGAGCGCGAGAAGATGACCTTGCCGCGGCTGGACTGGTCCGGCGGAGTTGGCGTGGACTGCGCGGCGCAAGAAATGGCAAGCCCGACGAGGGCCGCGGCGATTGCGACGATGCGGGGAAGAGCGAACTTCATGAACCCAGGCCTTTCTGTTTCCTTTGCTTCGACGCGGTGCCAGCGCTGGGGCGAGCGCCTTCGGCATATCGTGCAGAAAGACGGCGCTGGCGGAAGGCTTCAAAGAGAACCACAGCTCCGGCGGCGGAAACGTTCAGCGAGCTGACGCCGCCGCTCATCGGAATCCGCAACAGGTGGTCGCAACTGCGGCGGACTAGGTCGTGCAGGCCAGCGCCTTCGCGGCCCAGAACAAGAACGCAGTCGCCGGTCAGATCGAACTGATCGTAATCGGAGCTGCCGCGTTCGTCCAGGCCGATAATCCATAGATTGTGCCGCTTGAGCTCCTCCAACGCGCGAACCAGATTCACCACCCGCGCGATGCGCAGATGCTCGGCGGCGCCTGCGCTGGCCTTGACGGCAACCGGGCTTAAAGGAGCGGAACGGCGCTCGGTCAGCACCACTCCGTCCACTCCCGCGCCGTCGGCCACACGCAGCAGAGCGCCCAGGTTCTGCGGGTCTTCGACGCCATCCAGGGCTAGCAGCAGGCGAGCCATTCCGGGTTGAATCGGCTCGAACAAGTCTTCGATGGCGAGCGACTCCTGCGCGCGAACAAGGGCAACAACTCCTTGATGACCAGGGGTTTGGGCGAGCTGAGTCAACTGTTCGCGTGCCTCCTGGAGGACGCGGACACCACATTCGCGGCAGAGCGCGACCAACTTCTCCAGTCGTAGATCCTCTCGCTCGCGGGCCACTATAACGTGGTCAAAGCGCCGCCGTCCTGCCCTGAGCGCCTCTTCAACCGGATGCAATCCGTACAAAACTTCCATAGTAGTTAGTGTAGAAGATCGATGAACTGCCGAGCAGCAAGCGCGTGTAGGGCATTGAATTCATAGTCAAAGTCCGAGGAGGCAAGGCACGGCCATCGCCGGCGCGAAATCCCATGAATGCGAATTCAGGGCACGCGAAAATCAGCGAGAAGGGGGCCATTTTGGCCTAAAACAGCTCGTTTTAGGGTAAAAAAACGGGCGAAATCATGGGTTTAAGTTTACTTATCAGTTAACATATAAAAAGTCATCTTATTGATTAAAAAGTATGTTATATGCTATGAGGCAACCCTGAAAGAGTTTTCCACAGGGGGAGGGGGTGGGGGGGTGCGAAAAAACAGGGAATAGGGAACCAAGGGACCAGGGACCTGGAAAAGCCCGGCGGCTGTGGACTTGATTCATGCTTTTATTGTGCGCTTCGGGAGGGAAATAATCTGCAAGCACCTGCGGTGCGGCCAGCCGGCGCTTGCGCGTCATGGGGTACCCAAGATGTTTGGTTATTTCAGGGGTGTGGCACGGCGCTCGCCCTAAACAGCTAACAGCACACAGCTAACCTCTAACAGCAAAATAATGATAGCTGTCAGCTGAAAGCTGCTTTTATACTGCTAGAGATGCAGAGAAACCCAATCGAGGACTGGCAGAGGCTCACTCAACTCTACGCAGAGATGGGCGACGTGGAATTGTTGGAGCTGGACGATGCTATCGGCGATTTGACCGAGGTAGCGCAACAGGTTCTGCGCGACGAGATGAAGAAGCGCGGATTGAGCCGGGAGCGCGCGGCCAGCGAAGAGCAAAAGATTCCCGAGCCGCTGGCGGATGCAGGCTGGGAGGGCGATGCGGACTTGCCGGCGGACGGCGACGAGCCGGAGCAGGACGATCAGCCCCACGAATACACCTGGAAGACGCTGCTCTGCGAGTGCGAGGACGCGGAGCAGGTTTGGCAGCTCCGCACAGCTCTGAAGCAGGCCGGAATCGAGAGCTGGATTGAAGGCCAGGGCTACCGTGTTGCGCGCGAGATCAGCAATCCTCGGATACTGGTAGCCGCCGATCAGCTCGAGCAGGCGCGCGAGGTTGCGGCAAGGCCGATTCCGCAGGAGATTGTCGAGCTGTCGAAGACGCCTGCGGAGGAATTCGAGCTGCCGGTGTGCCCGAAGTGCGGCGCCGAAGAGCCAGTGCTTGAAAGTGCCGATCCGGTCAATACGTGGCTTTGCGAAAGCTGCGGAGAACAGTGGACGGAGCCGGTGCAAGAGCTGGAGTCCTATTGATCCGGCATTGATCCGGCAAGAAAAGAGTGTCATTCTATTTCATCCATTCCCGCAAAGAACGCGGGAATGGATGGGGCACCCAGACAGGATTTAGTTGCCGGATCAATAGTCTCGGGGTGAATGCAAAACTGAACGGAGGTATTCGATGCGCCGGTCCTTTCCAATGTTCACGACCGCTTGCTTGCTTTTCTGGACCGCCATGCCGGTTGCAGCGCAAGCCCCGCCGAGCGCGAGCGCGCAAGATGCGGAAGCACTGAAAGCATCCTACAACCAAGCTATGCTAGCCAAGGATTGGCCCGGCGCCGTAGCCAACGCGCAGCAACTGGTGAGCCTGAAGGCAACCTCTCAGAATCTGTATTTCCTGGGGAATGCGCAGTTATACTCCGGCTCTTCGGATGGGGCTTTGGCGACCTATGACCGCGCCCTGATTGCGGCGGAGCAGGAAAAGCCCGCGGAGGGTCAAGCGATGGGCGGCTGGAAGGACGGCTTGTCGAAGATCTACATTGGCCGGGGCAATGCATTGCTCAAGCTGCGCCGCACAACGGAGGCGATTGATACCTATAACTACGCGGCCGAATTCGCAGCCAATGCGGGCGCGGCTTACTTCAACGTCTGCGCCGTGCTCTATAACCAAGGCAATACCAAGGACGCGCCCGCGGCCTGCCGCAAGTGCCTACAAGCGGATCCCGCCAGGGCCAATGCCTGGTTCATCCTCGGTTCCGTGCTCTTTGCAGATGCGCCAATCGACAGCAAAGGCAAAGTCGCAGGCCCCGCGGAGATGCGAGAGGCGCTTGAAAAGTATCTCTCACTTGAACCGGACGGCGCTCACGCCGCGGACGTGAAAGCCATGCTGGATATGATAGCCAGATAGAGAGAAGCACCAACACATTGGCTTGTTGGCAACCGTTGAGTTATGCCGGCAGTGCATTTCAGATAGATCAGGGCAATTGAGCATTGCTTACTATGGTGACATCCCTGATTTCGTATGGGATGGCCGGCAGATTGAAAGGGAGTCCGACCAGGAGTATGCACCCGATACGGGCGTTCGCGCATATCGCGAATATCTTGGGTACGGATATTCTGGGATTGATCGGCAGGGAGGGGGGTCCATCTTTATGCCACGAGCCAGTACCAATGCGATTTCGCCATGCTTCATCGTCAGCGACGTCGATCAAACCATTGCCTTCTACTGCGACAAGCTTGGTTTTGAGACGAGATTCCGTGCGCCGGATGAGGCTCCTTTCTTCGCCATTATTGGTCGCGAGGGAGCGCAAATTTTCGTCAAATCCGACAAGGATGTATCGCCACTCCCAAACCACAGGCGTCATCATTACATGCGATGGGACTCCTTTGTCTATGCGCCGGACCCGGATGCGCTTGCCGCCGAATTTGCCGATCATGGCGCATCATTCAGCGCACCGCTCGAGGACACACACGACGGTTTGCGCGGTTTCGAGATTTCGGACCCTGACGGCTACATTTTGTTCTTCGGTCGTCCAAAAGAGTGAGGCCTTCGACTTCGCTGGCGTTGGTTGCGACGGGGACATCAAAGATTTGATCCGTGATACGAAGGAGGCCGATGAGACCCTCTCGAGCGAAAACCTTTACCGCAGTGCTGGAGCCGCTGCGGAATAGCCTCGGCTGGGTGATTGCGCGTCTGCCGTTTGACCCAATCAAGGCTTGGCCGGAGCGAAGGAGGTTGCGTGTGCGCGGGGAGTTGCTGCCGTTCAAAGACAAAACTGGCGGATTCGCCTTTCGGAGCTCGCTCTTTGCTTTTTCTTGCGGGGATGGCTATTTTTTACTGGTAAACAAGAAGATGCTGGTGGCGGCGCGGGCTACGGTTGGCTCGCAGGTGCGGATTCGGCTTGAGCCGGACTTGGAGGAGCGCGAGGTGATGACTCCGCCGGAGCTGGCGCGGGCGTTGAAGGGCGACCGTCGGCTGCCCAAATGGTTTGCCGGACTGAGCTGCTCTTGCCGCAAGGAGATCGGCGATTGGGTCACGGAGCCGAAGAGCGCGGAGAGTCGAAGGAAGCGCGCCGATCAGATGGCCGTGCGGCTGCTGCTCACTTTGGAGGGAGAGACGGAGACGCCTCCGATTCTCGAAGCGGCCTTCCGGCGGCAGCCGCTGGCACGCAAGGGCTGGGAGGCGATGACCCCGGTGCAGAGGCGCGGCCATTTGCTGGGTATCTTTTACTACCAGAGTGTTGAATCCAGCGAGCGTCGCGCTGCTAAGGCGGTCGAAGAGGCGCTGCGTGTGGCTAAAAAAGCCTTCGCTTGATCGGGAGCGAACAAAGTGGATTGCCCCTCACTTCTCCAGACAAAGTACGCCTGTTGAAATGGTGCATCCGCCCCCGCAGATTGTTCACCGGTTGGAAGAGAAGCCGCATGATTTTCTTTGGGTTGCCTATGATGCGCTTGAACCTGGAAATTATTTGTTGACAGCAATTCAGAATTTGAGCTAATGTTTGCGCCAGTTGTTCATCTCATCCCCCGAGGTAAATCAACCATGAAAGCAAAATTCCTTCTCGCGGCAGCATTCACGCTGCTGCTTGCCCTTCCCCCGTTTGCCAATGCTACGCCCGCCTGTGTTCGGGGCACGCTGGCAAGTTACATCGCACTCGGCGCTGGCGGATGCATCTTCGACAACGCCCTCTACAACAATTTCACCTATGGGCCCACATCCACGGTCGGCGTTTCTCCGGCCGACATTATCGTAACTCCAATCCTGCTACCAACCGCCACGCTCTTTCCGGGGCTTAATTTCACAGCGCCCTGGAAAGTTGCCGCCGGGCAATCCGAGCAATCCGTGATCGGCTACAAAGCTACGCCTTATTATCCGGGCGCGTCACCAGTGCCCGATTCCGGCGTTCTCACACTTGATCTCGGACAATCGCAGGTTTCAGGCATCATCGGGAGTGTAACTGTGCAGGAAACAACGACGATGACCAGCACTACGGGCACTCTCGAAGTCTACGAAATCTGCGCGGACGCATGCACCATCAAGCAGCGTGATTCGGTTACCATCACGCCTGCCCAGACGCTTCAGACCACTATCACAGTGTCGCTTTCGGGCGGCAACGGTGGAGCGTCCTTGAGCAGCTTTGCGTCTGACTACGCGATTGGCCCTCAGCCGGAATAGCTGAGTTCCCGTTCTGGTTCCGCCGGCGTCCGTTTCTGCGCATTCTACGCGCTAAAGTGGACGCCGGTTACTTTTTTGCGCGCAGAATTCAGACTCTTGACGTTTTCCACGGAACTCCGGGCCAACTTTCACGTCTAATCAAATGAGATGAGTACAATTGCCTTTGTTAGCCCCTTCTTCGGTTCGCGCTCCGCTACTATCGCTGATGAACAGGTGCGCGAGGAGAGTCTTGCCATATCCGCCGGGCTGAAGCGCCAGGATGCCGGGTTGCTGGACCAGCTGATCACGCGTTACCAGCACCGGCTAATGCGCTATCTGCTTTATTTGACAGGGAATCGCGATCAGGCCGAGGATTTCTTCCAGGAGGTCTGGATGCGGGTTCTGGTGCGCGGAGCGCAGTATAACGGCAAGGCGCGCTTCGACACCTGGCTGTTTACCATCGCGCGCAACCTGGTGATCGACCAAAAGCGCAAAAAGACGATGTCTAGCCTGGACGCGCTCTTTGAGGCGGGCGACGAGGATGACCGGCCGATGAGCTTCGAAGTCGCCGGCGATGACCCGACTCCGTTTGACCGCTTTGCCAATCTGGAGGATCGGGAGCGGATAGCCGGGGCGCTGCTCAAGCTGGACACGCTCTACCGCGAGGTTCTGGTGCTGCGCTTCCATGAAGAGATGTCGCTCGAAGAGATCGCAAAAGTGACAAGAGCGCCTCTTTCTACTGTGAAATCAAGACTATACCGCGGATTGGATGCAATCAAACCCAAGCTGACAGCACCTGCGGTGCGGCCAACAGCGCCTTTGGCGGGACCAGCGATTGCGGATACGATGATGAGTACGATATGAAACTCTCCAACAGCACGGATTCGCGAGGTGATCTGATTTCGGCTCTGGCCGGAAAACAGGCCGACCGGGAGTGCTCCGTGGCTTATCGGACCCGCCGCGTGGTGATTGCCTCGCAAGGCGTGATGCAGGAACAGAAGGCCGGGCGGCAGCGCTGCCGGGCCGTGGCGCTGGCCGCTGCGCTGGTGGTGGTTCTGGCGCTGGGTCCGCTGGTCTGGTGGATCGCCGATACCTTGATTGAAGAAGAGCACCTGACCGGCCTGCTGGGCCAACTGAGCATATGGGTCGTTTTCTTGAGCGCGGCGGTGCTGGCCTCGGCGGTGCTGGCTGGCTGGCTGCGACGTCGGCCCTGATGCTGCAAGTCAGTCCTCGGACTCTCAGAATCCCCCACGCGCAATTTGCCAGCGAATCTCCGCAACTTCCCGATTGGCTTCCCCGTCCATTGATCAAGAGCCCAAGCACAGCTTGAACTCCTGAATGCCCCTCGGAGCGAGGGTTTGCCTATGCGAAATCCAGAATCGATTACCGTGAACGAAGATGAACGCCTGATACCGGTGTGGTCCATCGTGGCCGCGGTCGCGGCCTTTGTGCTGGTGGAGTACTATTTCTGGGCGGTTTTGCCGGAGCAGCAGCATCACGCCCCGCCGCTTGGCTTCCGCATCTACTTCAACATCTCCTTTGGCTTGCTGGCATCGCTTTATTTCCTAATGGTAGGCTTCGTCAGCAAGGACGCGCCGCGGCGTGCGATGAGCGCGCGCTTCTGGATGGCGATCTGCCTGGTGATGCCGGGCGGCATTGGCGCGGTGCTTTACTTCCTGCTGCGCCAGCCGGAGGTCTCGCTCTGCCCGGCCTGCGGAACACATGTGCAGGGCGACTTCCACTTCTGTCCGCAGTGCGACTACCGGCTCTCCGCCAGTTGCGGACATTGCTTCCGCACGGTGCGCTCGACCGACCAATTCTGCACCCGCTGCGGCCATGAGCTGGCCGAGGATCATCTGCCGACGCGGCTACGGGCGATAGGCGAGTAGCCACCTGCGGTGGGGCCAATTGCCTTCGGCCTGCGCGAGCCAGATTGATTGTGCGGGATCAGATTACCGCGCTCATGATCGATGACGAACAACTGGCTCGCGAGGAGCTTGCCTAGAGGTTCGCATCGATCTCGACAGAGTTCTCGACTTGGACCATAATGATCATAATGGTCAGTATGACAGGAGACCTCGATGATTACCGAAGTGAGCGCCGTCAATTTTCGCCAGAACCTGGGAGAGATGCTTAATCAAGTGCAGTATCGGAATGACAGCATTCTGGTCAGCAAGGATGGCAAACCTGTTGCGGCACTGGTTGGCGCCGATCTATTCGAGCGCATTCGTAGTATGCGGGATCGATTTGAGCAGTTAAGCAACCGGGTAGCCGCGTCTTATGCGGAGATTCCAGCCGGCGAGGGCATGGCAGAGATTGATGCGGCAATCGCGCAGGAACGGCAGAGCTGATGGCGGGGTTGCGGGTGGTTTTAGACACCAATGTCCTGGTGTCAGGACTGGCTTATCCGGGCAGCATTCCCGGACGCATCCTGAGCGCGTGGCGGCAGGGCGGGGTTAATCTGGTGCTGTCGCATTACATCTTGGATGAAATGGCGCGGGTGCTGCCGCGGCTCAAGCGCATCTCGCTGACTTCTTCTGAAATCCGCGATCTTGCGGAGAGCTTCGTGTTTTTGGCCGACATCGTCACGCCCGACGCAGAATTGGATGAATCGCTGCGGGACCAGGCCGATCAACTCGTTTTGGGAACCTTGCGAGCAGCGCAAGCCGACTACCTGATCACCGGAGATAAAGATTTGCTCGCGCTTGCTGACCGATACCCCATGGCCGCTCCGGCTGTATTCTGGGAACGTCATGGTCAATAGGGAATCAGGATTGCCGCTCACCGCGCTCATCATCGACGACGAACAATTGGCTCGCGAGGAGCTTGCCTATTTACTTGACCAGGTGGGTGGCGTCGAGGTGGTGGCGCAAGGAGCTAACGGCATCGAGGCGGTGGATCTGATCGAGGAGCACCATCCCGACATGGTTTTCCTCGATGTGCAAATGCCAGGGCTGGACGGCTTTGCGGTGATTGAGCGGCTGATGGAGCGCCGGAACAAGGCGAACGGAAATACCGCGCCGAAGGCGCAGTTGGCCCCACCGCAGGTGGTCTTTGCTACGGCCTATGATCAGTACGCTGTGCGCGCCTTTGACGTGAACGCGGTCGATTACCTGCTGAAGCCCTTCGATGCCGCACGCGTCGAGCAGGCGGTTGAGCGGGTGCGGGGGAGGCTGGCGGGCAACTCGACGAATGGCGCGGCCGGATCGCAGCCGGAGTCGCCAGTCGAGTCGCAGCTCGGGGCGCTGCTGCGCTTGCTGAAGCAACCGCAGGGCGCGCGCGCGACGCAGCCCGCTAAATTAATCGTTCAGGCGCAGAGCCGGCTGCTGTTGATCGACCAGGCGGAGATCTGTTACGCAGCCATCGACGAGGGCGTGATCCGCGTGGTGACACAGAGCTTCGAGGGCTGCTCGAAGTGCCGCACGCTGGAGGAGCTGCTCGATCAACTCGACCCGGCCGTCTTCTGGCGCGCCCATCGCGGCTTCGTGGTCAACATCAACCACATCCGCGAGGTGGTGCCATGGTTCAAGTCCAGTTACCAGTTACGCATGAACGACAAGAAGCAAACGGAGATTCCCGTCAGCCGCAACCAGACGCGCAGGCTGCGGGAGCTGTTTAATCTGTAGGGGGATGGTTATTTGCAGTCAAAGATAATATGTTTTAGTTGAAAATTGCATGACTTTAGTTGATATTTCATCGCTTTAGATCAGGTAGTGAGAAAGCAGTTGTTGACACGCAATGCGTAACGAGCTAGTATGAGAGCAGTATTTGGAGTTCAAGCGTAAACGTACCACCCCGGTTGGCTGCCAATCGGGGTGGTCGCATTTTGGAAGCAAGTTGTCGACACTGCATATACATACGGACGAGTCTGGGAATTTCGACTTTTCCCCGAAAGGCTCACGTTACTACGTCTTCGCCGCTGCATGGACCTATCACCCGGCCGCGCTGGCTGCAAATCTTACAGCGTTGCGCTTCGAGTTGATAAAAGCAGGACATGGTGGAGAATTCTTGAGTTCGTTTCATGCTTGTGAGAATCCGTCTAAAGTTCGCGATCGTGTCATTTCGACTCTCCTAAATCACACTTCTTGGAATTTTGCCGCGCTTGTGGTGGAAAAGTCCAAAGTCAATCCCGCAATCTACGATCCCCGGGATTTTTATCCGAAATTTCTGACGATGGTTTTACGATTTGTTCTTCGAGGTCGCGTTCGCCCTGATACCTCACAGATTCTTATTTATACAGACACACTACCGATGACCCAGAAGAAGCAAGCAGCCGCAGTTCAAGCAGCAATCAAAAAGTCCTGTCAGAGTGAAAAACCTCACATACCCTTTCAAGTGTTAAATCATTGTCGTGAAAGCAACGCTTGGCTACAGGTTGCCGATTACTGTTGCTGGAGTGTTTGCCGCAAGTGGGAACACGAAAACACCGATGCTTATGACCGACTGAAAGCAAAACTCGCCGCTACTGAGATCGATCCGATGTCTCGCGGAGATGGAAGAAGGTACTACTAAGCTCCGACCTCATCGATTTGTGCAGGCTCATGCGATTTTCAAATCGGCAACGGCTTGCGCTGCAGCCCCTCAGTCGTACCTCTCGAAGACAATTTGCTTCTTGTGCCAGCCGAAGGCGGTGAGCCGCTCGCGGACACTCGAGACCATTTCGTTGAGGCCGCAGATATACGCGTAAATATCAAAATTCAGCTCGGAAGCTAACAAGGTAGCATCGGGCGGAGGCGTGGGCAGCGGCTGGCCGAGCCGCGCGGCGCGCTCTTCGATGATGCGGGCCATATGCTCTTGGACGTAGCCGCGCAGGCCATTCCAGTTTTCTTGCGCGCGGCTCAGCGTGGGCAGGTAATGGAAGTTGGGCACGCGCTGTGCCAACGCTTCAAACTCGGCCTGATAGTAAATGTCGCTCTCGTGGCGGGTACCGTAGACCAGCCAAATCTCCTTGCCGTTGCTGCGATCGGGACCACCCTCGGGGAAGAGCCACTGCAGGTAGCCGCGCATCGGAGCAATGCCGGTTCCGGTGGCCACCAGAATCGAGTCGGTGATCGGCTCGTGCAGGATGAAGTGGCCGTGGGGGCCATGAATCTGGATGGTGCCGCCGATGGGCAGATCGGGCAGATCGGCCAGGTGGTTCGAGAAGAAGCCCTCCTCGACGCGGTTGACGCAAAGCTCGAACGAATTGCCGTGGGGCGCCGAAGCAATCGAGTACGCGCGGGTTTGCTGCTTGCCGTTGGCGTCGAAGGCCACGCCGGAGACGAATTGGCCGGGAGTAAAATTGAAGCTCTCTAGCTCATCGAGGACAAACTCGAAATGGTAGCACTGCGCGACTTCGGAGATGCACTCTTTATGTGCAAGACGTGCTGTGATGAGTTCTCGTACCATGTCGTTCTCTCTCAGGGAAGAAATGCCCGCGGAAGGGCTCGTTTCTTTGATGAGGCAGGCCGGAAAAAGGCGCAAACCTGGCGGCGCAAAGCACAATCCTGTCAAAGTGAAACGGGCACTTCTTAGACACTGCTAGGCGCGTCTCGCTACCGCCAACTTGACTCCGAAGCCCAAGAAGATGCAGCCCGTGAGCCGGTCGAGATTCCGCACAACGCGGGGTTTGGAGAGGAAGCGGCCAAGAGGGATAGTGAGAGCAATCAGAAGCGCAAACCATCCCAGGGTTATCAGCACATGGATACTTGCAAGCAGCAGCGAAAAACTAGCAACATTCACGCCATGCGGAATGAATTGCGGAAGAAAAGTCACATAAAACACACCCACCTTGGGGTTGAGTATATTGCTCAGAAAACCCCGATAGAATGAGCCATTCTTTTCCTTGCTTTTCACTGGGCTGTCGAACGATGTTTTGTCCATGGATAAGGAGCCACGCGGCTTCATCAGCAGCTTGACGCCGAGATAGACAAGATAAGCGGCGCCGGCCCATTTTACGATGTCGAAAGCAACTTCGGAGGCTGCCAGCAGTGCCGTCAAACCGAAGGCCGCGCTCATTCCCCAGACCAGTAAACCCAGGCAAATGCCGACAGAGGCCGCGGCACCGTCGCGCGGCCCGCAGGAGGTCGATGTTCTCAAAACCATCGCGGTATCCACACCGGGCGTGATCGTCAGCAGAGTTGCGGCAGCAATAAACAGGAGTATGAGCTGAATCATGAACAATGCCCTCCTGTATCGAGAATATCCCAGCGAAGGTGTCTGGAGATTCATACTGAATTCCAGCCTTCTCCGCGAAGATCAGGTCCATCTTGCAGGCCGCGCGCGTGCTGTCCGCTGCAATGAACTCGAATATTTCACGCCGGTCCGCTCTTGCCGGCCGAGTCCAAACTAGATTCATCACGCAGTCCGCAGCAGTTTTCTCGGGTAGACAGAGCGGAGAGAGGCAAACTCCGCTTCGACTTCCTCGGCGGGAATTACTTCGCCCGCGTCTGCCGCGTCGATTCCGATTTGCACCTGGCGGCGAAACCATTGCTCATATTCGGAATCCGTGCGCTGAGTTTCGATATAGTCCAGCATGAACTCGCACAGAAGTTCCTCGTCCGTGCGGTTTTGCGCCTCCGCCGCCCGAGCGAATGCCGTCTTCAATTCGTCATCCACTCGGATCGTGATTGTCGATTCAACCATATTTGCCCCCTTTCGGAAAGCATTGTTTCCAGCGTATCACGAAGCGTGGTTGCACAGTTTCGGGTAGCAGCACAGCCTTTCCCCATATAATCGACAAGGAGCAGTGGGAGAGCCTGTAGGGCTTTTCCGGCTGCGAGAGTTTGACCTTTCGAGGAAGCCATGGCCGCACTGCTGGAAGCGATTACCGTCAAGCGCAAGATGTACTTCGAGTTTGAGAATGTCCCCTACTATTGCATGGAGGCCGAGGTCTCGACGCCCACTGCGCGAGGCGGCCAGACGCTGGTTCGCCTGAAGATGCGCAACCTGCTGACACGAGCTGTTTTTGATAAAACCTTCAAGGCCGGCGAAAAGTTCAAGGAGCCGGACCTCGAGTTGGTCGAGGCCTCTTATTTATATTCCGACGGCGAAGGCTCGCACTTCATGGATCAGGAGAGCTTTGAGACGCACACGCTCAACAGCGACATGATGGGCAACGCGCTCGAGCTGCTCGTCGAGGGCGTGATCATCCAACTGCACAAATTCAACGGAAATCCTATCGGCTTGCTCTTGCCGGAGAAGGTCGAGCTGGAGGTTGTGTACACCGAGGGCGGCGCGCGCGGTGACACCAGCGGCAACGTCACCAAGCTAGCCCGTCTGCAAACCGGCCTGGAGATCAAGGCTCCCCTCTACATCGAGGTCGGAGAAAAAGTTAAGGTTTACACCGAGACGCGCGAGTTCGCGGGCCGTGCTTAAATGCACGGATAAGGGAATAACAGATGCCCCATACTTTCGCGCGCTTTGCGAAAAGTGTGGGGCATCTGCATTCCGGCAGTAGAGAGATCCGGGTCAAGGCGCGGTAGAGTTATACGACATCCAGCAATCGTAGTCTCCGCACGAGATGGAGACCGGATCGTTGGTCAGGTTGCTGGATTCGCCGGTGGGATCGTAGTTGGCCGGCACCGCCGTCAGATCGAAGAATCGTTCGAAGAAGTTATAGGGTGACGGGTTGGGGCAGGCGGTCGGCGCATATCCGGTGGCTGAGGTCGGCGAGGCGTAGCAGGAGTAGGCGCGCACCAGTTGCTGGAACGCCGACTTGGTGAAGACCGCCACATTGCCTCCGCCGGAGCCGAGGATGGAACCGCCTACGTTGAGCCAGTTGCCGGCCAGGCCCATGGTGTCTGGCGCGGAGATGCTCCACCATCCCGAGCCGGGCGACCAGGGCAACTGCGCGACAACCCACAAGGTGCATCCGCTGTAAGAGCCTGCGGTCGGGCACTGCACATATCCGATGACCTCCGCGCCGCCTTGCGCCGCGCCGCTGCCGTCCAATGGAGCTACAGCTTCGCTCTGCGAGGGGAAGACACAGGTGGGCGAGTAGCCCGGTCCGGTGTTGTTGGTATTCAGCGCCACCGTGACATCGACATTCCAGACGCAGAGGCGCGTATTTCCCTTCCCTGCGGACGATCCTGTCTGAAATTGCTGATAGACGAATTGCACCCAGCCTGTATCTCCTGCCTCACTTGCCGAATTGGCGACTCCCGGCGTAGCCGCGAAGGGATAACCGCTCCTGCAGGGCGCGCAGGTGAAGGTGTTGGTGTTGGTCTGGATACTGAAGGCGCTCGATACGGTTCCGCTTTCTTCGGTTGCCGTAAATGGATCGGAGGTCTGGTTGATGGCCACCGATCCCCAGTCAAAGGGCGACGTGATGGTGTCGAAGTGGAAGGGGCCCGGCGGCCTGCCGATGATGAAGGGACCGTTGTGAGGGGTTGATTGAATGCTGTTTGCAATCACTGGCAACGGCATCGGATGCGCCTTCATATACTCCTCCGTGGCGCAGGGTACAGCGCTCCAGGCATTGTCGATCAGGTGAAAGCAGCCGGGCCTTTCCGGCGGAAAGGGTGCGCGGAGCTTGTCAGAAGGCGTGAGCGGCCGTTCGGTTTTGGGGACGGTTGTGGCATCCGCTTTGTACAGCGTCAGGGTTGCATCGCGGCGGATGGTGGGGTCTTCGGCGTTCTGGGCCGGAGCGGTTGCGGCTGCCGCAAGCAGAAGCAGCAAAGCGGCCAGCCCGAGGGGAGTGGGCAGAAAGTGGGTAAAGGACAGCCGGGGAGAGCCTATCCTGATGGTTGAGATCATTGGGGATATCCTCCTTCTTTCCGCTTTCGAGGAAAGTTGGGCAAATCGTATCTTCGCGTTGCACGAAATTGCAAGAAGAAAATGGAAATTTACAGGATAAGGTCCAAGGCTGCCGTGAACAGTCCAAGATGAGCAGGGCTTGACAGGCTGCGTAAAAACCCGCGTCGAAGGCGGCGGGGGTTTCAACCCTCAAGTTTCGATCTCTCGAACCGAGTTGCCTGCCAAAGGGTGTTGGTCCCATCGCCGGTGGTTGCAGATCATTTTTGGATGCGTGGAATCAATACCTTACAGATTCAACCTTCGCGGCATATACCAGGATAGGAAACATTAGGTCGTCGCGGAGATATCCTATCCAACGCAAAACCTCCTTTTGCGAACGCCAATCGCTCGATCAATACTTCGCCTCGAAGGCCCGGAAGCGGCGCTCCAGTTCCCATTGGGCGGCGGCCTTTTCGCTGCTGCCGAGCAAGGCCTTGCAATCGGCCGTGGGCTGCTCGGCGCCGAGGGGCTGGGCCTTGCAAGCGGCGGCGGGGAGAGTAAAAGTGTCCGGCTCGGCCCAGAGGCTGGTGCCGGGCAGGAAGCTGTGCTCCATGCTGGTGCGTGCTAACTGCTTCAAATCCCTGTAGGTGAGGTGATAGTCGAGGGCGGCGCGCAGGTATTCGCGGGTGATGTCGATGCGGCTGACGCCTTCATCGTCGGTCGAGAGTGCGACCGGGACGTGAGCGGCGCGGTAGAGCGGGAAGGGGTGGTCTGCGCCTTTCACGCCGAGGATGGCTTCGTTGGAGCTGAGATTGATCTCGACCATCACGTGCTTTGCGGCCATCTCCTTGAGCAGGCCATGAGCGTCTTCCTCGGAGGCGATGTCGACGCCGTGGCCGATGCGCTCGGCGTGGCCCAGCTCGACGGCTTGGCGAATGTGAAAGCGTAGACCTTCCGGCGGCGCCAGGCCGGGAGCCAGCTCGCCGGCGTGCAGGCTGATGTGAACCTGGGGATAGACGGAGTGCAGGTAGTCGAGCATCTTCATCTGCAAAGTGTAGTCGCGCATGGAGAGGAAGCCATCCTCGGGCATGACGAAGTTGAGGCCGACCCAACTGGGTTCGTGGGCCTCCATACTCTGCTGGATGGTCTCGAAGGCGAGCAGCGTCTGTGCGAAGACCTGCTCGGGAGAGTTGCCGCGCAGCACCTGATAGATATAGCGGACCTGGACCTTACAAGCGGGCGCGGCTTGCGGGCTTCCGCAGTGCTCGATCTCGCGGCGCAGGGCTTCGGCGGCGCGCGCGTCCTCGCGGTCGACGAAGACCTCGTCGCGCAAGCCGAGAGCGAGCAGCGTCTGGCGATACTGGGCAAAATCAGGATTAAGCGGGTTTTCGTGGGCGATGGCTGCGGCGTGCGAGAAGGGCGGCGTCTCCATCAGCTCGAGGTACTGCTGGTTTTGCGCGGCGGCGCGGCTGGCAATCTCGTCGACCCATTCGCCGATGTGCTTCTTGTTGAGTCCACCGTAGCGGTTGAATGTTGCAAAGAACTGGTCGTGGCCGCTGAAGCCGGGGGTGGGCACAAAGCTGCGCATCGAGAAGGAGTTGACCAGCCGGTCGTAAAGCTCTTGATTGGCGGCTAGCTGCGCGGCGGGGACGAGCGGCGGCGCGCAGGGGGGCTTGGCGAAGCTGAGAGCCGAGGGGTCCACGCACAGGCCGTCCTCGCCGGCGTCGCGGATGAAGCTCTCGGCATAGACCGCGCCGGAAAGGTGGATATGCAGGTCGGCGCCCTTGGGGAACTGGTCAAGAAAGGCGCGCAGGGCGGGCGGACCGGCCTGGACGGCAGCCTGATAGGCGCGGGCGGCGCGGGCCTCCGGCACGGGTATTTGTGCGGGAGCGACGGCGGTTGAGGCAGCAAGAGTGAGGCAGGCGAACAGGCAAGTCGTGCAGCGCATGATGCCTTCCAGTGTAGTGCAAAATGCGCAGCTCGGGTAGGGTTTCTGAGCAGGGTTTGGCGGCGAAGAAGAGAGTTGATATACTGGAAGAGTTGTTGCAGCCGACTGCTTCCGGGCTGGCCGTATTTTTGTCGAGGCCGGAATCCGCGCGGACAATTGCAATGCGAAGTTTGCACTGAGGCCAGATAGCTCAGTGGTAGAGCGCGGCCCTGAAAAGGCCGGCGTCGGCGGTTCAATCCCGTCTCTGGCCACCACATTCTAAAGTGTTTAGCGGCAACCGAAAACGTCTCGTTTCAGTCTCACGTACCAAGAACGTACATCGTTAGCCGGTGTGCGCTTGGACGCCTTCTTCTTTCTCCAATAGCTTCCAGATTTCCCGTGCAGTGTTGCCGGTTCTGGCGATATGCTGCCGTCCCAGCTTGGCATAGCGCTCGGTCATCTTGATGTTCGAGTGGCCGAGGATCTTTGCCAGCTCGTAAAGATCGCCGCCGTTCATCATGTACCAGGACGCAAAGGTGTGGCGCAGATCATGGAAGCGAAAATCACGAATTCCAGCTCTTTCGAGCAGGTCCACAAAACTTCCTTCCAGTCGCTGCCTTCCACTCGTCGCTCCCTGCTTCGGCGGGAAAATCCGATCTTCGTTAATCACGACGGGAAACCGCCGCAACTCGCTGGCCAGTTCGGGCGTCATTGGGACGTACCGCATCTTGCCGCCCTTCAGTTTTGCTCGCACTGCCAACAACCCCTCGCTGTACAGCACGTCCGACCAGAGAAGCCCGAATATCTCCGACGCGCGCATTCCGGTTGCGACGGCGATCAGCACAATCAGCCTCAGACGATGAACAGTCCTG
>Ga0181520_10001015_pt1 | contig 59325 bp, 49 predicted proteins | sample PEATcosm2014_Bin_29_FD_132451 | JGI IMG/M metagenome (GOLD analysis project Ga0181520, IMG submission 132451) | Peatland microbial communities from MTU Mesocosm Facility, Houghton, MI, USA - PEATcosm2014_Bin02_30_metaG | ecosystem: Environmental > Terrestrial > Soil > Wetlands > Peat | place... | reverse complement strand
GCGGCATCGGCAAAACCACCATCGCCCGCATTCTTGCCTGCGCACTCAACTGCCAAAAAGAAGTTGGCAGCGCGGAGCGCCCCACGCCTGAGCCCTGCGGCGTCTGCGACTCCTGCATTGAAATCCGCCAGGGCAACGCCGTCGACGTGATCGAGATCGACGCGGCCACCAACCGCGGCATCGACGAGATTCGCGAATTGCGCGAGGCGGCCCGGTATTCACCTTCGCGCGACCGCTACAAAATTTACATTCTCGACGAAGCGCACCAGATTACCGAAGCGGCCTTCAATGCCCTGCTCAAGACCCTGGAAGAGCCCCCGGCGCACGTCATCTTCATGATGGCCACCACCGAGCCGGAGAACATTCCACAGACCATCCGCTCGCGCTGCCAGCACTTCAGCTTTCATGCGGTCAAGTTCGACGACATTCTGGCCCAGTTGAAGATGATTGCCGGCCTGGAAGACGTGGAGGCCGAGGATGCTGCGCTGGCCCTTCTGGCAGAGGCCGGGGATGGCTCCATGCGCGATGCGCTCTCCATCATGGACCAGGCAATTGCTTCAGCGCCCCTGGAAGCGGGCCGCGCCGTGCTTTCTGCTGTGCAGATTCGCGAGCTGATGGGCTCGGTGCCGAATGCAGTGTTTGAGCGGCTGCTGGAAGCTGTGGCGGCCGGTCAAAGCGCCGAGTTGATGGAACAATTGAGCCTGCTGTTGAATGCCGGCCACAGCCCGTCTTCGCTGGCCCGGCAGATGGTGCGCTATCTGCGCAACACCCTTATGGCCAAGCTGGGCGGCGAACAGACAGAGCTGTTGCAGATTTCGGGCGATGAACGCGCCCGAGCCGTTCGCACCGCGTTGTTGTTTACCGAGGAGGAGCTGACCCGGAATCTGCAGATTGTGCTGAGAACCTTCGACGACCTGAACTACCGTCAGGAGCAGCGCTTTCACCTGGAACTGGGCCTGTTGAAGCTGATTCACGCGCAGCGGTTGTTGCCGCTGGAAGAGTTGTTGAGCGGAGTGGCCAGCGGTGCACGTTCCGGAATGCGCAGCGCTCCGGCGCCTTCGGCGCCTCGCACCTCCGCACCTCCTATCGCCAGCCCCGCGCGTCCTGCTCCCGTGCCACCTGCACCGCCTTCTTCCCCGACGCTTTCCCCATTTGGGCCCACGGGTGGAAGCTGGGGTTCAAGCCCCACGCGGTCGACGCCCAAGCTGGAATCGGCACTGAAGCCTGAATCGTCGACGAGCCCGCTGACGACCATGGAACGCCCCGCACCGACGGCCGCGCCGTTGGCGGCTCCGGTCGGCGCCCAGGAGTCTTCTGCCAGCCCATTCAGCGGCAGCACGCCGTTTCCTGCCACAGCAAGCGCGTCTACTGGCTACGCCTCGACCGCGACATTGACCGAGGGCGCGTTGGCCAGGGCTCCGGAAATGGCCCCGTCCTCCTCGGGTGCTCCCAGCATGGAGTCGGTTCGCCATGCGATCGGGTCCGCACTGGTGGAAGGCGGACATAACTCCGCCGCACAGTTATTGGGCGCCGGCGCATGGCTGCTGGATGGCGCCAGTTTGCGCATTGAAGTGCCGGGCATGGGCAAGAAGATGCTCGGCTTGACGATCAACGCGGCGGCGGAGAAGATCATTCGTCAGGAGTTGCAACGGCTGGGAGCTCCGACCCGCTTTTTGATCGTGCCCGGAGAGGGCGGAGGCCAAACGGCGGTACAGGCCGGTCCGCCGCTGGCCGGCAGTGTTCAGGAAGCAGCTCTCGCCCATCCAATGGTTCAGAAGGCACGCGAGATCTTCAAAGCCGAGGTGCGCAGCGTCGTGGATCTTCGGCAAAAGTAGGCGTCCGATTCACCAAGGAGAAAAGTTATGGTCAACCCGCTCAAGATCGCCGAAATGCTCTCCCAGGCCAACCAGATGCAGGAAGAAGTGCAACGCAAGCTTGGTCAAACCGTGGTCGAGGCCACCAGCGGAGGGGGCGCCGTCACCGCAACCATGAATGGGAAGAAGCAGCTCATCAAGCTGCACATCGACCCGTCGGCGGTGATAGGGCTAAGTGGCGGGCAGCCAGACGTGGAGATGCTGGAGGATCTGGTGATGTCGGCAGTGAACGAAGCCGGACGCAAAGCCGATGACGCCATGCAGTCGAGCGTCAAGGGCCTGCTGGGCGGCCTGAATATTCCGGGCCTGGGGTGATCGATCCCTATCGTGCGGGCTAGATGAGAACTGGGGGAGAGAGCAAGAGTGAAGACTGAAATGAACCGCCGAAGCTTTCTGCGAATGGGCGCCGCTTTTGGCGCTGCGACCATGGCGCCGCGCTGGATAGAGGCTCAGACCGCCCAAGCGCCGGATCGAGTCGCCCAAGCTCGTGCTGCCGCCCAGAACACGCCCATCAAGGCGACTAAGCTCTACGACAATGTCTATCTGCTGCAAGGGGCCGGCGGCAACATGGCCTTGCAAACCGGGCCGGAAGGCAACGTCCTGATCGATGCCAGTTTTGCGACCGCAGTTCCCCACATTCTGAAAGCGATTGGCGACGTCAGCAAAGACCGCGCTGACGCGCTGATCAACACCCACTGGCACTTCGACCATACCGATGGCAATGAGAACTTGCATGCCGCCGGATATACGATCTTTGCGCATCGCTTGACCCGCGAGCGGCTCTCCGAGCCCCAAACCATGAAGGCGTTTCAGATGACTCTGCCCGCCGCACCCCCAGGGGCCTTGCCGGCAATCACGTTCGACGATGCGATGCACGCTTGGCATAATGGCGATTCGCTGGATATGGTGCACTTCGAGCCGGCGCACACCGATACCGACATCTATATTCACTTCAACAAGGCCGATGTGCTGCATGTTGGCGATACCTGGTTCAATGGCATGTACCCCTTCATCGACGAAGGGACAGGCGGCAGCATCTCCGGCATGATTCGCGCCAATGAAAAGGCCCTGGCTTTGGCCGGCACGAGCACCAAGATCATTCCCGGACATGGCCCTCTGGGGTCGAAGGCCGATCTACAGAAATTCCACGAGATGATGTCGGGCGTACGCGACAAGGTGGCCTCTCTCAAGATAGCGGGCGCCAGCGAACAGGAAGCCATTGCCAAGAAACCGACCGCGGATTTCGATGCGGTTTGGGCCAAGGGCTTCATGAGCGGCGATGCCTTTGCAGGGATTGTTTATCGGACGCTTTAGGAGGCCTACCCCGTGTCACGCTATGCCGAGCCATTGGCCCGGCTGATTGAAGAGTTGAAAAAGCTCCCCGGCGTTGGCACCAAGAGCGCCCAACGCTTTGCGTTCCATATCCTTCGCTCCACCGACGAGGATGCCACTTCGCTGGCCGATGCCGTGCGCGGCCTCAAAGCGGCGTTGCGCCTGTGCTCGGTCTGCAACAACGTCACCGACGTGGACCCCTGCGCCTACTGCACCAGCACGACCCGCAACCAGCGCCAGATTTGCGTGGTAGAAGAACCCACAAACATCGCGGCGGTGGAGCGAACTCGCAGCTACCAGGGCGTCTACCACGTTCTGCACGGGACTTTATCGCCTCTGCACGGCGTCGGTCCCGACCAGTTACGCTCCAACACCCTGCTCGCGCGGGTGGAGAAGGGCGAAGTCGAAGAGGTGATACTGGCCACCAGCCCCACGCTGGAGGGTGAAGCAACGGCCAACTGGTTGGCAAGCGCTCTCCGCGCCTACCCGGTCCACATCACCCGCATCGCAACCGGTGTTCCCGCCGGAAGTGACATCGAATACGCCGATGAGGTGACGATGACCCGCGCATTGGAAGGCCGAAGGGACATCCAGCCATAATCATGTATCCGCGATGTTATTGATAATACATGACTTGCTCTGGTGTTTACATTTTACTCAGTGTATTGAGTAAAATTACTCGATACACTGAGTAATTTTACGAGGTTTCGTGATATATTTCTATTGTCTTGTTGAGTAAATGGCGGGACTGGATGGTATACGCCCTCTAACGCTCTTGGAATCAATATGATTGCTCGCTCACTTCTCGGACCGCTTATCTCGCGCCTGGAGGGACGGCGTCGCTTTCTGCAGGTGCTGTCGGGGCCGCGCCAGGTGGGCAAGACCACTCTCGCACGCCAGGCAATGCTGGCTTTCGGAGAACGCGCCACCTATGTGACGGCAGACAATCCGGCGCCGGGAGACAATCTATGGGTTGAGCAGCAATGGGAATTGGCACGCCTGCACTGCCGCCAGAGCGGTACCTGGTTGCTGGTTCTGGATGAAGTGCAGAAGATTCCCCGTTGGTCTGAAGCGGTCAAGAAGCTCTGGGATGAAGATTGTTTGGAGGGCCTCGATTTACGCGTCATTCTTCTTGGGTCCTCACCGCTGATGGTGCATAGCGGCTTGTCCGAGAGCCTTGCAGGACGCTTCGAAGTCTCCCGCGTCGGACATTGGAGTTTTGCCGAGATGCGGGAAGCGTTCGGCTGGAATCTGGACCAGTACATTTATTTCGGCGGCTATCCCGGTGCGGCCGATCTTATCGCAGACGAAACGCGGTGGCGCAGATATCTGCTCGATTCTCTCGTCGAGACCATGTTGGCACGCGACATACTCCTGATGGCGCGGGTGGACAAACCTGCTCTGCTACGCTCGCTCTTTTGCCTTGGTTGTGAGTATTCCGGGCAGATTCTCTCTTACCAGAAGATGGCCGGCCAGTTGCAGGACGCGGGAAACACCACGACGCTTGCCGGCTATCTGGATCTGCTGGCAGGCGCTGGAATGCTGCGCGGTATATCGAAGTACGCCGGTCAGGTTGTGCGCCAGCGCGGGTCGATTCCCAAACTCCAGGTGTTGAATACCGGGCTCTCTACCGCACAGGCCGCCATGACCTTCGAACGCGTTCGCCATCACCCTGAATACTGGGGTCGTCTAGTGGAATCGGCAATTGGGGCGCATCTTTGCGGGGCTGTGTTGACCAGCGACATCGACGACATCTTCTATTGGCGAGAGCGGAACAAGGAAGTGGACTTCGTCCTTCGTCTTGGAACCCGAATCGTGGCTATCGAGGTCAAGAGCGGCCACCATAAGGGGGCTTTGCCGGGAATGGCCGCGTTTGACAAGGCATTCCTTCCCAACCGCACTTTCGTCGTGGGATCGGGAGGAATTCCAATCCAGGAGTTCCTGCTGATTCCACCTCATGAACTATTTGCGTGAGATCGGTCTCGTGGCCAGTCGGCAAACCCGAAACTACATCCTCAGTTTGGTCAACAGATCCTGCGGATGGACGGGTTTGGCCAGAATTTCGAACTCGTAACCTTGCGCTCGCGCTTTCTCTAAAAGATCGGCCGTGGCGGCCTGACCGGAAAACAGCAGAATCTTGATCTGAGGCAACAATCCGCGGATGGTGATGGCCGCGTCAATTCCGTTTAGATCTGCCATGATCACGTCGGAAATAAGCATATCTGGCACATAACTGGTGGCGAGTTCCACCGCCCGCTCACCGCTATAGACCGCACGGGCCTCAAACCCACTCTGGTTCAAGATCATGGCCAAGGTGTCGGCGATCACGCGTTCGTCGTCTACAACCAGAACTTTCGGCTTGACTGTCTTCTCGGGCATACTCTCCTAGGCGCGTGTCAGGCCGGCATTGCACTCCAATACTGCATGGATTGATCCCATCGAGCCTGACTGCGGTCGAAATAGATTTGCTTGCCTGGTGAAACACTTTATTGGAATAATACGCTCGGCACGGCCCTTTCGAACCTCCGTTTTGTCCGCGCGAATCACAAGAAAACCAGGATGAGACCTTGGCGAACCGAAACACTCCAAAATCATCCCATAATCGAGACCTCAATTCATCCCACATCAACCGAATGAACATACACTTGCAACAGCGCCTGTTCGCGGCCACCTGAGCATCCTACCGGTGTCGCTTCAGATTTCCAGAAAATGGGACATTCGGCCGCACTTCCCTACGGCCCCCTTCCATCGCTGGATGAAACAAAATAGCATTCTTCAAAGAAAATGGACAAGACACAGAATCCCGGTTTTGCCATAGACATGGTGAAACTCACCCGGAGAGCCACGCATGCAGGACGCGGTCGTTCAAACTCCACCCCAGACTTCGACTCCAGCTGTTGAAGCCATTATTCGCGCTGAAAAAATCGAGAAGTATTACGCTCAACCGAGCGCAAATCGCATTCAGGTGATCTCGGCTACCGACCTATCGATTGTGCCTGGAGAGATACTGGCCTTGCTTGGTCCGTCTGGGTCAGGTAAGTCTACGATGCTGCGCATGCTCAGCGGGTTGTCTACGCCGTCAGCGGGAGAAGTCTATTGGCATGAAAAGCCGATCGCAGGCGCGGAAATCAATGTCTCCATCGTCTTCCAGAGCTTTGCCCTCTTTCCCTGGCTCACGGTTCTCGAAAACGTCGAAGCGCCACTGCAGGCCCGCGGCATCAGCCCAGAAGAACGCCGTACCCGCAGCATGCGCATGCTGGATACGGTCGGACTGGACGGCTTCGAGGCCGCCTATCCCAAAGAACTTTCCGGGGGCATGAAGCAGCGGGTCGGCTTTGCCCGGGCGCTGGTGGTCGAGCCTGAAGTGCTTTTCCTGGATGAGCCCTTCTCTGCGCTCGACGTGCTGACAGCCGAAAACCTGCGCAGTGAACTCTTGGAGTTGTGGGCTAACAAGACGATGCCCACCAAGGCCGTATTCCTGGTGACGCACAACATCGAGGAAGCCGTCCTGCTGGCCGACCGCATCATCGTTCTAGGGCGCAACCCGGGCCATATTCGCACCGATTTCCGGGTGCAGATTGCCCAACCCCGCGACCGCAAGTCAGAGCCCTTCACGCAACTGGTCGACTACATCTACAAGGTGCTCACGCGACCCGATGTGACACCTGCGGAAGCGCCGGACCAGCAGACCGGGCCCAAGGTACGCGATCAGCGCCAAATGCACTACCAGATGCTGCCCCACGCCCGGCCGGGGGGCATGGCCGGGTTGCTCGAGCTGCTTTTGGACAAGGGCGGCCGCGACGACATCTATCGTCTGGCCGACGATTTGGCCTTCGAGATCGACGATCTGCTGCCGATTGTGGATGCGGCTCAATTGCTCGGTTTTCTCAAGATTGAGGAGGGCGACGCGGCCATCACCGAGACCGGCACGGAGTTTGCGAACTCGGAGATCTTGCGCCAAAAGGAGCTTTTCCGCGAGGCGGCACAGACTCATGTGCTGCTGCTGCGTCAGATTCGTCGTGCTCTGGAAGCCAAGAGCGATCACACGGTTCCGGAGGACTTTTTCCTCGACATGCTCGACGAGCAATTCAGCGAGGAGGAATGCCTGCGCCAGATGGAGACCGCCGTGGCCTGGGGCCGCTATGCCGAGATCTTCGAATTCGACGCGGGACGCCGCCGTTTTGTGTTGCCCGACGCCCAGGATGAAGAGCTTGGTGCAAGCGAGGAAGCCGAGTGAGAGTCCAACATCCTCTTGCACGAACCCTAGTCACTGCTCGTACCTGGCCCTTCCTTATCGATGTGGGGGTGGCCACCTGTGCGATGGCCGTCTTTTTTGCCGTCATCAGCACAGGCACTTACTGGCTGGGGAAACCCATCCCCGTGGTGCCCATCTCCCATTCGATTGCGGCACTGCCTGCCTATGCCTTTTATTCGATTGTGCGCATCGCGATCGCGTACCTGCTCAGCCTGGTCTTCGCCATCTCTTACGGCTATATCGCCGCGTATAACCCGCGTGTCGAAGCCTACATGATTGCCGTGCTCGACATTCTGCAATCGATCCCGGTACTGAGTTTTCTGCCTCCGGTGGTTCTGGCCATGGTTGCGCTGGTCCCCGGGCATCAAATGGGCATCGAGATGGGCGTGATCCTGCTCATCTTCACCGGGCAGGTTTGGAATCTTGCCTTCAGTTTCTACTCTTCGCTCAAGAGCATCCCGAAGGAGATGGTCGAGGCCTCGCGCATCTACCGTTATTCGGCCTGGCAGCGATTCTGGCAGCTTGAAATGCCCTACGCCACCATCGGCCTGGTGTGGAATTCCATCGTCTCGGTCGCCGGCGGCTGGTTTGCCTTGATTGCCTGCGAGATGTTCACCATGGGGGACCGCAATTTCCAACTGCCAGGCCTGGGCAGCTACCTCCAGACGGCCACCGTTTCAGGCGATATTCGCGCCATGGTGGCCGGCTTTGCCGTGGTCATCCTCATCGTCGTGGCGACCGACCAGGTGGTCTGGCGCCCTCTGATCGCCTGGAGCGACAAGTTCAAATTCGAACAGGTGGAATCCAGCGAACGCGTCGTGTCGCCCATCCTCGAGGTGCTACGGCGCTCCAACCTCAGCACCCTGCCGGGCCGCCTCTGGAGCCGTTTCGAGGAGCCGCTGTATCAACGCATGGCCAGCACCCGGGACTGTCGCGTCGTCCATCCGCTGGATGAGGAGACAACCCGGAAAAAGCCCTCGATTGGGCTTTGGACCCTTGGCGGCATCGCCGGGGTTGTGGTGCTGTGGGGCGCATCGAAAGCGGTCTTGATGCTGCAAACCGTCACTCTGGCGGAGTTGGGCACGCTTCTGGAGGGTGCAGGAGCCACGTTCCTGCGCGTGAATGCATCGCTGCTGATCTCCGCGGCATGGACAGTGCCTGTCGGCGTGTCCATCGGCTTCAATCCCAAACTGGCCCGCATTGTGCAGCCGGTTGCGCAGGTCATGGCCTCGGTTCCCGCCACCGCCTTCTTCCCGATTTTGCTCATTGGCCTGGTGCAGATCGGCGGCGGACTGGGGGTCGGCTCCATCGCCCTGATGCTGTTGGGAACGCAGTGGTACATCTTGTTCAATGTCATTGCGGGCGCCATGTCGATTCCCTCGGATCTGCGCGAAGTTTCCTCGCTCTTTCATTTCACGCGCTGGCAGCGGTGGACCAAGCTCATTCTTCCCGGAATCTTTCCTTACTTGATTACCGGCATGGTCACGGCATCCGGCGGCGCCTGGAACGCTTCGGTGTTTGCCGAATACTCGCATGTGCAGGACCGGACACTGCAGACCATCGGCCTGGGCGCCCAGATCGACGCCGCGACCGACAGCGGCCGCTTTCCTATCCTGCTGCTGGCCACCATCATGATTTCGCTGATGGTGGTCACCATGAACCGGCTGGTCTGGCGGCGGCTCTATCGGTTGGCGGAAACCCGGTATAAACTCGAAGGTTAGCAGTGGGTGAGCGGAGTTAGCCGAGGGAGCCGGTTCGTCCGCTTAACTCCGCGAGCATGCGCGAAGAGCGGCTAACACCGCTAACTCCGCGCCTCCGGGAAGGGTTCCATGATTCGAGTCGGTTTGGTGGGCTTCGGCATGGCCGGGCGGGTGTTTCATGGGCCGTTGCTGTCCTCTGTAGAAGGCCTGGAACTGGCCGCGGTGGTGGAGCGCCACACCAACAACGCCGCACAGCGCTATCCCGGCATCGCCACTTACCGTACTCTCGAAGAGATGCTCGCCGATTCCTCGCTTGGGCTTTTCGTCGTAGCCACCCCCAGTGGAACTCACTTCGATACGGCCCGCCAGATCCTGCAAGCAGGCAAACACCTCGTCGTGGACAAGCCCGTGTCCACCTCGTCGGCTGAGATCGCGCAACTGATGGAGCTTGCGACGGCTGCCGGACAGCTTCTCGTTCCCTTCCATAACCGACGCTGGGACAGCGACTTCCAGACAATCCAGAAACTAATTCATGGAGGTTGGATGGGAGGTTTGGTCTCTTTTGAATCCCGTTTCGACCGTTGGCGGCCCACGGCCCCCAAAGATCGCCTTTGGAAGGAAGATCCCACCTCGGGAGGGGGCGTCCTGCTCGATTTGGGAACTCACTTGGCCGATCAGGCTCTGGCGCTTTTCGGCAAGCCCCAGTCGATTGCAGCCGATCTGCCGTATGAGCGTGAATGGACTCGAGTGGCGGATGCCTTCACGCTGCGGCTGCGCTATCCACACCAAACAGTGATTCTTGGGGCGAACAGTCTTTCGTGGCCTGCGGGGCCGCGCTTTCACCTGCGGGGCAGCAAGGGCAACTACTGGAAGATGGGCCTGGATCCGCAAGAAGCAGAGCTGAACAAGATCACACGCATCGAAGACCCGCGCTGGGGCCAGGAGACGCCCGCACACTGGGGCACCCTGCATGTCGACGTGGACGGAGGAATGGTGAGCCGCCCGATCCCACCCATTCCCGGCGACTACCGGCTCTTCTATGCCGGGGTTCGCGACGCCTTGCTGGGCCAAGCACCCGCACCCGTCAAAGCCCTGGATGCGTGGCGCGTCGCCCGCCTGATGGAATGGGCCACGGAGAGCGCCGAGCAGCGTCGCGAAATCGCCTGCGATTGGACCGAGGAACCTTGAGCTGAGTCCATCACGCCAGGTTTCCCGACTCTTGTTTGGTCACAGGCTCCTTTTCAACCAGCGGCACCCAGAACCGGAAACTGGCTCCCTGCCCCGGCCGGCTCTCGGCCTCGATGGCGCCACCGTGCACCTTCAGGATGGAGCGGGTGATCGCCAACCCCATCCCGGTTCCCTTGCCGCTGGCCGCGCCCTTTTTTCCCCGATAGAATTTTTCAAAGATCAAGGGTAGGTCCTGGGGATCGATGCCCAGCCCGTTATCCTCCACGCAAAACTCCAATCTGTCGGATTGCCGCTTGGCCTGCAAGACGATTCGCCCACCCGGCGGAGTAAAGCGCGCGGCATTCTCCAATAAGTGGCGCAAAACCCGGCATAGGAGGTGCGGATCGAACCAGGCAGGTCCATCCTCTCCGTCCACAACAATGCTGACCCGATGCGGCGCCAGGGCCTTTCTCGATTCCTCGACGGCCTGCTCCAGCAAGGCGCGCGGATATTGCGGTGTCAGGTGAAGTTGAACCACGTTGGCGTCGATCTCCGCCATTTCCACGGCTTCGCCAATGAGCCTGTCCAGCCGGGAGGCCTCTTCGTCCACCAATGCCGCAAGATCGAGCCGGCAGGCTTCATCCAGGCCCTCGGATTGCAGGAGCGTGGTGGCCGCGGCGCGAATCGAGGTCAAGGGCGTGCGCAATTCATGGGTGAGCGAGTCGATCAGCGCGGTGCGCAAGCGTTCTCCCTCGCGGGTGGCCTCAAGCCGAGTCGTGGCCTCAATCGCCATGGAACGTGCCAGCACAATGGCCACTTGCGCCGTGACGGCCGTCGCCACTTCGCGGGAAGGCATGGCAGGACGCCATCCCAGGGCACCCACAGGCCGCAGTCCCATCATGAGGGACATCACGGTGAATCCGCCCGGAATCGTCAACGTCGGATTGCCCCCCTGGGTCATGGCACGCATGCTTGCCTGAATGCTCATGGGCAGGTCGGACGTCGAGGCAAAGACGCGCTCCTTGTCGCAGACGTAAAGAACGACCCCATCCAGCGCGAAGATGCGTTCGATGATCATGGGCAGGTCCTGGATCAGGCCGGCAGCGTCTTCGTGCAGCATCAGTTCCTGGCTCAACTCGTAGAGCCGTTCAACGTCTTCGCGGCGATTCTCTGCATGGCGGGTTTGACGGCGCGCCAATTCCGCAACCCGGTTCACCACCACGCAACAAGCCAAGAATGAGATCATGGCGACCCACTCCTGGGCGCCGGCTAGACGGAGCGTGTGGAACGGCTGCAGGAAGAAGTAGTCGAAGGAAAGCGCGCACAAGACGGCGATATAAAGCGCCAAGGACATCCCTGCCTGGGTGGACGACCACACCACGAGCACCAGGAACACCATGCCTGCGGCAGTGGAATCGGCACCCATCCACACCAGCAGAACGGTGGTGGCCACAACCATCAGCGCCCCCACAACCCAGTGCACAAAACTGCGTGATTCCGACGGGCCTTTCATGTTTCTTCTCCCCCGAGCATGATAGCGGGGCGGCCCAATGTTGTAAGCTTCGGAGGAAAGAAGAACGACATGCCCGGCAGAATTCTGGTCATCGACGACGAACCGCAAATCACCCGGGTGCTGCGCGCCGCCCTTGTGGCTCAGGGATACGACGTGCGCACAGCCAACGATCCCGAAGAGGGTTTGCTGGTGTTCAAAGAGTGGTCGCCGGACCTGGTGGTGACCGACCTCATGATGCCGGGGCTTTCCGGCGTGGAAGTCTGCAGGGCCATCCGCAGTCGATCGAACACGCCGGTGCTGGTGCTTTCCGTGCGCGATCACGAGCGGTCGAAAGTGGAGGCTCTGGACGCCGGCGCCGACGATTACGTGACCAAGCCGTTCAGCATTCAGGAACTGCAGGCGCGGGTTCGCGCCCATCTGCGTCGCGCGCCGGAGCGGACCACGTCGGCATTGGAGGCGGGCGACTTCATGGTGGATGCCGCGGCCCACGCCATCACAGTCCTGGGCAAACCTATTCACTTGACGCCCAAGGAATTCGACTTGCTGCTGCATCTGGCTCGTCATGCCGGCAAGGTGATCACGCATCGTGCCTTGTTGACTGCGGTATGGGGCGCGCAGTCGGCCCACCAACCGGAATATCTGCGGGTGTTTGTGGGCCAATTGCGCAAGAAACTCGAGGCCGAAACGGGCAAGCAATATATCCAGACGGAACCCTGGGTTGGATACCGCTTCATGCCCGAGGGCTGGAGCGGAAACGAAGACTGAGGCATGTCCCTCTCGGAATTCCGCCGAACGATCTCCTGAGATCCAAAGAAGAATGACAATTCAGCGCTCTCGAGCGCTGGGGAGCGCCGCTTTTGCGGGCTGCCCCAGCATTTGAGAACCTCTGTGTTCGAGCTCTGCACATGTTGCGCAGAATGTTCTTCGAGCCATAGACGATCGCAAACATTCCTGGGGGCTGCGGAGGCATTCCAGAGCAAGTCCGAGCTTTTGAGGCGTGTGTGCTGTCGACAACGTCGATTCAAGGTTTACGAAATGCAACCGCAGATCCTTCGACTCACCACCCCCAGACTGAAAAGCGTCTGGGGCCCCGTTTGCTCAGGATGACAGTGGCTTTCATGAGGCTTTTTTTGAGAGCAGGAACACTTTGGGTCGGGCTACTCCGGGTAAGGGATACAAGGGACTACAAAGGCCTTTGCGTGTTTCCCTGCTGAGGCCCTTTGCTGGCAGAAAATCGATAAACCACGGCAGATTTATAAGGAATGCATGAGGATTCCGTGATTATTACGGAGCGTCAGCCGTTCCCTTACGCTTTATTTAGGAACCCTTCCCGATACTCAAAAGAGGCGAGAACCTGAACGGTTCCTGAACCCGTCCGGCTGCCAACCGGATTGAATTGAGAGACCTGCATGCAAGATTTAACCATGTTGCTGTTCACGGTAGTTTTCTTCGTCCTGGCGTTTTTCTACGTCAAGGCCTGCCAGAAGTTGAGGTAATCCCCATGCACATTGACGTCATCACCGTAATTGCGCTGACACTTTCTGTCCTGTTGCTTGGCTACCTCACCCTCACCTTGCTCTTTCCGGAGAAGTTCTAAATGTCCGCCAACGGCTGGTTGCAGTTTGCCATCTACTCTTTGATTCTGCTTGCGACTGTTCGCCCGGTGGGCATCTATCTGGCCCGCGTCCTGGAAGGGGAACGCACATGGCTGGATCCGATTCTCCGTCCTTTCGAGCGGTTCATCTACAAGCTGTCCGGCGTCAACGCTGAGAAGGAAATGAACTGGCGCGAGTATGCCTTTGCCGTGCTTGGTTTTTCAGCCGTAAGCATGCTGATGACCTATGGCATTGAGCGCCTGCAGAACTTCTTGCCATGGAACCCGCGCGGCCTTGCCGCCGTGGGACCCGATCTGGCCTGGAACACCGCTGCCAGCTTCACCACCAACACCAATTGGCAGTCTTATACGCCCGAGACCACGATGAGCTATCTCACCCAGATGGTCGGCCTGGCGTATCACAACTTCGCCAGCGCCGCGGTGGGCATCGTGGTGGCCGTGGCCCTGATTCGCGGCATCAAGCGGACCACGTCCGGCACCATCGGCAACTTCTGGGTCGATACCACGCGCACTTTCCTTTACATCCTGGTGCCGGCTTCAATCCTCTATGCGCTTGTGCTGGTGGCGCAAGGTGTGCCTCAGAACCTGCACGACTACACCACGGCGCACGGGCTGGAACAGCCTTCGCAGACCCAGACCATCGCTCAGGGTCCCGTGGCCTCGCAGGAAGCGATCAAGATGCTGGGCACAAACGGGGGCGGTTTCTTCAACGCAAACAGCGCCCATCCGTTTGAGAATCCCACCCCCTTCTCCAATTTCCTGCAGATTCTGTCGATCTTTATCATTCCTGCCGGCTTGACCTTCACGCTGGGCCGCATGACAGGTTCACCGGGTCATGGATGGGCGGTTTTCGCTGCCATGTTCGTACTGTTCGCGGGCGGCTTCGCAACAGTGTATTGGGCCGAATCGCAGCCGCACCCGGTGATTCATGGCGCCATGCAAGCCGGCACCGCAACCGCGCCCGGCGGCAACATGGAAGGCAAGGAAGTGCGTAACGGCATTGCCGAAAGCGCCTTGTTTGCCACCGTGACCACCGACGCCAGTTGCGGCGCCGTCAACGGAATGCACGACTCCTTCTCTCCGCTGGGAGGCATGGTGGTGTTGACCAATATCATGCTCGGCGAAGTGATCTTCGGAGGTGTCGGTTCCGGGCTCTACGGAGTCTTGATCTTTGTCATCCAGGCGGTGTTCATCGCCGGCCTGATGGTCGGGCGCACACCAGAATATCTGGGCAAGAAGATCGAGGCCTACGACATCAAGATGACCATGCTCTACGTGCTCATCTTTCCATTGATCATTCTGACGCTTACCGCGGTCTTTGTGCTATCGCCGGCCATTGGCCTGTCAGCCCGCACCAATATGGGGCCGCACGGGCTCACGGAGATTCTCTACGCCTTTACCTCGGCCGCGGGCAACAACGGTTCTGCCTTTGCCGGGCTCAGCGCCAATACCTGGTGGTACAACATCACCCTCGGCTTCACCATGCTCGGCGGACGTCTGCTGATGATGGTTCCGGTGATTGCTTTAGCCGGAAACCTGGCGATGAAGAAGAGCGTGCCTCCCTCGCCTGGCACCTTCCCTGTGAACACCTCGTTGTTCACCGTGCTGCTGATCGGCGTGATTCTGATTCTGGGTGCGCTGACATTCTTTCCGGCACTCAGCCTGGGACCGATTCTGGAGCACTTGCAGCTGAAAACAGGGCAGCTTTTCTAAGGCATTGGCATTACGCGACGGTGAAGAGGACGAAGTTATCCCGTCCTCTTCAACAACGAATTCTTTGACAGGTTCTTAAAAGAACCGGCATCCGGACAAGACGAAACGGACTGACATGGCTACCAAGAAAAGTCTTTGGAATACGGAAATCCTGGGCCAGGCGCTGCTGGACTCGGTACGCAAACTCGACCCCCGCGGCATGGTCAAGAACCCGGTGATGTTTGTGGTCGAGGTGGGCAGCGTGCTCACCACGGCGCTGCTCATCGACGACACAGTTCACCACCGGCCGGGATTCGGCTTCAATCTGCAAATCACCCTTTGGCTGTGGTTCACCGTACTATTTGCCAACTTCGCCGAAGCCATGGCCGAGGGTCGCGGCAAGGCGCAGGCCGATACCCTGCGCAAGGCCAAGGGCGAAACCATCGCAAGGAAATACGCCGACGACGGCAGCTTTATTGAGATTGCCAGCGGCCTGTTGCGTGCCGGCGACGTGATCTACGTCGAGGCCAACCACTACATCGCCGGCGACGGCGAAGTGATCGAGGGCGTAGCCTCGGTCGACGAATCGGCCATTACCGGCGAGTCGGCGCCCGTGATCAGGGAAGCCGGCGGCGACCGCTCGGCTGTGACTGGCGGCACCAAAGTGCTGTCGGACTGGATCAAGGTCCGCATCACTTCAAACCCCGGCGAAACCTTTCTCGATCGCATGATCGCCCTGGTCGAAGGCGCAACGCGTCAGAAGACTCCCAACGAGATCGCGCTCAGCATTTTGCTGTCAGGTCTGACCATCATCTTCCTGCTGGCGGTTGTCACGCTGCAGCCCTTCGCCATGTATTCCGGGGCGCCGCAGACTATCTTCGTCCTGGTGTCGCTGCTGGTTTGCCTCATTCCGACGACCATCGGCGGCCTGCTGTCGGCCATCGGCATCGCCGGCATGGACCGTCTGGTGCAATACAACGTGCTGGCCATGAGCGGCCGCGCCGTCGAGGCCGCGGGCGACGTGAATACGCTGCTTCTGGACAAGACAGGAACCATTACTCTGGGGAACCGCCAGGCAACGGAATTCCTGCCCGCCCCCGACGTGAGTCATGAACGGCTGGCCAACGCGGCCCAGCTTTCCTCCCTCTCGGACGAGACTCCCGAAGGCCGTTCCATCGTGGTGCTGGCCAAGGAGAAGTACAACCTGCGCGGACGCGACCTGGCCGGGATTCATGCCGAGTTTGTGCCCTTTACCGCACAGACCCGCATGAGCGGGGTGAACCTTCCCGGTACCCGCATCCGCAAGGGGTCGGTGGACGCCATATCTCGGTTCCTTGAGGAGCAAGGTACAGCCCTTCCCCAGAAGGTCCGCGAGCACGTTGAGGAAGTTGCACGCATGGGCGGGACGCCGCTGGTGGTGGCCGAGAATGCCGCTGCGCTGGGTGTGATTCATCTCAAGGACATCGTCAAAGGCGGCCTCAAGGAGCGTTTGGCCCGCCTGCGCGCCATGGGCATCCGCACCATCATGATCACCGGTGACAACCCGCTGACGGCTGCGGTGATTGCCCGCGAGGCCGGTGTCGACGACTTTCTGGCCGAGGCCAAGCCCAAAGACAAGATGGACCTGATCAAGCGCGAGCAGGCGAAGGGCAAACTGGTAGCCATGACGGGCGACGGAACCAACGATGCTCCGGCACTGGCCCAGGCCGACGTCGGCGTGGCCATGAACTCCGGGACCCAGGCGGCCAAAGAAGCCGGCAACATGGTGGATCTGGATTCGAACCCCACCAAGCTGATCGAGATCGTGGAGATCGGCAAGCAGTTGCTGATGACCCGCGGCGCGCTCACCACGTTCTCCATCTCCAACGATGTGGCCAAGTATTTCGCGATCATTCCGGCCATGTTTGCCGGGGTCTTCCCGGTGCTGAACGCGCTGAACATCATGGGCCTGCACTCCCGCGAGTCGGCCATCCTCTCCGCGGTCATCTTTAACGCGCTGATCATTGTGGCCCTGATTCCGCTGGCTCTGAAGGGCGTCAAATACGAGCCGAAGGCCGCCGACATTCTGCTGCGCAACAACTTGCTGGTCTATGGCGTGGGCGGCATCGTGGTGCCCTTCGTGGGCATCAAGGCCATCGACATGTTTCTGGTATTCGCGCACCTGGCGTAAACCGAGGGCGCGAGCCCCGCAAGGAGAACTACTGTGCATTCCGTTTGGAAGACCTCAATTCGCTTTACGCTGGTAACCGCTGTGCTGCTCGGCTTGGGCTATCCGTTGTTCGTGACTGCCGTTGCCAGCGTCCTTTTCCCCCACAAGGCCGCCGGTAGCCTGATCCTCAAGGACGGCCAGATCATTGGATCGGAGTTGCTGGCCCAGAGCTTTACATCGGACCGCTATTTCCATCCCCGCCCATCGGCGGCCGGCAACGGCTACGATGCGACCAACTCCGGCGGCTCCAATCTGGCCCCGTCGAGCAAAGCGCTGGTGGATCGCCTGCAGGGCTCCATCGACAAGCTGGCCGCCGAGAATCCCGGCAAGCCGGTGCCCATTGACCTCGTCACGACTTCAGGCTCCGGGCTCGATCCGGATCTTACCCCCGATGCGACCTTTTACCAGGCTGCACGAGTAGCCAAGGCCCGCGGCATCGGTGAAGACCGCATCCGCCAACTTATTCAAGAGCACATCACAGCGCGCCAGTTCGGTTTGCTCGGAGAGCCCAGGGTCAACGTGCTTGACCTGAACCTGGAGCTCGACAAGATGAGCAAATAGCAGTTTACCGGGACGGCTTCCCCGCCCACTGGAAAGCGGCAAAAGGGTCAGCCCTTTTGCCGCTTTTTTTTCATTCTTTGTCTTCGGAAATCAGTTGCGGATTCCGGCCAGCAGGGCCTCAATCTCGGTCTTGTCGGCAGCCGTCAGGGGTAGGAGCGGCAACCGGGCGCGGCCACCAAAATAGCCGTTGAAGTCACAGGCATACTTCACCCCATTGATTCCGAGTTCAGCCACAATCCGCTTGCTGGGCGCTACGATCCGCAACTGCTTTTCGGCAGCCAGTACCCGGTCGTGGTCCTTCCATGCAAAATACACTTCCTGGCAGGCTTGGGGCGCACAAGCCGCAAAGCCCAGAATGGCCCCCGCCGCTCCGGCTTCCAAAGACTCCAAAAGAGTAGCAGCCGCACCGGTCAATACCTGAAAACCGACTTCCTTGGTCCGCGTCTTGATGGCTGGCGCGGGCGGAGCAACGGCCAAGGCCATTCCCTGCCCCAGATCGGCCGCCGAGACAAACGCGCCGGACGACACTGTTTTGGGAGCCAACATGCGGGCTGTCACGGCCTCGAATACCGGTGTGACGGTCGTGGTGCGGCGAGCGGCATTCCTGGTGGCCGCAATCAGTGCGCGGATCCGCTCGATGCTTCCGGTGGAGTCCTTTATGCCCAGAATGTTGGGGTGCTGCGCAAGTTCCGCCACCACTTCGACGGAGATATTGTAGGGAACGCACTGGGGAATGTTGTAGAGAAGGACTGGCAGCGGCGACCGGTCTGCCACGGCGCGGAAGTAGTTGAGCACGGCCTCGGTCGACATCAGCCTGGAGTAGTAGGTAGGCGTGCGCACCAATACCGCGTCGTAATTGAATTCCGCGGCTTTTTCAGCCAATTCGACCGTGGCCTTCACGCTTTCCCGGCCAACCCCGGCAATCAACACTTTCTCGGCCGCAGTGGCTTCGGCGGCCACCCGAAGGACATCGGCAGACTCGACATCGTTCAGCAGCGCGGCCTCGCCCGTGGTTCCCAACACCACCATTCCGGCAAGCAGGGTTCTCGAGTAGCGCGCCATGTTGGCTTCGATCTTGCGGAAATAGACCCGTTCGTCCGGGTAAAACGGAGTCGGCACTGCGGCAAATACACCCTCAATCAACATGAATTCATTGTAGATGGCCGACGCGCGGATGGCGTACAGCTCGAGTTGCCGGCGATCGGTTTCCAATTGTTCTCACCGGCCGCGGAGTGTATCGTAGAGGCACGATCACCAGAAGGCAGATACCTGGTCAGGAGCCCCGCGCATGGAATCGCTGATACACCGGGAAGAGGAAGAAGAGAGTTCCTCAAAGCTTTCACGCCAAGCTCTTTCTTTCTTTACGCACACCGTCGTCGCCCTGGCGGCGTGGCTTCTGTTGATGATGATTGGGTACGCGGTGAATCCGGTTGGAGTGCCGCAATCCATCATTCTCTGCCTCTCCATCCTCGTGCCGCTCGTGGTGGGATATCTGGTCACGCGCAGGAGACAGGAAGAGATGGCCACGGTCATCTGGCTGGTGGGACTCATGTGGGTCCTGATCGTTAGTCTCTGGGTACTGGACATGCCTACGGGACCAAACGAATGCTTCCAGTGCGACGCCACTGAGAAGCTGTCCCGCACATTCTTCAGCATTCCCAAGCCCAGCGGGCTGATCGACAACGATGGACCGTTTCTGGGAACATGGCCGGCCGCGGCCCTGATGGGCTATGCACTGGGAGCCAAGCTTGCGTTGCGCAAGATCAAACAGGAAGATTAGCCCCCATCGCCCGTGCGGAACGGTAGGGGCCAGCATCGATGTTCAGTTTTTCTTCCGTCCACTGCGTTATGCCAACGCTCCTTCAACCGGGTGATAGAGCCGGTACACCTCGTCCTGAATCTCGGCAAAGGACTTGAAGGTTACCACTCCCGGCCCAGACTTGGCTTGCCACGTACTCGACCCCTTGGAAACTCGGCTCGCATTGGCCAGATCTGCCCGGCTCAACTTCTGCGGCACTTCGCCGACTGCGAACAACGCCAGCGGACCGTTCACCGGAGCCACCAGGTTGGGGTGCTGCGGATCCACGGACTCGAGGTTGGTCGTAGCCTGGAATTCCACTTCGATGCGGTCGCCGCTCTTCCAGGTTCTATCTAGACGAAAGAACTTGCCGGGAGCGATATCGGCCGACTCACGCCGTCCGTTCACAGTCACCCTGGTTTCGGTCCCAGCCCATGCGGGGATGCGCAAGTAAACTGCAAATGTGCTGGGCTTATTCGCCGTGACTTGAATCTGCGATGAAAGGTCCGAAGGATAGCTGGTGCGCTGGGTCAGTGCGATCCGCGTATCTCCCCGGTTCCATTTCACGCGCGACGGCGTATACAGGTTCACATACACGCCTTCGCTGTCGTGAAAATAGGAACTGATGCCGTAGTCCGCCGTGATCTGCGGAAGGGTCCCGGAGCAGCATGGCCACTTGTCGCGGTGGTATACCTTTTTGGCAACCTGATTGTAGTCGGAATAGTAGAAGCTGCTGCCGTCTTCCTTGATCGGCTTGGAACCAAGAACGGTGTTATACAAGACGCGCTCCATGCTGTCGCCATATCGGCTGTCGCGCGTAACACGCAACAGATAGCGCGTAATCTTGAAATGTCCGTAAGCGCCACAGGGAGTCTCAAAGCTGGCGTGTGACTTGGTCAGGCTCTCGCCCATCTCGCCGCTCCCGGGCTTCCGGAAGGCCTCGTCCGGCCCCCATCCGCCGGTGGCAAAACTCTGCGTGCCCCGCACAAATTCAAAACCATTTTGCGCTGCGCGCAGGTGCTTCTCGCTTCCCAACACGAGATACGCTTGCATGGCGCTGCTGAATGCATTCACATGGCTATAGGCATGTTCGCCGGGAAGGACGTTTTTTCCTTCCGACAGCGGATTGAAATAGAAATCGTCTTCCAGAAAACGAATGGCCAAATCGCGATAGCGGCTGCCCGCGCCGCGTTGATAGGCAAGGAAGAGATTCTCCGGCAGCGTGTAGCTCTCATCCCAGCAATACGCTTCGTCCTTGTGAGGCAGCGCATACATCTCCGGCCGCGACAGCGCCTTCGGCGGCAAATGCGGCATCACTGCGTCGGTAGCGGCATTCAACACATCGAGAGCGGCGCCATCGCCCGCAAACTGATGGGCGTCGATGAGGCCGCAGCTTGTCTTGTCATAGGTATAGGCAGGCAGGTGGTACTCGTTATAGAACTTTGAGGCGACCGTGGGTGCAAAAGCGCGCACCAGGCGCTGCACCTTGGCCTGTGTCGGCTTGGAGCCAGTTACCGCATAGGCCCGCGCCAATCCCGACAGGTATTGCCCGAAACTGTGGCCGGGAATGAACCCGTGAAAGCTGCCATGCGGATCGAAGTCGTTGGAGTTATCGTACCACCCGCCCATGTCGTCGCCCGGCGCGGGTAGTCCCGCCCGTTGCCTGAAGGGCTTCAATAGCATGTCTTCGTTGAGCGCCAGAAAGAAGGCGTGATTGGTGTCGAATTGCTGGCGCATGGGCCCTTCGTGCAACTCGACCGCACCGTAGTCAAACTGATCGAGCGCCGCTTGGTTTGCACTGGCCAGGCCACGAGCCCAGGAACTGCGGTTGCCCGCGAGAGCAATACCGGTTGCGACTCCGGATTTCAAGAAAGACCTGCGACTGAAGGGGTTCATTTTCATTCTCCAAAATTCCGCGGAACCGGCGCCGATTCCAATTGGCTGACGCCCAGAAGACAGCAAGGGAAGGCGCCCATTTCCGGCCTGAGAGAGCCGGCCCTGGATCAGCCCCTTCCCTGCCATTTGACCAAGTCGACGACTTATGCAGCGTCCATAGAGCCTGTTATGAACTTTCCCACGCCCGCGCGAAAGTCATAACAGGCTCTAGTAAGTCACTTCCAGCACATTGATCGAGTAAGGAACAAACCCATGCTCAAACGTTGTCCCGCTGATCTGGACCTTGTGCTCGACTGGAATGACAGCCTCTGGATTGGTGATGGAGTTGGTGGCATTCGGCGTCTTGCCGCTGAGTGTAACCAACGTTGCATCCTTCACGCTTCCTGCAATACCCTCCAATGAAATCTTCAACGGCACCGCATCCGAAGAAGCATTTACCACTTTCACAAAGAGCTTCTTTCGCGCTTCGTCGCGTGTCACCGAGGTATAAACCCAAGGGCCGGTGTTGGCCAGCGCGCTTTCTACCGTTTCGGTTCCAAGATACTTTGAGAAAAGGACCTGGGCCCAGTAACTGGGAGAGCCGTAACTGTTCAGCGCATCGTAGCCGATCAGGTCCGTCCCCCATTGCATGCCGCCCGGGTTCACGTTGACAAACAACGGCGCGTAACTGGCCATCACGATCAGGTCGCTGTTCCGCTCCATGCCCGTCATCCAGGCCGCATCGCCCAGTGCAGCCTGCAGATTGGGGGTCGGTTCCCCTTCCCGCGTTGCCCATTCGCCCACAAAGATCTTGGGGCCGTTCCGGTCGACCTTGTCGTAGTGGTTTGCATCGGAGAACGACTTCTCAGCCGACATATAGAAGTGTTCGTCCAGGACGTCCGGCTTCATACCCTTGATAGGCACCGTTGCAATCAACTGCAGTTCGGGATGGAGCGGCTTGATCGCCTTGTAGTACTGCGCATACCGGCCATCGTAGGAGTTCGAGCGGTCAAAGAAGTCCTCGTTGCCGATCTCGACATAATGCAACGGAAATGGCGCAGGATGCCCGTTTCTGGCGCGCTCCGCGCCCCACTTGGTGCTGGTGTCCCCCGCCACGAACTCGATCTCGTCGAGCGCGTCCTGGATATAGGGCTGAAGCGCCGGGCCCGGTTCCACATGCTCCTGGGCCATCGAATACCCGGCATAGACAGCCAGGACCGGCTCGATCTTCAGGTCCTCGCACCATTCAAGGAACTCCAACAGCCCCATGCCGTCGGACGAACGGTAGCCCCAGGGGCTGGGATGGGTTGGCCTGTCGACCCACGGGCCGATGGTCTTCTTCCATTCGAAGCGCTCGGGGATATGGTCGCCCTCGAGGTAGTTGCCGCCCGGCAGGCGCAGGAATTTCGGATGCATGGCCGCGAGCTTTTCCATCAGGTCGACCCGGGTGCCGAAGGGGCGGTCGTGGTAGGTGGGCGGAAACAGCGAAACGAGTCCGAACCACACGGTGCCGGCATGAGGGATGGTCAGAATCAGGTGATTGTTCGCCGAGGCGGGCACCTGTTTGGTTTTCAACGTGAAGTTGTACTGTTTCCAGTCGCCGGTCAGGCCTTCGACAGTTGCCGTAGCGGCAACCGCACCCGTTTGATCGTTTACCAGACTCACCGTCACCGGGATCCCGGCGCTGTCGGTCTTGGCATAAAACGAACCCTGGTACGTGCTCAACGGTCGCACCGCCATGCCCCAGAAACCATCGTTTTGCACACCGGCGGGTGAGGCTTGGGTGGCCGCTTGCACCACGACTTTTAGACTGCGCGGGAGAGCCGCGCTGGGACCGGTGGTTTCATCGGCCGAAGCTTCGACCGTGGCATTGCCGTGCGTCACGGTGGTCCAGTGCGCCAGCGCCTGCCAGCCACGGCCAATGGTTCGATCGCGAACCAGTTCGGGGTAAAGACCGCCATCGTAGGAGAAGTTGATCTCCTCGGTCATGAGCCCGTAGAGCATGGGACTGACCTTGGCAGTGGGGTGGTCCACGTGAATGGTGAGCAACGGTGTCTGGGCCAGGAGGCTCACGGGGAGCGCGACGAAGGAGAGCAGGGCGAGTAGGGCGTATCGTTTACACATGCGAGGCCATACTAGCGCACCAACCTCTGTGACGCAAGAGGGAAAACGTTTTCCCTGTCAGGCTAGTCCTGCCGCCGCTCACGATGCTTACGAGAGTTCATTGAGGCGCTTTCCAGGTCGTGTGATTCGCATCACGATAGTCGAAACTACCCCGCCGCATCCCGAGCCAGAACTGCCCCAAACGGTGTACCGTTGAAGTTTGCCGTGTGCTTGTTTTGAAGTTCCAACCGCCCGATCTCGGGTCCATCCTGGATGCGGTCTGGCGGGAAGTCCTTCGTCCACACAGCTTGCAATCCTGCCGTTGCAGGGGGTTCAGTGATCCAAGTTCAGATGCGATCCATCGTTGCCGGTAGCCCTTTCACAATGAAAGCGGTTTCTTCGTTCCGCCCATCTTCTCTCGCTTCCGCAACAACTGCATTGAAGCTGCTCGCGTTGTTCGCCGCCATCCTGCTGGCAACCTGGGCCAGGGCCGACGATCTTTCCTCGCAGTACCAATGGAAACCGGTGCGCATCGGGGCCGGCGGGTGGGTGGTGGGCATGGTGCTTCACCCGCTCGACCCCACTGTCCGCTATGCACGTACCGATGTCGGCAACGGCTACCGCTGGGACGATGCGAACCAGCAGTGGATCCCCATGAGGGTCAGCAACCCGGATGGATCGGGCATTCAGTCCGCCTCCGAGACCGGTGCGCCGTCGGGCTACGGCATTGAAAGCATCGCGATCGACCCGACCAACAAAAGCGTGGTCTACCTGGTCTTTCCGACCGAGCACAGCACCGACATCCTGAATCCAACCAATTTCGCCGAGATCTACAAAAGTGTCGACGGTGGAAAGAACTTCGTTCCAGGCAACATGACTGCGGCGGCGATCCTCAGCAACCCCAACGGTCCGAATCGGATGTACGGCGAGAAGCTGATGGTGGACCCCGCCAATACTTCTGTTTTGTATTACGGCAGCGATTCGCAGGGGCTGTTTCGCTCGCTGGATGGGGGCGCCACCTGGAAACTGTTCGGCGGCTCCTCTGCCCCGCCAACAGATGTCGAATTCGTCAACATCCAGTTTGCCAAGGGGCCAGGCACAACGACAGTCAACGGCGTCGTGGCGACGAAGACGCTTTACGCCATCAGCGTGAAGAACGGCAGCGATGCCGGTGGCGATGTGTACGAAACCCAGGACGGCGGCCAGACCTGGACCGACATCTCCACCGGGGTCACCGACACCGCCAGCGGCTTCAGCCTGTCTCACCAGGCCCTCAGTTCCAGCATCGACACCGCGGATGCGCTTTACATTCCTGAGAGCACCGCTATCAACGGCTGGCATCGCGCTTATTGGCGCTACGCTGCCGGTAAATGGACCCGCTTCACCCTGGAAGGCTCCGGCGGCAACTCCATCAACCAGGCGGTGGTCAGCGTGGCAGCCGACCCCACCAATCCGCAGCGGATCTATGCGCTGGGAGCGGATACCAGCCTGGCCCGGTCCGATACCGGCGGCGCAAGCTGGATCAACCTCGGGTCGCCCCAATATGCCAACACCTTGGGGTGGCTGCCGCAAACCGTAGGCATGAGCGGCGGCCAGTGGCACAGTAACGGCGGCATCAAGCTGGATTCCGCCGGTAACCTCTGGACTCCCACCGGGCAGGAGGGCCCCCTGACCATCGCATCCGCCTCAGCCATTGCCGCGACAACGGCCAACCCTCCCAAATGGACCATCGAGGCAACCGGCATTGAGGAAATGGTCACCATGGACATGACCGTGCCGCCCGGCAGCAACGACACCATCCTTGCCTTGGCCATGGACACTACCGGCTTTACGATCCCCGACCCTGACAATTTCAGCGCGGTCCAGATTCCCCTACAGAAGGAGATCATCTCTCAAGGCACCACCGTTGCTTACGCTCCGGACGCGCCGAGTTACATTGCCGTCACCTCAAGCAACGTGAACACCAATGGCCCAAGTTACTCCGGCTACTCGACCGACGGGGGCAAGACCTGGACCCGGTTCGGATCGACGCTGCAGTACGCCTGCGGCGCGGCCAAGTGCGACATCCCCGCGGGCATGATTGCCGTCGGTCTGCGCGGCAGTCGCAGTCTGGGCAGCGACCACATTGTGCTCTATCCGCCTGTCAGCCTCGCGCCGGAGTATAGCCAGGACGGAGGCGCCACTTGGCATGTCACCACATCGTTTCCTCTCCTGGCCGATGGAATGACCATCGATACGTCGCAGAACTATCTCAGCTTTACTTACACGGCGCTCAATCAGCACCTTCTGCGGGCCGATCCCTTCACGGCCGACAAGTTCTATCTGAAATTTACCCATGCGCCGCAATCGCTCTACATTTCAACCGATGGCGGCAAGACCTGGCAGGGGCAGCCGGGCGCTAACCTTCCCGATAATGCCTGGTCAGGCCAACTTGTGGTGAACGAAAAGGCCAAAGGCGATCTTTGGTACGCCGACGGATGGGCGGGCTCCTCTCCCCACGGCGTCTTCCACTCGACCGACGGCGGACAGACCTTTCAGCAGGTCGCCGGCATCAGCCATGCCGTGACCATTGCGGTCGGCGCAGGCAGCGGCAACAGCGGCGATGCCGCTTACTCGGTCTACTTCTACGGATTGCTCACGAGCGATCCGCAGTGGGGCATCTTCCGCTCAACCAACGGCGGCTCCAGTTGGGATCGCGTCTCGTATTATCCCACCGGCATCTACGACACTCCCAGAGCCATGGCCGCCAGTCAGGACACCTTCGGCAAGGTCTATCTGGGATTCAGCGGCAACTCGTTTGTCTATGGACAGGTTGTCGCTACCGCTCCAGCATTGCCCGGGGCGCCCACACAGCTCTCCGCAACCGGAGTAGCCGACACCGAGATCGATCTATCCTGGCTCGCTCCTTCCGGAGTCGTCTCCGGGTATAGCGTCTACCGGGGAACCACGCCTGGCGGAGAATCATCAACACCATTGGCAACCGGGCTGGCAGCCAAAACCTACGCCGACAAATCCGTAACAAAAGGGACCGCCTACTACTACACCGTGACGGCAACCAACAGTGTGGGGCAGGGGCCAAGCTCGAACGAAGCCAGCGCCAAGGCGCTGCAACCTGCGATCTCGCTGGCCGTCGCAACAGGCGGAAGTTCCTCGGCCACTGTGACCCAGGGGCAGGCAGCAACGTTCCAACTCGCACTCGCCTCAAGCAACTATGCCGGGACGGTTACCTTCACCTGCGCGGGCGCGCCGACGGGCTACACCTGCACAGTTCCCTCCCCTGCAGCCATCACTTTGGCCACAAGCACAACGCCGGTGACCGTGTCGGTGCAGACCGGCAGCGCATCCGCGGCACTGGCCACAAGGCCTTTTCATGCGATGATTTGTCTCGCCGCCGCATGTCTCATTCTGCCTCTTTGTTTCCGGCGCCGGTCTTGGGCACGGATGGCAGTCTCGATCGCGGCTGGCTCAATGCTAATTGCGGTAGGAGGCTGCGGAAGTGCCGGCAGCGGCAGCAGCGCGCCCGCCAAACAACCAGTGGTTTCAACCTTGGTGATTTCCGCCTCTGGGGCGAGCGTGACCACATCGACAACATCGCTGACCCTGACGGTGCAGTAGTGGTCAGCCATAACCTGCATGTCTCGGGGCCAAATCGAGATCGTGTGGCAGCCAACCTCCCGGCCGGCTGCAGTGGCGGCGTCCTCTCCGCCAGAGAAAAGCCTCGTTCCTCTATACCGTTTGCGCGCTGTGGCGGAGCAAACGGTGTCCGGCGTGGGTCGGGAGACCCACGCTACAGCCGGCCAGGAGGCCAGCGCTACTAAATTCGTCGACGCGCTTTGTGCGAAATACTGGATAAGGGCCTGGGCTGCCAACCCTTGCGACGATTGCTTGTCGCAAGGGTAGGCGGCCTTTACAAAAGTTGGGCCTATCGAAGTTACGAGTACGATGTCCAGTTCGTGCATTCCCCCGAGATACCGGCTAGTACGTCGTCAGACTCACCTTCAGCAGCACGTTCTCATCGGACTTCAGGTTCAGGCCGTAATCGGTCTGGTCCCCGTTCCAGATGCGCGCCGTCTTCCACTCACCCGAAGCATCGAATTCCCCCTCTTCGACCTTGAGCCAGAGCCGCTTCAGGCCGGGCGCAAAGGTGGGAGCGAAATCCAGCCGCAGGTGGTGTCCCGCAACCAGAAACTCATCGGGCCCCTGTTGCAGAATCACCACGCCGCCATCGAGCGCCGAGTTGCCCTTGGGCCGCATCCCCATGCCAAACGACGGCATACCGTATTGCAGCACCGCGGTCCAACGACTGAATACCAGGTTCTGGGTATGCAATTCCGGATCTTCGCTCGCGCCCTGCAGTTTGCCCTCGAAATTGCCCTTGGCCAGTTTGCGAGCTATGGGCGCCAACAGCGCATACTGGCTGGCAAAAGGCTTCAAGGCATCGGCTTCCATCGCGTCCGGACCTTCGGTCTGGTTGCTGTAGCGGCTCAGGTCGAGCCCGAATGGCGCCCAGCCGATTGCGCCCTGTCCGATGGCTGCGAATACATAATGCGCATAGACTGCGCCGTTGCCGGTTTCGGGAATCAGCAGCGGATTGCTGGGGCTCTTGTAGAGTTCCATCGTCTTCATGTACTTGGCATACTCCGGCATGTAGATATCCGGAGCGATGACGTCGATCGAAGGCGCGGCAATCTTCCACAGGCCGATGTTGTTGTCAGTGGGCGCACCGGACTCGTAGCTCGGCGCCTTGCCGGGATGAAACGGATCGCGCAAAGCAGCATTCACATAGAGCGGCAGGGCATACTCCTGTTTCCCGGCTACGGCCACCTGCTCGATGTAATTTGCAGTCTCCCAGGCTTGAAATGTTTCATCGGCATCGTCGCCAAAGACCTGCTGCCAGGTGCCGGGCTGTTTACCAAGGCCTGCAACCAGTTTCTGCGGCACCGTTTCGGCAAAGGCCTTTTCGGCTTCCGGCCTGTGGTCGCGCACGGCGCCCCAGACTCCTGCCTCGTTCTCCACCTGAACCATCAGCACGGTTCGCTGCGCGTCGGACTGTTTCAAGTGGCCCATCAACGCACGGAATGCCGCTTTATCCGCCTCCAGCCTTGCCGGGGAGAAGGTGGCCGGCGAATCGATAGTCTGACCGTCCTTGTTCATGAGGAAGGGGTACTTCTTCTGGTCGAGCTTGACCCATTCGGGCGTGTAGTGCGAACTGCCGTTCTTCCAGGTGCCGAACCACAGCAGTACCAAACGGACATGGTGCTCGCGCGCCTGCTTCAACAGCAGATCCATGACGCTGAAATCGTATTTGCCCTGGATGGGCTCAAACTGCTCCCAATAGATGGGCAGCTCAACCGTATTGGCGTGGAGGGTCTCTGCGGCCGGCCAAACCTTGTCAAGGTAGGCAGGCCAGGCGCTGGAGTTGTTGGCTTGCACGCCGAGCATCAGGTACGGCTGGCCATCGACCATCAGTGCGTAGCGGCCGTCCTTTTGGACGATTCGGGGAATTGGCCTAGTGGAATCGACGGCGGGTTGCGGCTGGGCAAAGCCTGTGGAAAATCCTGCAAACGTTTTCAAGAACGCCAGCGCAAGTCCTGACCATACCGCAATGCGCGACCGCCTGTTTCTCACTTTCATGGTTCTCCTCACCGTTCCATGGCCCACGGGCCAGCAAAATCTCCCCTGGCTCAAGGCCAGACCACGTCTTCACATGGTAAAGCAGACTCAGTATAACTGCTCAATCCTCACGACGATGCGCTCACCGGATTTACACTTGGAGCTTAGGAGTCATTCAATCTTCATGGATAAATTCGTCATACGTGGCGGCAATCCGCTAGTGGGAACCATCCGCATTTCGGGCGCCAAGAATTCGGCGCTGCCGTGCATGGCCGCTGCGATTCTGACCGAGGATGAGCTCACTCTGGAAAACATTCCCCAGGTACGGGACATTGAAACCGAACGGCGGCTGCTGGCGGCCATGGGAGCAGAAGTCAAGCTGGGTTACGGTCGCGCCAAAGACCGCACCACCATCTGCTGCAAGACGCTGTCGACGCCAGAGGCAAAGTACGAGATCGTCAAGACCATGCGCGCCAGTTCCCTGGTTCTGGGACCGCTGGTGGCGCGCACGGGCATGGCTCGAGTCGCGATGCCGGGCGGCTGCGCGATTGGCGGCAGGCCCATCGACATGCACATCCGAGGCTTGGAGAAGATGGGCGCGACCATCGTCCAGGAACACGGATACCTGGAAGCGCGTGCACAACGATTGAGGGGCGCACATCTGGTCTTTGACAAGATCACCGTCACCGGCACCGAGGACCTCTTGATGGCCGCTGTGCTGGCCGATGGCGAAACCCTGATGGAGAATTGCGCGAGAGAGCCGGAGGTGGCCGATCTGGCCGCACTGCTGACGCTGATGGGCGCAAAAATCGAAGGCGCCGGAACCTCCACCATCCGTGTGCAGGGCGTCACCAGCCTCCACGGGGCGCGCTACCGCATCAATCCAGACCGGATTGAAGCGGGAACATTTCTGGTCGCAGGAGCCATTACCAGCGGCGATTTGATCGTGTCCAACTGCAACCCGGTGCACCTGCGGGCCGTGATCAACAAGCTGGAAGAAGCCGGCGCTCGTGTAGATATTCTGGGCACCGACACGGTGCGGGTGCGTTCAGAAGGGCTGCTGCGCGCCTCCGACATCTCGACCGAGGAGTACCCTGGCTTCCCCACCGACATGCAGGCTCAATACATGGCCCTTGCCACCCAGGCCGACGGCGTCAGCATGATTAAGGAAAACATCTTTGAAAACCGGTTCATGCATGTGCAGGAACTGGTCCGTATGGGCGCCAATATCAAGGTAGATGGCCGTTCAGCCACGGTGCGAGGACCGGCCAAACTGTCCGCGGCAGCGGTGATGTGCTCGGACTTGCGGGCTTCGGCTTCGTTGGTGCTGGCCGCACTGGTGGCCGACGGCGAGTCGATTCTGGACCGCGTGTACCACATGGACCGAGGGTACGAGCGCTTTGAAGAAAAGCTGCGCAGCGTAGGAGCGCAAATCCGGCGAATGGGAAACGTCTTCGCCCCAAGGGAGGAACCGGGAACTGCAGACTAGCGCCAGCTGACAGCCAGGTGCCAATGCAAACCACGCTGAGCGGTCTTTTGCAGCACCCGCTCATACTCGTACAATTCCTGTAGCACGGGCCGGGTTTCCGACCCCAGTGCCGCCGGGCTCGCGGACAGGAATTCAACCAAGGCGCGCACGGTAAGCAATCCACCGGTTGCGTCAAACCACTGCGGCTGAGGCAGGTTGCGGGCCCACTCCGGGTTGGCTGCGCCCTGCTCCAAAAGCAGAGCCATCGAGTTCTCGTCCGCGGAGAAGAATTCCAGCAGCGGACTGACTTTCAGCCGCGCTGCCAATTGCTCCAGCGCATCTTCGTTCCGGGCCAAGGCGTGGCCGTTCACAAAGATATCGAACCCGGGGTCATCCCCTTCAACGACAATGTACAAACTTGCGGCCATAGCTTTTGAGTTTAGTAGAGCGAACTGGTTGGGGAGACGAGAAATTCGGAAGCGGTCATCCAGAGAATTACGGGGTCACCTTAAAAGTTACCTAAGTGCGCCCTAAGGATCTCCTAATCCTACCAAAGGGGCATAGGGAGAACAGCGATGACGCCGATTTTAGTTAGTGTAGAGCTCTGCGCATTGAGGTGAGTGGATTGAATTGGATCGGTATTCCGGACCTGACAGCGGTCGCGCTGCTGGTTTGCGCCTTTGCCTCTGTGGCACGGCGCAGCCCAACGCCTGTCTCCGGGATCTGGCTGCTCGGCTGGATCACTATCGCCTTGCACTTTGCCGCATCGACGTTTACCCAACTACCTGGAATCTGGGGAAGCTTTGCGCAGTTCATCGCACTTGCGTCGCTGACCTGGGCCGGGTTCCTTTTCATGTGGTCCACGATTCCATACAACCGGGAAGTTTCGAGCCTTTGGATGCTGCTGAGTTTGTCGGTATCCAACACAGCCTACATTGCCATCGTCGTCGGCGGCTGGGCCTGGGCCATGAATCCTGCCGCGGTGCTCATCGGCGCCTTGCCCCTCCTCATCACGCTCTCGGTGCTCTCGCGATTCAACCATCCGCTGCGGTGGGTCGCGGTTGGACTTTACGGCGCTCTTTCGATCTTCCTGCTGCTGGAACAGCACCGTGGAGATCAGGGCTTGGACTACGCCCTCAATGCGGTCTTGTTCACCGTCTATTTCGCATGCTGCATCCACTATTGCGTTCGCTACCGGCGCGCCACCACCGGCGCCTTTATCACGATGGCTGGATTCCTGTCTTGGGCTGCTGTCTTCCTCGTTGCACCGATTCTGGAGAGTTTTCCCAAAATCCAGGTTGAGAAAGAAGTCTGGAATCTGCCTAAATTCGTTGTAGCCGTGGGAATGATTCTGATTCTGCTGGAAGACGAGATTGAGCATAACAAGCATCTGGCCCTGCACGACCATCTGACCGGACTGCCCAACCGGCGCCTCTTCCAGGATCGCCTGGCCAGCGCTCTGGAGCGCGCACGCCGCACCGATTCGCAAACAGCACTTCTCGTCGTGGATCTGGACCATTTCAAACGAGTGAACGACACCTTCGGCCATCACGTCGGCGACTTGCTGCTGGAGCGCGTCGGAGCCATCTTCCAGGCCCGCGTGCGCCGCTCCGACACGGTGGCGCGCACCGGTGGAGACGAGTTTTCAGTCATTCTGGAGGAACCAATCAGCCGCACCGATGCCGAACGTGTGAGCGCATCTCTCATCGAGTTGTTGAAGCGACCGCTCAATCTCGCGGGCAATCTTGTTCACATCGGAGCAAGTGTTGGAGTTGCAGTCTTTCCCGACGACGCTGCCGATCTTGAAGCGCTCTGCGTGGCTGCCGACCTGGACATGTACGAGCACAAGAACGAAGCCAGGGCCGGCTCCAGTCCAGTGTTGAACGCCTCCTCGCCCAAATGATCTGCGGACAGCTGTCTTTTGTAGATTGAGAACCCGGAGAGCCGCTGCGTCGCATTTGTCGACCAAATGTACCGGTATCTTCGGTATGCGGAGATCATTCAATCAATGCCGATTCCTTGCGAAATGCCGAGAAAAACACTCTGAAACGCGCGGATGCGAAGGAAAGGGCGCCCAGTGCTTGCTTTGATTCTCATGAGGCTTGAAAACTGCCGATCACTTCAATCAAGCCAACGATTCGGCGATTGAACTCGGGGAGTTCTTCGGCGGGAATCCAATACTCCCGATGGATGCGGGCACCGGCGGTCTGCACCGGGAATTGAGCAAGGTAGCTGCTCTCGACCTGAAAGCGCAAGACGTAGCCAGTTCCGCCGTCGCGGGTGTTCCAGTCTTGGGCGATCTGGGTGGCGTATTCCTCGTTCAGCACAGGGTAAAAGATGGGCTGTTCAGGCAAGCGGGGCGGAAAAGCGCGAAAACCTGTGGCGCGGATCAGGGCGAGTTCCTTTTCGCCCGTGGGCCGGTAGAGCGTCGTCGCGTTCATGGCTGCACCGTCTCCCCAATTCCAAAGTAAATGGGCTGGTGGGGTTCCGATCTGAATTTCCAGCGGGGCAAGCGCTTCAAGATGGCCTGCTGTATTAAATTGCAACTGTGGCGGCGAGAAAAGTGTCACAGCGCGGGTAAATCTCTGAGGCGATTGTGTTTTTATTAGAAACGAAAGCATGGATTCGGCAATGGAAAGGCTGGATCTTGCGGAGCGCCCTTGCGAAACCACCTGGCAACACTTGTCGAAGACTTCCGCCTCATGCCATCGGATATTGCCGTGGTCTGCTATCGGGGGGTCCGTCGGCGATCTACGACGTACGGGGAATTGGCTCGCATGGCGGGGCGATTTGCAGGGCTGCTTGCGGCGCGGGGAATTGGGCCCGGGGACCGAGTACTGATCTGGGCGGAAAACAGCGCGGAGTGGATCGCGGCCTTTCATGGTTGCCTGCTGCGTGGGGTGCTGGCGGTTCCGCTGGACGCCAACGGGAGTGTGGATTTTGCACAGAGGGTGGCGGCCGATGTGCGACCGAAGCTGGCCGTGGGAGATGCCGGGCTGTTGGTGAAGCTGGGAGCTTTGCTTTCCCTCCCTGGCGACAAGAACAAAGACGTCGCGAAGGTGGGGCACGCGGATGGGGAGGCGCAGCTCGCGATTCCGACACTTGCGTTTGAGGATTGGCCGAGCGAATTGCCGGCGGGCGAAATTGGGCCGGTGGAGGGGTTGGGGCCGGAGACGCCGCTGCAGATCCTATTTACGTCCGGCACGACGGGCGACCCCAAGGGGATTGTGATTACGCACGGAAATGTGCTGGCCAGCGTAGGACCGATCGAGCAGGGAGCGCAGCCGTATTTGCGCTATTTGAAAGTCGTTCATCCGCTGCGCATTCTGCACACGCTTCCTTTGAGCCACGTGTTCGGGCAAACCATGGGGCTCTGGATTCCGCCGATTTTGCGGGCTGAGCTGCACTTTGAGAGCCGGCTGGTGGCGGCTCGTTTGGTGGAGGCCATCCATCGGGAACGGATCTCGGTGCTGGCTGCGGTGCCGCGGGTGCTGGCGCTGCTGAAGGCGCACCTGGAGGCGACGATTCCGGAACTGCCGGAGCGGATCGCCGCTTCGCAGGGCATCAAGGCGTGGAAGCGTTGGTGGCGATTCCGGGATGTTCATGGGGCGTTCGGGCTGAAGTTCTGGGCGCTGATCAGCGGGGGCGGATCGCTGCCGGGGCCGCTGGAGCAGTTCTGGAATGCGCTGGGGCTGGTTCTGGTGCAGGGTTACGGGATGACCGAGACTACGGCACTGATCACGCTGAATCATCCTTTCCACGTGGCCAAGGGCACCATCGGGAAGCCGCTGGCTGGGCGCGAAGTGAAACTGGGCCAGGATGGCGAGGTGCTGGTGCGGGGGGCGTCGATTTCAGGCGCGACCTGGCAGGGCGGGGCGCTGCATGCCCGGGAAGACGAATGGCTGGCCACCGGCGATCTGGCGGAGACGCAGGCATCGGGTGAGTTGCGGTTTCTGGGGCGCAAGAGCGAGGTGATTGTGACCTCGGCCGGGTTGAATTTGCACCCCGAGGACCTGGAAGCGGCGATTGAACAACAGGCGGGGGTGGTAGGGTGTGCGGTAGTGGCGCAGGAGACGGCGGCGGGGCCGGAGCCTTGCGCGGTTCTTGCCTTTCGAGGCAGCCGGGACCAGGCTGCTGTCGCTATGGATCAAGCCAATGCACGGCTGGCCGAGTTTCAGCGGGTTCGACGGTGGGTAATGTGGCCGGAGCCGGATTTGCCACGGACATCTACCGGAAAGGTTCGACGGAAAATTGTGATGGCTTGGCTGGCAAGTTCCCGGCCCGGCCGCGCTGATGAGGGGAGCACAGAAACCACTGGACTGAATGACTGGCTGGTGGCGCTAGTGGCGCAGATCTCGGGCGAAACGGCGCCGGGCACTGGCGACGAACTGCGTTTGAACGAGGACTTTCATCTGGACAGCCTGGGGCGGGTGCAGTTGGGTGCAGCCATCGAGGCGCGGATGGGAGGCGCGGGAAATGGCGGGCTGGAACAGGTGCGGACCCTTGGAGAACTGCGGCTGCTGCTGCGGACGAGCCCGATGCCGGGAGCAACGGCCGAACCTGTTGCCGGGCCGGTAGGAGTGGCTTCAAGCAGGGGAGAGATAACTGCGCGGTCATTGCCGATTCAACACGCGGCATTGGCCGACTCACTTCCAACAACCACTTATCTTTATCCAAAATGGCCTTGGTGGAGGCCTGTGCAGTGGTTGCGGGTAGCTTTCCTGGAAATCGTGACCAGGGCTCTGGTGTGGATTCTGGCAGACCCAATCGTGGTCCTGGAAGGAGAGACTTTGGGGGCTGAGGGCTCCCAACCATTCGACGAAAAGACGCCGGATGGATGGGGCTCGGAGGGACTTGGCGAGTCGAGAACCGGTGGGGGCGGGCCGATGCTGATTGTGGCCAACCACGTGACGACCTATGACGGGCCGCTGCTGCAATATGCGCTGCCGGGAAGGATCCGGCGGCACATGGCCGCAGCCATGTCGGGCGAGATGCTGGAGGATTTTCGCCACTTTCGCGATCCCGACGCGGCGCCGGGGACGACGAGATTCTCTCCGTTTGGGCCGCTGGCTTATGTGGCGCTGACGGCGCTGTTCAACGTCTTCCCGTTGCCGCGGCAAAGGGACTTTCAGCGGAGTTTTGCCCACGCCGGCGAGGCCCTGGATCGGGGCTACAACGTACTGGTATTTCCCGAAGGGACGCGCTCGGCAGCAGGGGAATTGGCGCGATTCAGGCCGGGGATCGGATTGCTTGTCAAGCAAGCGGGAACGGCGGTTTTGCCGATGGCAATTCGCGGACTTGGCGAGCTGAAAGAGCGGCGGCGGGGCTGGTTCCGATCGGGGACCGTGGAAGTGCGGATAGGGCGGCCGATCCGGTTTTCTCCCTTCGAGAGTGAGGCTGCGATTACGGCACGGTTACATGCGGAGGTGGAGAGACTGCTGCAAGGGAGCGGGTTCGCGGGTCAGCGGGTCAGCGAGTTAGCAAATTAGCATTTTTATTGGGGTTGAGGTTCCCCGCAGATTCGCGGCTTGGACAACGGGGAGATTGTGGCACAAGAAAAAAGAGGCCGATCCGGGATTCGGAACGGCCTCAGGTGCTGTTTGCTTGCTTTCAGGCTGACTTGCTGGCTAGCTCGGCTGACGGGGGCGGAAGTGACAGGTTCCGCCGGCGATGACCGGGTTCCAGATGGTGGGATCGGCCGGCTGTTCGCTGGAACCGAGGAACAGTATTCCATCGGGAGCCAGGAGGCGGTGAATGTTGGCCAACAGGGCCTTGCGGGTTTCCTGCGAGAAATAGAGCATGACATTGCGAAGGAAGATGACGTCGAACTTTTCGTAGAAGGGCAAGGGCGTGGTGCACAGGTTGGCCTGGCGAAAGTTGCACATCTTGCGAATCTCTTCTTTGACGACCCAATCCTCACCGAGGTGGTCGAAGTAGCGGACCACGAAGCGAGCGGGGAGACCGCGGTTCATCTCGATACGGTGGAAGCGGCCATCCTGGGCGCGCTGCACCACCTCGCCGCAGATGTCGGTGCCTTCAATCTTGATGTTCCAACTGGCGAGCGCGGGAAAGTGCTCGCTGATCATCATGGCCAGGCTGTAAGCCTCCTGTCCGGTGGAGCAGGCGGCGCTCCAGAACCTGAGGGAGCGGGCGCGGCTGCGAGCCTCGATGGTTTTCAGGAGCAGATCGGTGCGCAGCAGTTCGAAGGGACGGGAATCCCGAAAGAAGCTAGTCTCATTGATGGTCATGGCTTCGGCGATAGAGCGCTCCAGCGTGGGATTTTTACGCAACTTCAGGTGCTGCACGAGTTCTTCCAGGTGGGTCATGCCCTGGTTGCGCAGCAGGCGGGAGAGCCGGGTTTCAAAGAGATAATCGCGTGAAGGATCGAGGACATTCTGCGAAAGGCCGTACACAAGTTGACGCAGGTAGCCGTAGTCGACGCTCTGGGCTGTTTGCATCGCTAGACCGCCGATTCCCGAAGCTCGCGGGCTTCGCTGTTGGTCCGGCTGGCAATCCGGAGGATTTCAGGAGCAATGGCGTTCAAAGGAAGGACTTTTTGCGCAAGGCCGGCGTTTGTGACGGCGCCGGGCATACCCCAGACGACGCTGGTGGCTTGATCCTGCGCCAGGACGCTGCCGCCCTGTTCGCGCACCAGGCGGGAGCCGACCAAACCGTCGGAGCCCATGCCGGTGAGGATCACGGCCAATACGCCGGAGCCGTAGATGGCAGCCGCAGAGCGGAAAAGAGCATCGACGGCGGGCCGGCAATGATTTTCAGGCGGCGCCTGGGTGAGGTGCAAGGTTGCCGGAGCACTGGGATGGGCCGATTTCTGGATCTCCATGTGCCAATTGCCCTTGGCGATGTAGATGGTTCCGGGGCGAACGGGGTCGCCTTCGGCGGCTTCCTTCACCTGCAGAGCACAGCGGCTGTTCAAGCGCTCGGCAAACAGCTTGGTAAACAGCTCGGGCATGTGCTGCACGATGAGAATGGGAAGCGCGAAGTTCCCGGGGATGGCGGTCAGCAACTGCTCGAGTGCGGCGGGGCCACCGGTGGAGACGCCAATGACCACCAAAACGGGATTGGAAGAGACCGGCTGCGGCTTGAACCGCGGGGTCATGGGCAGAATCAGGGGCGTGCGGACCGCCGGACCTGCGGGTTGTGACGCCTGGCTGGTGAGGGCGAAGATCTTGGGCAGCAGTTCCTGGGTCAGCGACAGGGCGGCTGCATCGCGGCCAGACTGGCCGGTCGGCTTGGCGACATAGTCGGACGCTCCGCCTGCCAGGGCCTCGATGGTCACGGTCGCACCGCGCTGCGTCAATGAACTGCACATGATGACCGGCATTTTGTGCCCCCGTGCGCGCATCTCTCTCAAGGTCACCAACCCGTCCATGACTGGCATTTCGACATCCAGCAGGACCAGATCGGGGCCCAGGGTTTGAATATTTCTCAGAGCCGATTCGCCATCGGCTGCACTGCCCACCACTTCAAGCCTTTGATCGGCGGAGACCACCGAGCGCAAAAGACTCCTCATAACCACCGAATCGTCGACAATCAGGATTCGGATCCGGCGCCCGGCCGCCATCGGTCAGTCCTCCACCAGACCGAGCATTGCAAGCTTTTCGGTCAGGGCCTCGTCGTCAAAGGGTTTCATGAGGTACTCGTCGGCTCCGGCGTCCAGTGCGCGGATGATGAAGTCGTTTTCGGCTTCAGTGGTCACCATCATGACCTTCATCCCGTTGAATCCCTGGGCGCGGAGCTGCTTGAGCATCTCCAGCCCATCCATGACGGGCATATTCCAGTCCACCAGAGCGAGGTCGTAGGGTGGTCCGGCGTGAAGCCGGTCGATACCGACCTGGCCGTCGTTTGCTTCCTCGCATTCGATTCCCTTGTCTTCAAGGAGGCCTCGGAGGTACCCCCTCAGGAACCGGGAATCGTCAACTATCAGTGCTCGCATGGATCACCTCCGGGCCCGATCGTAGTCGGCCCGCATTCCCTCAAGCCGCCTGTGCCTGACTCAGCCGCATCGGGTCCAGCCGCTCAGGATCCAGCATCACCAGCAAACTGTCCTTGAGCTTGTATGCGCCGGCAAACAGTGCTCTCCGGCGCTCATCCAGAATGGAAGGGTTGGGTTCGTGGGCGGCCGAGGAGACCGTCAGCACTTCGCCGACCGAGTCCACCAGCAGTCCAAAACACCCGCCCGCACTTTCCAGGACGAGAATGTCCTGGGTGCCTTCCTTGGGCGGCATGCCGAGTAAATGTCGCAGGCTCACGGTGGTCAACACATCGCCACGATAGTGAACCAATCCTCCCACATAGCCGGGAGCCAGCGGCACCGGTTGCGGCCGCGCGCCACCCACGATTTCAAGAATGTGGGTGATGGGCACGCCGAACAACGTGGTTCCCAGGCGCACGGAGCACATTTCCACCAGCGTCTCGGCCGTCCGTTCCTTGCGATGCAATCCAACAGCAGTTGTGCTCATCGAACCGTCTCCATCTGACCCCAATCGCTGGTCGTGTTTTCCATCGCTGGCAGCGGCGCTACGCCGCCCAGGTCAACGACGCCGGTAACGCGATTCTTGAGCAGCGTCACGCCCCCTGCCCGCGCAGATGTGCCGGCTTCGAACAGATCGCCGCCCGCGGCGACATCCAGGACATGCGATACGGCGATGCCCACATGCCGGTTGCCTTCGCGGCAGACCACCACAATGATTTGTGCCTCGGGATTGCCCTGTGCCGCAGCAATCACGCCGCCTGTATCCTCGACCGGAAGCAACTGACCTTCGAAGTTGAGCACCGGGCGATAGCCAATGTACTCGATGCGCTTGATCGGCAACTGCTCGATGCGCAGAACGTCCTTGAGCGGAACCGCTGCCTGGCGTTCGGCTGCCTCGACGAGCAGGTATTCCAGGCTCTTGGCGGCATCCACTTCTTCGCCTTCTGCGGCGCGGGCACTGGCCGCCTCGGCACTAATGGTGACCCCGGCCTTGACCGCGATCGAACCCGGATCGAGAATCAGGGCCAGATCGGCGTTGCCCAGCACCGTGGCGCCGGAATAGACGCCGATTTCTTTCAGAACCGCGGACAGCGGCTTGACGACAATCTCTTCCGGATCGGCGAGACCATCGACCACCAGACCGAAGCGGCGACCGTCGGCGTCGAGAACCGCGATGAAGTTATCCCGCTCCGTAGCCAGCTTGTGGACACCGTTGGGAACCAGCAGGCGATCGAGGAACACCAGCGGCAACAGCTTGCCGCGCAGCCGGTAGAGTGGAGCGCCTTCCATCCATTCGATGGCTGTGGAGGCCATCGCCGGCGGAACATGCACCAGTTCGGAGAGCGCGCCCTGCGGCAGCGCAAAGCTTTGATTGACGCTGCGCACGATCAGCGCGGGGATGATGGCCAGGGTGAGCGGAATCCTCATGCGCAGGGTGGTGCCCTTGCCTGTGCGGGAATCGATTTCGACCTTGCCGCCGATCTTCTCGACGTTGGTGCGGACCACATCCATGCCGACGCCGCGGCCGCTGACATTGGTCACCGCAGCGGCGGTGGAGAACCCGGGCAGAAAAATGAGTTGCAGCAGTTCCCGCTCGCCCAGATGGGCGGCGCGTTCCACGGTGATGAGGCCGCGTTCGATGGCCTTGGCGCGAACGCGCTCCACGTTGATGCCTGCGCCGTCGTCGGAAACTTCGATGACGACGTGGCTGCCTTCCTGGCTGGCGCGCAGTTTGAGGACGCCCTCGGGGTCTTTGCCGGCCGCCTGGCGAACGTCGGGCGGCTCGATACCGTGATCGAGCGAGTTTCTTACCGCGTGCGTGAGCGGATCCTTGATGGCTTCGAGCAGGCTCTTGTCGAGTTCGGTCTCCTGGCCTTCGACCTGAAGACGCACCCGGCGGCCCAAACCCTGGGAGAGATCGCGCACCATGCGCGGCACTTTGGAGAAGATGTTGGAGACCGGCTGCATGCGGGCCTTCATCACGCTCTCGCGCAAATCGGCGGTGACCATGTCGAGGCGCCGGGAGAGCAGCGTCAGGTTGGGATCGGCCGCAGTGGCCTGCAGCACCTGGTTGCGGGTCAACACCAGCTCGCCCACCAGGTTCATCATGCGATTCAAGAGGGTGACGTCGACGCGCAGAGTGCTTTCGGCGGCGGTTCCGATGCCCTGAGCGCGAGGACGGGCAACCGGCTCTTCGGCCTCTGCGGGCGCCTTTTGCTCAACGACCGGAGCAGCTGATTCGACGACAATGGGTTTTTCCGGAGCGGGAGCTGGAGGCGGAGGCGGAAATCCGGGGCCGCGGGCGCCAACTGGCGGTGCTGCCGCAGGAGGCGCTGCGGCCTTGGCCGTGGCAGTCTGCTTGGCAAGGGCCATAGCTGGAGCCTGCAACAGCTCCAACTGCTCAATCAGCTCTGTATCTTCGGCGTCGCCTTCGCTTTGCTCAGTCTCAATGGTCTTGAGAATCACGCGCAGGCCGTCGAGCAGGTGCAGAAGTCCTGTAATGGTGGGACGGTCCGCGGTCAACTTGCCTTCGCGCAACATTCCCAGGAGGTTCTCGCCGGCGTGGGCCAGCTTCTCGAGCCTTTTGAAACCAAGAAAACCGGTGGTTCCCTTGATCGTGTGAACGGAGCGAAAGATCTCCGCTATCAGGGCCGAATCTTCAGGCCGCTCTTCCAGGTCGGTAAGGCACCGCTCCATGCGGTCCAAACCTTCCTGGCTTTCGATCAGGAATTCCCTCGTTAATTCATCCATTCGTCCACTCATCCGCCCGTCCGGGATAAGCGCTCCCGGAACGACAGCACACAATCTGTTTATCGGTAAGACGGCTCTCAACTTGAGGGTTCCGAATCGAGACGAGTGCCGAGAAGGGCACATAAGGGCAAAAAGACCCATTTATGGCCGGTTTTAGAGGTTTTGAGCCAAGATTCCATTTACCCAGGCACGATCGCAAAGATAAGAATCTGCCAATGTTTGCCTCTTTTGGAAGCAATGTACAGGGAGCGGACCGATGCGGTAGCCTCAGGACTCATGGCATACGAAGACGACAACGCGACCCGGCCGCGGGGGTCCGGCAAGGGCGAACTTTTTGAGTTGGCCCGGAAGGTGGCAAGCCATTCCTACTCGCCCTATTCGGGCTTCCGGGTGGGTGCGGCGCTGCGTTTGAGCGGGGGGCAGGTGGTGGTTGGGACCAATGTGGAAAACGTCAGCTACGGGCTGACCATTTGCGCCGAGCGGGCGGCGCTGGTGACAGCGGTGTCGCAGTTTGGGCCGGAAATCCGCATTGTGGCCGTGGCGGTGGCCAACTTGAACGACGCTCCCAGCCCGCCATGCGGGGCCTGCCGGCAGATGCTGGCGGAGTTCACGCTGGCGGAGGCACTGGTCGAGTTTGCCTCTGCGGACGGGGTGCGGACGATGGCGTTTTCGGAATTGCTGCCGCTGGCGTTCGAAATGAAGCGAAGGTAGCAACATTTCTGGTGCGCAAATTCGGGAGACCTCGGACCTGATCGGGAAACCTCTGCCGCCCACAGTTACCGCGCGCCCCGCTCAGTCTTGCGATAATTTGATCACCACCCGAGGCCTGGACAAACCATGCATAGTTCTCATCCCTACCATACAGTGGATCTGATCCGGAAAAAGCGAGATGGCCTGGCCTTGGACGAGGACGAGATCGGCTTTCTGGTCGCGGGGGCGGCAACGGGATCGATCCCGCTGGAACAGCTTGCGGCTTGGCTGATGGCCAGTTGGCTGCGCGGGATGACGGTGGAGGAGACGCGCGCGCTGACCATGGCCATGCGCGATTCCGGTGAGCACTTGCTTGCCGGGCGCCTGGGAAGAGTTGCTGTGGACAAGCACTCAACCGGCGGCGTGGGCGACAAGACCAGCTTTCTGGTGGCGCCGATTGCGGCGGCCTGTGGCCTGGCGGTGCCCATGATCAGCGGGCGGGCCTTGGGACATACCGGCGGCACGCTGGACAAGCTGGAGTCGATTCCCGGATATCGGACTGCGCTTTCGCTGCCGGAGTTCGAGACGGTCTTGAAACAGTGTGGGGTCTCGATTGTGAGCCAGACGCCGACGCTGGTGCCCGCCGACCGGGTTCTCTACGCTCTGCGGGACCGAACGGGCACGGTGGAAAGCCCTTATCTGATTACCGCTTCGATCTTGAGCAAGAAGCTGGCCGAGGGTCTGGACGGACTGGTGCTGGATGTGAAAACCGGCTCGGGGGCGTTCCTGCGCAAGCGAGAAGATGCCGAGTACCTGGCTGCACTGATGGTGGCGACGGCAGAGGCGGCGGGGACGCGAACGGTGGCCCTGCTGAGCGACATGGGGCAGCCGCTGGGATATGCAGCGGGCAACTGGATCGAAATCATGGAGTGCCTGGAACTGCTGCGCGGCAATACGCCGGCAGAGAGCGAAGACCTGCGGGAACTGTCGCTGATTCTGGCGGGGTGGATGCTTCATCTGGGGGGCTTGGCGGACCGGGCCGAAGAGGGATTTCGCCGTGCGGAGGCGGCCCTGCAGGATGGATCGGCATGGCGCGTTTTCGTGGGGATGGTTGCGGCCCAGGGCGGGGACGTTTCAGTGTTCGAAAACCCAGCGGAGTTTCATCGGCCAGGAGAGACGGCGGTGGTGGAGGCATGGGAGAGCGGCTATGTGTCCACCATGGATACGACACAGGTTGGCTGGGCCGTACAGCGCACCGGCGCAGGCCGCGAGAAAGCCGGGGAACCGGTCGATCCTCATGCGGGAATCGTGTTTCATGCACGCCGAGGGGCGAGGGTGGAGCGCGGGCAAGCGATGGCGACGATTTATGCCACAACGAACGACATGCTGCAGGAAGCCAGCGAACTGCTGAAAGATGCGATTGAAATCTCTGCCAAGCCACCTGCGTTTGTGCCGTTGGTGACCAAGATCTTCACCTGCGAAAATGCCGGGGCGCATCTGCACAGTGCGATAAGGTAAAGCAATAGCCTGCGCTACTCACCGTTCCCTCGTCCCTCAAGGAATCTCTGATTGAGCCGTTGTTTTGAAAGGGCACGACTGAAGTCATGCCGTATGCGCCTCAAATGAGCGGGGCTTAACAGGCTGCGGAAAAGGCCGTTTTGCGAATCGAGAAGCTCGAAAAGCATCCCTCGTGGGGCTAAAGCCCCACTCATTCTAAACACCTTACGGCACGACTGAAATCGTGCCCTGACACTTCTAGCCATCGAAAGTGAATTTTTCCGCAGCCTGTTTAGCCCCAGGGGATGTTTTCGACCTTCGCCTCAGGCTGCCGACAAGGAGTAATCTCTTGGATCGATTTACAGGCGTATTGGGCATTCTGGCCGTACTTCTGGCCGCCTGGCTCGGCTCGACCGACCGCAAACACATTCGCTGGCGCACAGTAGCGTGGGGCTTGGGGCTGCAGTTGACGTTTGCCTTCCTGGTGCTGCGCTTCGACTACGGCCAGCGAGCGATGGCATGGGCTGGGGGCGTGGTGGGCGCGATGCTGGCCTGCACGGCTGCCGGAACCAAGGTGCTGTTCGGCGCGCTGGGCACGCCCAATACTTCGCTCGGCTCGATCTTCGCCTTTCAGGTGCTGCCCACCATCATCTTCATCTCGGCCTTCTTTGCCGTGCTGTACCACATCGGGGTGATGCAGATCGTGATCCGGGCGCTGGCCTGGGTAATGCTGAAGACCATGCGGATCTCGGGCGCGGAGAGCATGAATGTGGCCGCGTCGATCTTCATGGGGCAGACCGAGGCTCCGCTGACCATCAGGCCGTTTCTGAAGGGGGCGACGCGCTCGGAGCTGATGACCATCATGACCAGCGGCATGGCGCATGTGTCGGGCGGCATCATGGCCATGTACATTGCGCAGGGCGTGGAGGCGCGTCACCTGCTGGCGGCGGTGATCATGACTTCTCCCGGCACCATCCTGATGGCCAAGATGCTGGTTCCGGAGACCGGGGTGCCCGCCACCGAGGGCCGGGTGGTGATTCCCAAGGACGAGTTGCACAAGGAAGAGAACCTGATCGGAGCCATTGCCCGGGGGACCATCGACGGCGGCAAGCTGGCGCTGAATGTGGCCATTATGCTGATCAGTTTTCTGGCGCTGGTGGCGCTGTTGGACAGCATTCTCAACTGGACCCATGGCCTCTACGGCATGTTTTGGGTTCCGCCTTCGCTTGGCCAGATCCTCGGTTTCGTCTTTGCACCGGTTGCCTGGCTCATCGGGGTGCCGTGGCACGATTGCGGCGCGATCGGCAACCTGCTGGGCACGCGCATGGCGTTGAACGAAGTAATCGCCTATATCGCACTGGGCGCGCAGCGGGCGACTTTGAATCCGCGCTCGTTCACCATTGCCACGTTTGCGCTGTGCGGATTTGCGAACCTGGGATCGATCGGGATGCAGATCGGCGGCATCGGCGCTCTGGTTCCTGAGCGGCGGAACGATTTGGCGAAGTTAGGCGTACGGGCCATGCTGGCCGGGACCATGGCTAACTTAATCTCAGCGGCGATTGCCGGGATGTTTCTGGGGTAGAAAAACCCGGGCCTCTATGTTATTTTCGGCTCGAAAGGGAGCGTAGAGGTCTCTAATGACTCAATCGGAACAAAACAAAGTGTTGGCCGAACTCGCCGATGGGCGCACCGAATTGGTCTTCGATCTTATCGCCAATGGACTGGCCGCAGATCACGAAGACGCCAACGGGGTTTCGCTCATCCGTCAGTGCGCCTACTACGGAGATGTGAGTGCCGTGCGGTATCTTCTGGAGCACGGCGAATCGCTGCGTTCGCTCGGCGACAACTTCGATCTCAACATCGCTTGCTTTCATGGCCATTGGCGGCTGGCCAAGTTCCTTTTGGAGAACGGCGCCGATGTGAACAATCCGCAGCCGGACACGGGAGAAACGCCGCTGCACGCCGCTTTGTCAAAGACAGATCGCATGGTCTACGACCGGGTTGTAATGGTGCTTCTGCAACATGGCGCCAATCCGAACGTGGCCACTCTTCCAGGCACGGAAACGGGCTGCTTCATGCGCGACTCGCAGACCAAGGGTGAGACGCCGCTGCACCGTGCGGCTGCCTTCGGCGAAGTGGAGACTATTCGCCTGCTGAAGGATGCCGGGGCGATCATCGATGCGAAAGATGCGAACGGAGAGACGCCGCTTGGATGGGCGAGTTGGTATTTGCGGCCCACACCCATCCTCAGAGAACTTTTGTATGGAGACTTCCGCATCCATCCGCAAAACCAACCGATGCGCGCCAACTTGCTGGGCAAACCGCACGGCCAGAGCGGTTCCAGAATTGCTGTACCCCGAAGGAACTGACTTCAAGTGGCTTTTTTCTCGAGAAAAAGCCACATTCCGCAGTGCCACAAAGGGCCTGTGAATTGTGGAACGGCTCTAGTGTTTGCCGCCAAGCGAAACAGGGGAGCGAAGGCGGCGAATGCGGTAGTAGATGGTGAGTGCCGTGACGGAGCCGCAAGTCAGCAGGCTGGCGGCCATGCCGAGAATCAGCGACAAATCGCGCTGATAAACGCCGTGAACGATGCCGATGGCTTGCAGGACGCTGAAGCCGCCAAACGTGATCAGCGAGATGCCTTCGTCGGTCTTCTTGCGCCAGACGGCCAGGATTTGCGGCACAAACAGCAACGCGTTGCAGCCCAGGCCCAGGCCAAAGATCACGGCAACGATTTCCATCATGCCACACCTCTCCCGTCGGGGAACCTCTCCGTACTGCGCGCCCTGGCCTTGGCCGCCTCTTCCTCCCGGCTGCGGGCTGGCGCGTTGGTTTCAAGCGAATTGAGAAGCCGGGACGAGGCTGCGACGATTTCGTCCACCGCCAACAGGAACGCAATCTCGTTGGCCTTCGAGGGCTTGTTGAAGCCGGTGACTTTGCGCACGAATTGCAGCGAGGCCGCGCGGATCTCCTCATCCGTCACCGGCGGATCGAAGTTGAAAAGCATCTTGATATTCCTGCACATCTCCGCACACCTCCGTCCCCAGCCACACGCCTGTCCCTCCATCCTCAAAACCCGGTGGAAGCCGGCGACGTCCCCGCCATGTTCGCATTGCCTGTTCCTGGCGCCCAGCGGAATGTTCCCCGCCCGCTGGCAACGTCGTATAGCCGGTTTTGTTATCCTACGATGCCTGCAGGGAGTTAGGGCAGCCGCTGCTCAGTCACGGCTTGCAGATCGGTTGCGGAGCCATTTGGCTACGCCGAGGCCCAGCAACAAACCGCCGAATGGGATGCAGCTTGCAGCAATGATCAGTGCGAACCAGCCGGTATTGGTCTTGGCGCCGGTGGGGCTGAAGCCTCCGAGAACGGTGACCAGCAGAACGGCGCCCAGAAGACCTGCGCCAAAGATTGATCCCCCCCACTGCAGGAGTTGAAGGGTGCCGTCGTTGGAGCGGGTTTGGGGCATGAGGTCTTTCGTGAAACAGGGATCAGAGGTCAGAGATCGGGGATCAGGGATTTGAGGTTTCCCAGGTCCCAAAATCGGGACCTGGGGCACCCGGCTTTGTGTTTCGCATCCAGCTCTTTTAGTTCGCGCTGGAACACTTGCGCTTTTAACCTTGCGCCAGGCGGAGCATGACGTAGGTGATGACGCCGGTGACGGAGACATAAAGCCACAAGGGGAAGGTCCAGCGGGCGATTTTGCGGTGTTGGGAGATGCGGCCGGTGAGCGAGAAGAAGAAGGTGACCAGAATCAGCGGCAAGGTGAGAGTTGCCAGGATAATATGGCTGGCCAGCAGCGGCAGGTAGACCATCCGGAGCGGCGCACCGGCGGGGTAACGGACATCGCCATGCAGGGCGTGGTGGAGGATGTAGCTAACCAGAAAAAGCGTGGAGAAGCCGAAGGCCGTGAACATGGCGGCGCGGTGGGCCGGGATGCGGCGGGCGCGGATGAAGGTGTAGCCGAGAAGCAGGGCGGTAGCGCTGAGGGCGTTCAGTAAGGCGTTCAGCGCGGGCAGGAACGCATATTGCGTGCTGGTGGCCGCGGCGGGATGGATGTAGATCAGCCAGAAGAGAAACAGCGTGGCTGCCAGGCTGACGGCCAGGATGGCTGCGATGGCGGGGCGAGTGCTTGCGGTGGGTGCGACGCTAACGGGCATGATTCCGCTTCCTTAGTGTTTGGCGATGGCGCAGAGCATGAGGCTGGTGAAGAGCAGGGGCAGGTAAAGGACGCTGACCTTGAGCAGGTCGCGGGCCAACATGCGGCTCACAGTTTCATCGGACGTCCGCAGGATGCCTGCAAACCGGATCGTATAGGCCAGGTAAAACAGGCCCAGCGCGCAGGCCAGCGCAGCGTAGGGGATTCCGGCCATCCCCAACATCCATGGGGTGAGGCTGACGGGGATCATGACGACGGCGAAGAAGAGCGCCTCGGCCACGGTGGACCATCCGTCGGGCTGAACGACCGGCAACATGCGGATGCCGGCGCGGGCATATTCATGGCGGTACATCCAGGAGATAGCCATGAAGTGAGGAAATTGCCAGACAAAGAGGATGGCGAAGAGAGCCAGGCACTGCCACTCGATGCGGCCGCGCGCGGCGGTCCAGCCGAGCAGCGGGCCCATGGCGCCGGGAAAAGCGCCGATGAAGGTGGCCAGGGCAGTGTAGCGCTTGAGCGGAGTGTAAATGGCCACATAAGTGAAGGCCGTGAGCAATGCAAGAGAGACGGTGAGCAGGTTGGTGTGCGCCGCGAGCCAGAAGGCGCCGAGGCCGAGTGCGCCGAGGCCGGCCAGGATGCCTTGGGCCAGCGAAATGCGACCTGCGGCGAGGGGGCGATTGGCGGTACGGACCATAAGGGCGTCGATGCGGCGCTCGAGTGCCTCGTTGAGCGCGCCGGCTCCGGCGGAGACCAGGCCGATGCCCATGAGTGTGTCAAGCAGACCGCGCTGCATGCTGGAGATGCCGGAGAGCAGCGAGCCGAGATAAAAGCCTCCCCAGCCGGTGACCAGGACCAGCGCCACCACTTTGACCTTGAACAGCTCGCGCAGGTCGTGAATGAAGGTAGCCGTGGCGCCGGGGCTGGGGGCGTGGATGTGCGCCGGACCGTGGGGGCCGTGTTCCGCGGAAGGGATTTCGATTTCTGCCGGAAGTGCGGCCTGGGGAGCGGAAGTCATAGCGGTCTTTGAGAACCTCTGCGGGTGTGCCCGGTCTGACTGACGCCGGGAGCCTGTGGTGATGATAGCAAGCCGGGTAGTTTTGATGCCTTTGACTAGCTCAGCCCAGATACGCGACCTTGAGGATGGCGTCTACGGCTTGCTGCGGGGTGAGGGCGTCGACCGGAATGGAGACATGCGCGGTGCGGTAAAGGGGCAGGCGGCGCTGGTAGCGGGCGGCTAGGTTGGCCTGGTCGGCAAGGATGGGGCGCGTGTGCTCGGTGCCCTGGCAGCGTGCCAGGGTAGTGGCCAATTCGACTTCGAGATGAACCAGCAGAGTGTCTGGAGCGGCGAGCAGCAGGCTGCGGGTGCCCGGGTGCTCGATGGCGCCGCCGCCGAGGGCGAGAATCAGCGATTCGTTTGCAGCGAGGCGGGCGATGGCCTGGTGCTCGCGGTCGCGGAAGGCGGGTTCCCCGTGGAGCGAGAACAATGCGGCGATGGTGACGCCGGCTTCAGACTCGATGACCTCGTCGACGTCGAGGAAGTTCCAGCCCAGGCGGGCAGCCAGCAGGGGCCCGACGGTGCTCTTGCCCGAGCCCATAAAGCCGGTGAGGACAATGCGGCGGGGCGGCAGGGCGAGGGTTTCGGATTGGGTTTCGGCAGTCATCGATTGGTTCGCGGCCTGGGTCTGGATGGTGTTTCAATTCAGTATAAGGAAAACCCGAGGCGCGCCCCCGCGATGATCAACCCAGAACCATGACCACCGCGCCGGCGGTGATGAGCAGGCCGCCGACGAGGGTGGGGGCGGTGAGTTTTTCGCCCAGCAGCAACCATGCGAAGACCATCACCAGGGGGACCGAGAGCTTGTCGAGCGGGGCGACGCGGGATGCGGGGCCGAGTTGCAGGGCGCGAAAATAGCAGATCCAGGAAAGGCCTGTGGCCAGGCCGCTGAGGGTGAGAAAGAGAACGGTGCGGCGATCGAGAGAGCGGAGTTCGCCGTGTTTGCCCAGCGCCAGGGCGATGCCCCAGGCAAAGGCCACCACCACGCTGGTGCGCAGGGCCATGGCCAGGTTCGAATCGACATGCGCGACACCCACCTTGGCCAGCAAGGCGGTGGCGGCAGCAAAGACGGCGGAAAGCAGTGCCCATCCAATCCAGCTCATGGGGACCATGGTAACGGGCGCAGGTGCAAGGTGAGCGAATTTGGGGCTCGTTTACACTGCAAATATGGAGATTGGGCAGGTGAGCAAGACCGCGCTGGGCGTGGCCATCCGGCGCGCGGCGCACCAGTTGATGGAGAATCCGCGGATTCTGGAGGACCCCATCGCAGTGCGGCTGGTGGGGACGGACCACCCGCGGCACATGGAGCGGGCCAAGCACCCGGTGGGGAGGGACTTCAGGGCCTTCATGGCGGTGCGCAGCCGCTACACCGAGGACCAGTTGGCGGCGGCGGTTGTTCAGGGGGTAACGCAGTACGTGATTCTGGGAGCCGGCCTCGATACCTTTGCCTATCGCAATCCCTTCCCTTCCCTGCGGGTGTTCGAGGCGGACTTTCCCGCCACGCAGGAGATGAAGCGGGCGATGCTGGCCGAAGCCGGAATCGCGGTGCCGGAGAACCTAACCTTTGTGCCGCTGGATTTTGAGCACAAGACACTGGCGGCGAGTTTGACCGAGTCCGGTGTGGATGCGGCTGCGCCCACGTTCTTCGGCTGGTTGGGAGTGATTCCCTACCTGACGCTTGAGGCTTTTCAGGCGACGCTCGCTACCATTGGGCAGTGGCCGGAGGGGTCCGGGGTGAGCTTCGACTATGCACTGCCGCCGGAAACCCTCAGCCCGCAGGGCCGGATAGCGTTTGAAAGGCTCGCTGGGCGGGTAGCGGCCGCGGGCGAGCCGTTTCAACTGTTTTTGACGGCGGAAGCGCTGGAAGCCGAGTTGCGCCAGGCAGGATTTGGGCGCGTGGAGCAACTGGATTACGACAAGCTAAACGAAATCTACTTCAAAGAGCGCGCCGACGGGCTGAAGCTTTCCGCGGTGGGATTGGCGATGCTGGCAACCGCCTGGGTGTAGGCGATGCGGGGCGGTGCGGCCGCGGGATAAGATGAGTCATGCGCCGATTCTTGGTTGGATTGATGGCATTGGCCCTGCTGGGGCTTTCAGGATGCGGGTATCACACGCTGGGGGCCGCAACCCATCTGCCGCCCGATGTGCGAACGCTCTCGGTGCCAATGTTTGCCACGCGGACCGACACCTACCATACGGAAACCGTGATGACCGAAGCGGTGATCCGGGAGTTTGCGGCGCGCACCCGCTATCGGGTGAGGCCGGACGCCCCGGAAGACGCGGATGCGGTATTGCACGGAACAATCTTGAAAGAGATGGTCGCGCCGCTGACCTACAACTCCTCGACGCAACAGTCTTCCAGCTTTCTGATCACGATTGTGGCTTCAGTGACGCTGAACGGCAGGGACGGCAAGGTGCTGTTTCAAAACAAGAACTACGTCTACAGGCAGCAGTACCAGTCGACCACCGATCTGCCGACGTTTCTGCAGGAGAACCCTGCGGCGGTGGAACGCCTGAGCCGAGAGTTCGCTCAAGCTTTGGTGGCCGATGTACTGGAAGGGTTCTGAGGCCTGAGAGTGCCGATTCCCGGTGAAAAACATCCATGCCATCGCAAACAAGCGCCCATGTGCGGGAAACCGAAGGCTGTGTGCGCTATTCGCGGGATGCCTCAACCAACTCGATTGCGCTTGCCGCGCACAAGGTTGGTTGAGCAGTTTGGATCAACTGCTTTGCCGCGAATTTGGATTCCGGGATTGAAGGGGTTGCTAGCTCTTCAATCAGGTCAAGACGCGCTTTCCAGGGATCTGGGCCCACGACCGGACCGGAATTGGTGAGATTCATCAGAAAGTCTGTGTCGGGCTTCTGGATCTGCCACTTCGGAGCACCGGAAATGGATGGATCGCCTGTCTTGGCAAAGTTGACCCACGCTTCGAGAGCCTTCAGCGAAAGCGCGTTGTCGGCGGGTGTCAGCTTGTCCTTGTAGACAGCGCTGACAGTGTTGAATACGTAGGGAATCTCGGTTGCATGAGGTGCGCCGGGCAATTTGTCGCGCATCGATTCCGCTACATACGAAAAGCGATATTCATAGCCCGGAATGCCCTGTGCCGAGACCGCGCGGGCGACAAAGCGCGAAGGCTCAACCATCATCTGATCCATGGCGATGCGTGCACCGACCAACCAGACATTCTCTGAGTGTTCTGGATTGTAAATCGCCTTGGCTTTTTCGATGTCTGCACCGAACGGAGCGAAGAGTTCCTCGATGGTACGTCCAGGGGGAAGCCAATGTCCGGGCTGTTGGCGCCGATCGTCACCGGCACCTTGGCCCAGCGCCCCGCCAGAATGGCAGATTCAGGACTCTCGCGCACAATCCTGTCGTCCTTCATAGGCCCTGCATAGGTGGTTGCAGCCTGCCTCATGCTGGCCATGTTCAGACCGTCAACGACTTGTTCGGCGGGGAGTTTCCGCAATTCAGCCAATCCGGTGGCGCCGGTGGCGGGGATGCCTTTGCTCTTGGCGAAGTTCACGCCGATCGACTCTGCCGAGGGCATGCCAAGGGACGAATCCTTGCTAATGAGCCGCTCGCCCATGAGCAGCCTGCGCCCACCGCCGGACTCGACAATTGCGCGTTGAAAGAGACCCTGTGAAAGAGGTGAAGTGAGCAGGGTAAGCACAGAGTCACCGCCTGCGGATTCGCCGAACAGGGTCACCTGATTGGGATCGCCGCCAAATGCCGCGATGATTCGCTGGACCCACTTGAGCCCCGCGATCTGGTCCATATAGTCGTAGTTTCCGTGCGGCTCCTGTGGGTTTTCCTCGGTTAGTGCGGGGAAAGCAAAGAAGCCGAAGCGGCCGACACGATAATTGATGCTGACAAAGACCACACCTTGTTCCGCGAAATGAGTGCCGTCATAAACGGAGGGCGACGTGCCGCCATTTACAAAGCCACCACCATAGATCCAAACCATTACCGGGAGTTTTTTGCCGGTCGCGGAAGCTGGCGTCCAAACGTTGACATACAGGCAGTCTTCATTCAGTTTGGCGCCCAGTGGCGCTGCATCCGAAGGGAAAGGGACCTGCATGCAATCCGCGCCATATCCGGTGGCAGATCGAACTCCAGACCAGGGAGCCACCGGTTGCGGTGCGCGCCAGCGCAATGCGCCCGTTGGAGGAGTTGCGAAAGGGATGCCTTTGAAGGAATGAACGCCACTTGCACGGACGCCAACAATCAATCCACTTTCCAGTTTGACTTGAGGGGCAGAGTCCGGTGCCGCGCTGCATGAACCACGCCCTCTCTCGAGCCTGTTATGAACTTTCGCGCGGGCGGCGTTGCGCGCGAAGTTTGCGCGTTGGGGTGGAAGCCGGAGGGCTGGGGCCAATTTCCCCCATTTCGTCGTCGCTTGTCGCTCGCAGATACTCAATATTCGTCGCTCCGCGTTCCTCGAACTGAGAAGAATTAGCTCCCAGCGCCGCTCGTGGGAAAGTTCATAACAGGCTCTAGAGCAAAAGACGGAGTGGGCACGTACCAGAAACCAGGGGTTGAGGCGGACAATTTGAGGTGACACTTCCAGGCGCTGCGAAATACCGTCTGCAATTGGGAATCAAGAAGCGAATGGGTGGGAACGGGGCATGGTCCTGACCCCGCCGGCGGGGGCTGCTTGCCAGTTTCGCAAATATCTCGCGGGAGATGGAAATGACCATGCACCCCCAAGAAAAGCGATTTACATTAGATGTTGATCAGTTTTCCTTTGTGAGGAAACATGTAAGGACGCATTCTCCGCATCTCTGTCATCAGCGTATTTGGCCTCAGCGCCCTTGCCGGTTGGCAGCTAAGGAACGATCAAAATCTCCGAATGGCACCACGTCCCCGGCTCTTTGATTGAGATGCCGGGGACACAAGGAGAAGCTCATGCAAGCGAAACACTTTTCGCTGTTTTTACTTGTCTCAATCCTCTCTTGTGCAATCGCGGCCGCTCAAACGGCAACAAAGCCCACTGGGCCGCTTCTTGTGCCCAGTCCGCCGCTGGGCTGGAATAGCTGGGACTCATACGGGCTCCGTATCAATGAGCAGCAGTTCCGCGACAATGTGGATGTAATCGCCGCCCGACTCAAACCGGCCGGCTACAAGTACGCCGTGATCGACGAAGGCTGGTATATGTTCAACCCGCAGGACCGGCCCAGGCCTGAGCAGCTCAAGTACTCCTTTGACGTCTTCGGCCGCTTCATTCCCGTGCCGGATCGCTTTCCGTCTTCACTCGAAGCGGGCAAGATCACGGGCTTCGAACAACTCGGTGCATGGGTTCACTCCAAGGGCCTGAAGTTCGGCATTCACATCATCCGCGGCATCCCGCGCGAAAGCGTGGAAAAGAACGCGCCGATCGAAGGCTCTTCGTTCAAAGCGCAGAACGCGGCCGACACCAGCGACCCGTGCCCCTGGGATCCCACCAGTTGGGGAATCAAGGATAATGCCGCTGGTCAGGCCTGGTACGATTCGCTGCTCCGTCAGTACGCGCGGTGGGGAGTCGATTTTGTGAAGGTCGATTGCATTGCGGACCATCCCTACAAGGTGAGCGAGATTCGCCAGATCCGCAGCGCAATTGAGCACAGCGGACGAGCAATGGTTTTGAGCTTGTCTCCCGGCCCGATGCAGTTGGAGCACCATGCCGAAGTCGCCGAGTTGGCCGAGATGTGGCGCATGTCAAACGACATCTGGGATATCTGGGATAGCGGCAATGCCGTCTACCCAATCGGCATGAGGAATCAGTTCGCGAACGCAGCGCGATGGGCGCAGTACAACACGCCGGGCCACTGGCCTGACGCCGACATGCTGCCGGTGGGCGAGTTGCGCCCTTATCCAGATGCCGGTCCAGGACCGCGCCACACGCGGCTTACGTCCTCGGAGCAGCAGATGATGCTCACGCTCTGGGCCATGGCGCGCAGCCCGTTGATCGTCGGCGCCAACCTGACGCTGCTCGATGACGCCACCGCGAGACTGCTTACCAATCCCGATATGTTGCGCATCGATCAGACGGCAACCGCGTCGCGCGAGGCGCTGCGCGAAGGCGATTTCGTCGCCTGGACCGCTAACCTGCCCGGCAAGGAATTTGCCTTGGCGCTTTTCAACATCGGCGAGAAACCGATCACGGTGGATCGTTCGCTGAGCGACTTCGCACTGTCTGAGGGTGTGTACTCGATGTGCGACGTCTGGACCGGCAAGAAGCTCACCGCGAGCGCACGGACCGTGGCTGCCCTCGCTCCGCACGCAGCGATTCTGCTCGTGCTGAAGAAAGACTAACCAGTGGGCCACCAGGTAACCATTGCAAGGAGTAAATCATGAAGAGACGCAGCTTTTGCAAACTGCTGGCACTGGGCGCGGCATCCAGGGCGCTGGGCGGCTTGGCACAGACCGCTCAACCCGAGTTTCCAGCCGGCTTCAACCGCTTGACGAGGAGCTATGCCGATTTTTGCGCACTGCCGCCCGAGAAACGTGTCTTCTACCAGGTAAGCGGGGACCGGATCATCGAGACCAGGCTGGACGAAGCAAACTGGAAGTCGTCGATCTGGAACTACAGCCCGACGCCTTCACCCGTCGCGGGCGGAATGTGGGACGACGTGCCTGTTCATGCGCCCCTGCCGGATCTTGCCGGGGACGGCCCATTCCAGCCCGACTGGGATTCCCTGCTGGGCTATGAAGCGCCGGAGTGGTATCAGGATGCGAAGTTCGGGATCTGGGCGCATTGGAGCCCGCAATGCGTTCCCGAAGATGGCGACTGGTACGCGCGCAACGTCTACGAACAGGGCCAGCCACAGTACGAGTTTCACCGCAAACATTACGGACACGCTTCGCAATTCGGCTACAAGGAATTGTGCGCACAATGGACCCTGTTGAACTGGGAACCCGACGAGTTGATGGCTCGCTATAAAAAGGCTGGCGCGCGAATTTTTATGGCGCTGGCCAATCATCATGATGGCTTTGACGCATGGAACTCGAAGCACCAGCCGTGGAACTCCGCTGCCGTCGGTCCGCACCGCGATGTGGTCGGCACATGGGCTGCCGCAGCGCGCAAACAGGGAATGCGTTTTGGAGTCACTGTTCATCAGGCGCGCAATTGGTGGTGGTTCCAAACTGCGCACGGCGCCGACAAAACAGGCCCCCTTGCAGGCGTTCCCTACGATGGCGCTTTCACGGAGATCGAGGGCCGGGATCAGTGGTGGCAGGGACTCGATCCGCAGCGGCTTTACTGCGTCAAGCATCCGGCTGAGGCGCTGCCCGATGTTTCCTATGTCAAGAGTTTTTACGACCGAACGCGCGACCTGCTCGATCAGCACAACCCCGACCTGCTCTATTTCGACGATTCCTTGCTGCCGCTCGGTTGGGGCGGGTTGAACATCGGCGCCTACTTCTACAACAAAAGCCTGAAGCTGAATGGCGGCAAGATGCAGGCCGTGCTCAATGTCAAAGACGTTCCGGAACACCTGCTGAAGGCGGCCGTGGCCGACATTGAAAGCGGACTGGCCGATGCCGCCATGAAGTACCCATGGCAGTCGGAAACCTGTCTCGGCCATTGGCATTACAACCGCAGCCTTTTTGAAATGCCCGGCGAATTCGGCGGCTATCTGCCACCGGCAACTGTCATTCGCTGGCTCATCGACACGGTCAGCAAGAACGGCACATTCATCCTCAACGTTCCAGGCCGCCCCGACGGCACCATCGATAGCAAAGAGATTGCCGTGCTCGATGGCGTGACCGCATGGATGCAGGTGAACGACGAAGCCATCTACGAAACCCGCCCGTGGAAGATTCACGGCGAGGGGCCGCACACCGTGAAGAAAGGCTCCTACCAGGGCAGCAGCGTGGGCAAGATGGATGCCGAAGATGTCCGCTTTACGCGCAACAAGGCGAACAACGTGGTGTACGCGATGCTGCTCGGATGGCCGAAGGGACCCGCCGTTATACGAGCCCTCGGCCTCTCTTCACCCACCCAACCCGGCAAGATCGCCAAGGTGGAGCTGCTGGGAACCGGAGCCAAAGTGAACTGGAAACAGCTTCCCGAAGGACTCCGCGTGGAGTTACCGACCCAATACCGGCCGGCCGTGGACTACTCTGCTGCGCTCAAGGTGACTCTGGCTTGAACCCGGGAGAGGTTTTTACATTCAGCGGAAGTTATCGAAACGCAGTACGGACCCCGATGGCCTCCAGTTTGTCGCTGAAGAGCGAGGGCAGGCCTGGTATCCCATCGACAGCACCGTTACCCCCTGCGCATTTACTTAGGTGCTACCGCCGGCGTTTTTTCAGCTTTGGGATTCAATTGGTTGATGAGGGCGGTATCGGCGGACTGGGTGATGCTCTTTGCTTTGTCGAATTCAGCTTTGGCCCGGTCCATGTTCCCCAGGCTCCTGTAGAGACGTCCCAGCCGCCAGTGCACATTCACGTCGTTGGGCGCGAGCTTTTCTGCGGCAGCGAATTCGCGCAATGCTTCCTCTTGCCGGTTTGCATCGGCATCGATCATGCCCAAGTCAAGGTGCGCCAACTCGTTTCCCGGATCGGTTTGCACGGCTCTTTCCAGCAACGGGCGAGCAATCTCGGGATGGTTCAGGGTTAGACTGCAGTCTCCCAAATAGGTGAGTGCCTGGGCATGGTTGGGGCTGTTATCCAACTCCGCCTGGAACTCCGGGGCGGCATCGGAATATTCCTTTATTTTCCAAAGCAAATACCCAAGGCCAAAGTGCACGTTCGGCTCTTTGGGGGAGACTTTCTCGGCCAGCCGGAATTCGGCGATCGCTTCGTCGGTGCGGTGCAAGCCGTCGAGAGCCTCGCCTGAGAGCATGTGCGCCTGCGCAGAATCAGGGTTGATCTTATCGATCTGCCGGTCTTGCTCCAGGGCGCAGTCGTACTGCCTGATGTTGAGGCAGGCCTGAGCCAGCACGCCGCGCAATTCCAGATTCTCGGGATCGCTCTTGACTGCGATCTGAAGGTAGGGAACCGATTTGGAAAACTCGGCTGCGCCGTAGTAGCTCATTCCCAGCAGCGTATCGACCTGCACGCTTGCCGGATCGGCGCGCAAGGCGGCTTGAAAGGGCGCGATAGCTTGGGAAAAACGACCCTGTTTGAACTCGGCCAAACCCAGGTTGAGCTGCACTCCTCTGAGGTTCGAATTCAGTGCCAGCGCCTGACGGTAGGCAGCAGCGGCATCGCTGTACTTCGATTCCTTCGACAGGACAACTCCGAGGCTGGCGAAGGCTCCCGCATCGCGCGGGTTGCCGGCCGTCACCGCGCGCCATGCATTCTCGGCGCCGTTCAGGTCACCCACCTGTTCCAACGAGATGGCACGGGAGGCCCCTGGCGACTGCGAATCGAGCAGCGACGATGTCAGCAGGACGAAGAGTGTGAAAAGGAGAGCAGCAGACTTCATAGGCATTTGCAAATGGCTATCTCGAAGACGCAACTTATGGTAACGCGTTTGCGGGTCTTCCGAGAATATCGAATTCAGGATAGAAGCCGTGTCTCAGCTCCGGCTGGGGGCAGTGCCCCGCAATTGGGTTCAAAACCGCGGTTGGAAGGTGATCTTACCGGGGTGATGGAGGGCTGCAAGATCGCGGACTCGGGCCATCACACCGAGGTCGCCGTCCAGGTCCAAGTTGTAATTGGGAAGTAGAACGCCGATGCTGTCCGGTCTTGGCATCTTATGGCCGTTAGTCATGAAATATGCTAACCTTTGCTTGAGAATTCACTCACAAAGTCGGTCATCCTCCGTCCTGTCACATTTGTCTGGGGGCAATCGAATCCATGAAGAATCGTTTTAACCGACGTGACTTCGTAAAGATGGGGGGCTCCGCCGCTCTTTGGCCCAGCCTTGGCCTGGCTGGACTTCCCATCGCGGACGAGGGAATATTCAGCGACCGGGCGAAGGAAGCCGGAATCGATTTTGTGCATTTCAACGGCGCATCGGGTCTTCATTATTATCCGGAGACGATGGGGTCCGGAGTAGCGCTCTTCGACTACGACAACGACGGCGATCTCGACATCTTCCTGGTCCAGGGAACCCAGTTAGGGCCCATCGGTTCGAGCCAGACGCTCTACGCTCCTCAGTTACCGCTGCGCGGCCGACTCTACCGCAACGATTCGGTTCGCCACGCCGACGGCACATGCACGCTCAAGTTCGTCGACGTGACGGAGCAAAGCGGAATCAGAGCCGAGGGATACGGCATGGGAGTCGCGGCGGCGGACTTCAACAACGACGGTTGGGTCGATCTCTACATCACGAATTTCGGCCACAATCAAATGTGGCGCAACAACGGCGACGGAACTTTCACCGATGTCACTGCGGAATCCGGCACAGACGTTCCAGGATGGAGCATCTGCGCCAGCTTCGTAGATTTCGACCGGGACGGCTGGCTCGATCTGTTTGTCG